>Ga0209510_1000527_pt1 | contig 51842 bp, 66 predicted proteins | sample BiotimSIPDNA_FD_185749 | JGI IMG/M metagenome (GOLD analysis project Ga0209510, IMG submission 185749) | Anaerobic biogas reactor microbial communites from Washington, USA - Biogas_R1 time_0 SIP DNA (SPAdes) (version 2) | ecosystem: Engineered > Bioreactor > Anaerobic > Unclassified | place...
ACAACTCCGGGATTTGCTGGGGAATGGTACGGAAAAAAGGTCTAATCAACCACTAATTTTTCCTATGAAAATCCGTACGGTTCTAAGAAATACCCCCTGAAAATAATTATTTCCTATGAAAATAGCGGCTGATCAGTTGACTTCCATCAATTGTTAACATTGCAATTTTCATAGTTTCAGGTGAGAACTACAAAGCAGTTCATGTGGGTTTTTGTAACTATTCAGCCGGTCTCAGCGCCCTGATCCCAATCATCCATAAATCTGCTCAATTATGAGTCGTCTTTTTTTTAAATCCAATATAACCGAGAAAGTTTTTTATAATGAGTATTCATCAGAGTGATCTTAATATCTAATTGGCAAAAAATTGACTACGAATTGGTGATGAAGTAACACATTTTCTGCTTTTATATAATGATTGAACTCAACCAGAAACGTCATTCACAAATCGGCAAGCGCAGTTATGCAGAATTTTTACTTCCATGGTATCTTCATCTCTTTTTTTGGTTCAATATTCATCTTTCAGAAAATAAAGAGGATTCTGAGCGATTTTTCAACAAAAAATATATAACTAACGCTATACGGGCAAACGAAATTTCCCCTAATCCACTACAATAGGATCTTAGAAGAGTGTAAACCTTTGAGATAATCTGGGTTTTTCATGGCGGCTTTTTGCCAGGTGCCGCAAAGATTTTTCTAACCCGTTCCATCTTTCAAGAACATCCTTATTTCCAAACAGATTCTGGTGCAAAATGCTTAAAAATTCATTAGATTTTTCAGCAAATACTTTCGACCACAGCATTGGCCCATATTTTTCTCGCTCATCCGGTTCAATTTTCGACAGGATCCAAGAATAGAGATTTCTACTGATGATCAACCGAATCAGCATAGAATATATATGAATATATGCGAGTGGTGAATTCCCAAGAAATAGATTTCCAAGGTCATAATCGCTTTTAAGTTCTTTAAATAAGAGTTCTATGATCCATCGGTATTTATACAGTTCATAAATTTCATCTGGGTTAAATTTATCGGCAGGAAGATTTGTCAGATATACTTGCCAGGTCGATGATTTTTCATTCCAGAAACAAACAACTCTATAATCCTCTATTATGGGAATTTTATTAGTCCGATTTTGGGCTTTCTCTATCTCAAATGAGCATACCAGATCATAAATCCCTTTTTTTGGTACATGTTTGAGAAAATCAGACAAAATGGGATAATCTTCATTATCTAATGAATTTTTAAGGTTCTTTGATATCTTACCTGAAACAACAGTAATGACTTGAGGAGTTGCATTTGTTTTTACTCGACTTACAAAAAATCCTTGATAAAGATTTATCCGCGAAAAGACTTTTAGAGAATAATATCCCAAATCGTTAATAATTAGGACATCTTTTATTTCACGTCCTATTCGAAGCATCTTTGAATCATGAACTCTTTCACCAGTGATTTCAATGGTTTTTACTGAGTGGGCACGAGCGCTATATACTGCATGAATTTTCAATCCTGCTGCATTGTCACGAGAACGAGCTGCAGGATAATCACCAGCCAGTTTTTGACTTAAACGAATTATGCTACTGTCCTGAATGAGGATATCCTTGAATATTTTGGCCTGGTTTTTCAATTTTGCTGGTAGTCTCCTGTTACTCAGACGGTATCCGGATGTCTCTTTAAAATTCAGGCATCAGATTATTTCCTATGAAAATAGCGTCTGATCAGTTGACTTCCATCAATTGTTAACATTGCATTTTTCATAGTTTCAGGTGAGAACTACAAAGCAGTTCATGTGGGTTTTTATTGGTCAATAGAGTTGTAAACAGAAAAAAATCTGCATTAAAGGGCAAAAGCAGGTATTTGTTAGAATATAATCAATACATGAAATTTTTTAAAAATAAGAACACCAATATATAAAACATACTATAAACTAACACTTATTACCCATGACAGTAATTCTATTTTATGCAGAAAAATTCTGTTAAGATTTTTATCCTGGTTATTGTATTCAGCTGTATGGTCATATTGACTGTCCATGCCGATGTAACCGTGAACGGACACACATACCAATGGGCCAACTGGAATGGCGGGGGAGTCATGAATGGACCACCATCAAATGATGTTGAATTTTCTGTAAAAGAGATGGTGACAGTAACTTATCTGGATTCTTATCATTACAACAATGGTAAGGGAGTTTCATCACCCGGAACGCTTACTCTGATTGATGATAATGGAATAAGTTATGGACCTTTCCAGATGGAGAGTATTGAAAATAATAACGTAATATGGCATCTTGCTATAGATGAGGGGGAATTAGTATTACCATCCGGAACCTATACGGTTGTAAACTCTGACCCTGATTCCTGGTCTAATAACGCTGATTCTGATTATGCAGGTTTTTTTGGAATCAACTGGAAATCCTTTGATTCAGGAGCCAGCGGTGATACCGAAGTTAGTGAAGGAATATCTGGAAAATGGAGATCAGAACTTGCAGGAGATATGGTATTTGTTCAGAAAGGAAATTTGGTAACTGGTACCTATGAGGCAGATGATGGGAGATTATCAGGAACTTTTGATAGAGATAATCAATTGAAAGGAACATGGGCAGAAGCTCCTTCATACTCTGGCGATAAGGATTCCGGGGGATTTATTTTTACATTTTCTGATGATTTTACCTCATTTCATGGCACATATTCCTATGGGACAACTCCGGGATTTGCTGGAGAATGGTACGGAAAAAAGGTCTAATCAACCACTAATTTTTCCTATGAAAATCCGTACGGTTCTAAGAAATACCCCCTGAAAATAATTATTTCCTATGAAAATAGCGTCTGATCAGTTGACTTCCATCAATTGTTAACATTGCAATTTTCATAGTTTCAGGTGAGAACTACAAAGCAGTTCATGTGGGTTTTTGTAACTATTCAGCCGGTCTCAGCGCCCTGATCCCAATCATCCATAAATCTGCTCAATTATGAGTCGTCTTTTTTTTAAATCCAATATAACCGAGAAAGTTTTTTATAATGAGTATTAACGTTAAATTTACGAATGGAATTCCCAGAAGAATTGAAATCTAAATTAAAGGAAACTCCTCCTGAAGTAATCGAATATATTATTCTCTTCATGAAAAAATCGAAAAATTAGAATCCAGAGTCAAAGAACTTGAATCCAGACTCAATCTTAATAGTAGAAACAGCGGAAAACCCCCATCCTCTGATGGTTATGCAAAAAAGATCCGAAATAAATCAGATTCGCGAAAGAAAAATCCTGGAGGTCAACCCGGCCATCAAGGGACAACATTAAGACAGAGTCCCCATCCAGATCATATCATATATCATAAACCTCATGAATTTTGATGCATTTTTAGAGTGTACAGTCTCCCAAGAAGATTATCAATCTTTATTGGTAAAAGAGGGAATTATTTAAAAGAATAGAATTAATCATCACTCCCCCTCATACGTCATTGCAAATATCGAATCCTGAAGCCATTTCTTGAACGACGGATTATCGCTAAACTGCTTAAAGAGCTCGGTATGATCACTAAGCATAGCAGTAATCACCCGGAGAAGTGCTTTATCATGCTCAATCCGGGCGTTTTGTTTATCTGAATGCTTGATTGCATTCTGATACGCTTTATCCTCTTTGACTTTCTGGGGAATCTCTTCTGTAATTACTTTCCGGATTTTATCCCCATCCTTCCATTCGATACTTCCAAAGAGATCGTTGAATGCTCTGACAATATTACTTAGGTAATCCAGTTCCGGCTCTCTGACATGACCTCCGCCGGATGTCGGGACTGGGTATATTTCTGAATCCTCATCTTTAAGATCAATTGAGAGGGATGCCTGAATTTCAACCCGGTAACTCTCCATATCGATTGCTTCGAGGATACCTTTCGATAGATCTTCTTCTTTTGGTGCCGGAAGTTTTGGAGTCAAAAAGTTGAGGAATATTGAGAGTTTTTCCCACTCGGCATTCGTATACGGAAGGATAGCGGAAAGAAAACTGTAGGTCCGGAGGAATGTTTTTGCTTTTCCTTTGAAATCAACCTGGCTATCTTCATCAAGAGCGTTATAATCAACAACACAGATATCCAGGTACGGGTCAAGTTTATCCCGGTCTGCTCCGTTAATATAGAGTTCAACAAGGTTTTCTATCCGGTCCGGTGTATAAACCTGATATGTATCGAGATCACTCTTCAGGTCATGCAATTTATTTGGGTCGGTCTCATCACAGAGAACAGTAGTCCGGTAATAGGTCTCAAAAGCTTCCTTGATGGTATCCACGTCGTTGACAAAATCAAGCACAAATGTATCATGTTTCTGTGGATGTGACCTGTTCAGACGTGATAAAGTCTGTACCGCTTTAATGTCGGTAAGGATCTTATCCACGTACATGGTATGAAGAAGCGGTTCATCATATCCGGTCTGGAATTTGTCTGCGACAACCAAGAACCGGTATGGATCTTCTATAACTTTATCAGGAATCTGGATACTGGGAAATCCGTTCAGGGTTGCTTCGGTTACTTTTTCATTACCATATTCATGTTCACCAGAAAATGCAACAATTGCCTTGTAAGGGTATTTTTCATCAGCGAGGTATGCAGATATGGCATGATAGTATTGAATGGCCCGCTCGATCCCACTCGTTACCACCATTGCACGGGCTTTCCCTCCGATCTTTTTCCGTTGGATAACCTGTTCATGGAAATGGTCAACCATGATCTCTGATTTTAACCGGATGGCATGCTCATGAGATTCAACATACCGCCGGAGTTTTTTCTTCGCCTTCTTTTTATCAAAGAGTGGATCATCGGGGACGGTCTTCATGAGCTGATAGTAACTCTGAACTGGTGTGTAGGTCTTGAGAACATCCAGGATGAATCCCTCGTCGATGGCTTGTTTCATGGTATAACTATGAAATGCACGGTGGCTGACAGATTCACCATTCTGATATGGTTCACCGAAGAGTTCCAGGGTCTTATTCTTGGGAGTGGCGGTGAATGCAAAGTAACTGGCATTTTTCAGGAGTTTTCTGGACTCCATGATGGTATTGATCTTATCTTCCGTGGTTTCATCATCTTCCCCGGAACCATCTTCAGAAAGAGCCATGTGCATCTTTGCAGTAGTCCGACCACCCTGGCTTGAGTGGGCTTCATCGATTATAAGAGCGAATTTTCTCCCCCGGTGAGCAGATCCGATTTCATCAAGAATGAACGGGAACTTCTGAACCGTGGTGATGATGATCTTCTTTCCATCCTCGATGAACTTTCTGAGTTGTTCAGATCCTTCCGTAACCGCTCCGATGATGGCTGACACCTGGGCAAATTGTTTGATGGTATCACGGATCTGTTTATCCAGAACTCTCCGGTCGGTTACTACAAAGACAGAGTCAAAGATGGGTTTCCCTTCCATATCAAGCCCGATAAGTTGGTGAGCGAGCCATGCAATTGAGTTACTCTTCCCACTCCCGGCAGAGTGCTGAATCAAATACCTATGGCCAACTCCGTATCGTGAGGCATGAGCAAGGAGAGAACGGACAACTGCTAACTGATGATACCGGGGGAATATCTGGCTTTTTTTCTGTCTGCCAGTTCTTTGATCCTTCTCTTCAACCAACTGGGCATAATTTTCAAGGATATCGGTAAGACCTGTTTTTGTCAGGGTTTCTTTCCAGAGATAATCGGTCTTTATTCCATTCGGATTCGGAGGATTTCCTGCCCCGTCATTGAATCCTTTATTGAACGGTAAAAACCATGATTCACTCCCTTTGAGCCAGGTACACATGCTGACTTCCTGGTCATCAACCGCAAAGTGGACTACACATCTGCCGAACTGAAAAAGGAGTTCACGAGGATCACGGTCACGTTTGTACTGCTGGATGGCATCATCAACAGTCTGTTTTGTCAGGCGGTTCTTGAGTTCAAAGGTAGCAATTGGGAGGCCGTTGATGAAGATACAGAGATCCAGAGCACGCTTTGTTTCGTCTTTACTGTACTGGAGTTGACGGGTTACACTGAATATGTTTGATGAAAAGAGTTCTGCCGCTCTGGTATTCCCTGGAGTCGGGGTTCCATAAAAGAGGGAGACTGAAGCCGGTCCATGTTTTACCCCTCTGCGAAGAACTTCGATGACTCCTTTTTTCGCTATTTCTCCTTGGAGCCGTGCCAAAAATTGCAGTCGTTTCGGGCCATCTGTTTCCAGACCGAGTTGTTCAAAGATCTTTGGCTGAGTTCTTTGAAGGAATTCCTGAAGTTTAGGGAGATCAACTGCATGGTCCCGATCGAATTCCTCGGGTTTTCCCTGGATATATCCGGATTTAGTGATGAGAGAGTCGGTGATGATCCGTTCGAGTTCTTTTTCTGAGGTATCGGTTGGGGTCATGTAATAAACTCATGTGTCTATTGTTTGGGTAATCAAAACCAATATGTCAGAAATCTTGTTTTAAGGGTAGTTATAGATTTTCTTTTGTTAAGGGATCGTGAGTGCTTTGATTAGGATAATGAAGAAGAGAAATCCTAAGCAAAGCAAGATTTGATATTTTTAGTTTTTGGGGAGAATTATCAGTATTTCTTTGATAGGGTTTTGCTGTTCTTTTGCTAAGATAGTTCTTTAGGGTCTCTCCCTGGAGGTGATCGATGAAAGTAATGGGGGTAGCCAGTTGTATCACTGTAATGCCCCTTCAGGTTTACTCTTCTTCATCGGTGAATTCCTCCTCCGGTTCTTCTTCTGTGGGTATTTCGAGGGGAATATTTTCTACGTCAGGGAGGGTGGCAGCGATTGAGCGAACGTCGAGTTTTCCGGTGACGACGTCGGTGATGAGGCGGGTTCGATATTCTGCAATTATCAAAACCTCATTATTGGTCTTATTGATAATTGTATCAAAACTCTGTGTTTTCAATCCAATTTCTTGAACAATTTTCAACTGTTCCGATAATGGGGGTACCAATATTGGAATAGTTGCTATGTCAGACATATTGAAATGAGGGACAGTAGATCCAACAGACTTATTTTTTATATAATCTTTTGAAACCCCGCTATTAAGTGATAAAAGAAGAAATTCAGAATTAATCTTTTGTGAATCTACACCGAGTAGAACCACTCTCTGTCCCATACAAAGATCAATTCCATCTGGAATAATACAAGCTTCCCCAGCTGGTGCTTCACGAGTGAAAAGCAATTCTCCAGGTAATGGCTTACCGCGTCTCGTCCATTCTGAATATCCTTTTTCATCGGTATAATAAATATCATCAAAAACTAATTTGCCATTTTTAATATTTGAGGTTCGAATTACTGGATATTTGCCGCCATCTATCGCTGGAGCGGTTTTATGCTCAGTATCAATTAATCTTTTAAGGACTCGCTTTATTGGAATAATATCCCAATGCTCTGGAATCTCCCCAAGCCATTCAATCCCGGATGGCTTCATTGGGACGGACGGGTCGAGACCACGGGTGACTGCCTGGTGGATGATGGCCTGCTTCTGCTCGTTTAAAAGGAAGATTTGATGTTTTTTAATGCTGATGAATTTATTTACTTCAGCATTAATCCAATCAATTACCTTACAAATTTGTTTCTGCTCATCAATTGGAGGATACCAAACATATAATGACTTTAAATCATTACGTTTGAAGTCTGCAGAATTAAAACGAATAGTCTGGATTAATGAACGAATTAATCCCATTTCTGCTTCAAATCGGACAAAGTGAGAGATGAAATGTGCATTGATCTGTGGTTTAGGAATCAAAACTAAATAGATCGGTGAGCATTTACCCAGAGAATCAGATACACCCATTCCACCCATATGGGCATTCATTCCGCTTATCGCAAAATCACCTGGATGAATTCTCTGCCAACCAGCCTCCTTTATCACACCCTTAATTTTTTGTCCAGGAATATTCTTTCGATTTGTTACCCGTCCATTGATATACGCTGTTACTCTTTCATCACCATCAATTGGAGGTTCATTTCGAAGAGTAAACAATCTATCAAGACGTGATGACTCCCAATGACTCGGGATATCCCCAAGCCATGGAACCCCTGAATCCCTATACTCCGGATACGGTTGTAGCCCTTCCATTATATCCCCTCCAGCAACCGGGTAATCTCATCAGGTCCGGGTATCTGCCCTTCCAGCTCCCGGGGAAGTTCACTGACAATCCGGTAGGTTGCAACACCAATCGGTCTGCTTGCGTCCCGGAGAGCATATTCCACGATGGTCCGGCTCTTTTCTTTACACAGGATAATCCCGATTGACGGGTTCTCCCCGTCCTCTCTCATCTGGGTATCAAGAGCAGCAAGATAAAACTGCATCTTCCCGACATATTCAGGTTCAAACTCTCCAATCTTCAATTCCAGGGCAACGAGACATTTCAGTCGGCGGTGATAGAGCAGGAGATCGATAAAAAATTCCCGGCCATCTACTTCAAGCCTGAACTGACTCCCCATAAAGGCAAATAATCCACCCATGGCACGAAGAAACTCCTCAATACGGGAGATTAAAGCACGTTCCAGTTCACGTTCTGAATGCTCTGCCCCAAGTTCAAGAAAGTCAAACGTATATTCATCCTTTAATGCAAGCCGGGCCTCATTCGAGATCGATGCGGGGAGCGTCTCTTCAAAATTATTCTGATTCAGAAGTGTCTTCTCATAGGTCTGATTCTCAATCTGGTGCACCAGAATATTCTTTGACCAGCCATGTCTCCGGGTCATCCGTATATAAAATTCCCGCTGCATTGAGTCATGACACTTCCCCATAATAGCGAGGTGTTTGGTCCAGCTAATTTCTCCAACCAGTGGTTGGAGTTTTGGATCAGCAGAATAGGTGAGATAGAATTGTCGCATATACCAGAGATTTTGAACAGAAAATCCCATCATCCCAGGAAACTCCTGCCGAAGGTCTTCTGACAACCGGGTAACCACTGACTTTCCCCAGCTATCTTCGCCCTGAAGGTCTGCGATCATATGCCCGATATCCCAGTACAACATCACCAGTTCACGATTTACCGAACGGAGTGCTTCATATTGGGCGGATTTAACCCGATCCTTGATCCCCGTCAGCAGAGATCCATATGATTCATTCAGATCAACTGACATCCATTACTCCTCTGATGTTTCCATGAGATCTTCCATCTCACAGACTCCCAAAGTAATCCTTGATCTTCTGGGCCATGAGAACACGCCGTTGATTCAGGAAATCCGAATATTCTGCTACTGTCATTCCCATGATACTCTCCGGAATACAGTTCATACGGAGATTTTCTGTGAGTTCATCAGGAGTGGCGATATTCCCGTATTTCTTCTTTCCGCCCTGACACTGCTCTTTAATCTCACTAAAGTAGATCTTCGGCTCTTTCTTCCCGATTGCAATGTTAATCTCACTCTGAGCAACAACATAATTCGCAACCTGGTTATACAGCCCCTTTGTCAGTCCACTCTTTTTCAGGTATTCACGGGGGAAAATATGATGCAGATCAGAACGGTGCTCAATCAGCTCACGGACTGAGATGTCCCGTGACAGGAACCCTTTATCATTCATCTTCACCTGGGCAGCAAGATAGACATGGAAATGAGGACTAGATACCACTGCACTCGTCATCTGCTGGGGGAGTGCAGCATCCCAGAAAGCCTCAGATAACTCACCCCGGATGAGAGAATCAGAATAGGCATCAATACCAAGCGAGTAAATCTGCCTGATATCATAATCAAAGGCTGATTCAGGTGAACCGGTATACCGGGAGGTAAGCATCGAAAACACAAACCAGCGACGGACATACCGTTCAATATCAGCATCCGGCACTTTCTGGTCACGGAGAGTGAGATAGAGAATATAGGCAAAATTGAGGGTATTCTGTGATCCAATCAGGGAAGTATCGACAAACCCGGCTGATCGGATAATCATAATAAACCGCTTGAAGTGGGTTTCATTCATGAACCGGACAATACCTTTTTTCAGACGAGCAAAGGAATCCTCAACAATTGTCTCCTCAAACTGTTTTGTCTCAAAATTCCTCCCCGAAAGAAGTGCAACCAGATCCTCAAGCCTGCCACGTTTGAATTCCGAGGTATATGCAACCCGGAGCATATCGGTATAGGAAGGATCATAGAGGTCGTCGTTCTCACTTCGAAGCCAGGTCATCTTCGGGAAGAACTCACTTTTCACGAAAACTGGGTCATGCTTTTCTATTAATGGATAAAATTCAGGAGCAACAGCTAGATGACAGAAGTAATCAATCGCTTTTCTGAGAGCGTTTCCACCATAGGTCTCATTCACCGCTATCTTTGACATCGCAAAGTCGGCCTGGCTGAGGGGAACACCTTCTGAATTCACCCTGATAAAAATCTCTGTTACCGTCTCAATATCAAGATCAGAATTGAGTTCAATAAGGCCGATCTGGTTACTGGTAATCCCCCGAAGGAGTTCAAGGCATCGGAATATCTCATCCTGGGAAGTTCCTTCATTTACCGAGCAATAGGTATTCACGAGCTCAAACATCTTCGTATTAGGATCAAAAAGAGTTGAAACATCTGCTATCCATTCACAATCTTTCTCAATAGCCGGATTAGAAACTTCAAATTTGCAATCAACCGGATGGAACGCTATTTTTATCCTGACCCGCTGGTAATCCTTGTCAATGACTTCATGACCAAGGAGGGCAGCCATCAGGGCAGTAACTCGTTGCTGACCATCGATGAGAATTCGTTTTCCGGCAGAAGTGGATCCATCCTTCAGTTTAACATCAGGATTACGCCAGGCTATCAAATACCCAACCGGATATCCCTGATAGAGTGAATCAAGGAAATTGCGAACTTTTGTAGCTTTCCATACAAATGGGCGTTGTATCTCAGGAATCGCGATGTCCCCAGATTTAATCCAGGTAAAAATATTCTCAATTGGTGGCTGGGTTACAGAATACCGTTGGGTTGGCATTTAAGCCTCCCTGGTAATTCCAAGAATCTGGTCCAGTAACCCTTCCGTCTCATTTTCAAGAGCCAGAATATCAGCCTTGATCTCTTCAAGGCTCCGGAGCGGCTGGGGTTTATAGAAATACCGGGTAAAGGAGATCTCATACCCGATCTTTGTCGCATCCTCATCAATCCAGGCATCGGGGACATGGGGAAGCACTTCCCGCCTGATAAAAGCCTCTATTCCTCCTTCTTCAAGAAGAGGGATCTGTTCAGTATCCCGGAGTTCACTGTCCGATTCGTACTCGACGACGACCTGTTTTCCTTCAATGGTGAGAGAGAACAATCCCCGGAGCGGGTCCGGAGTCATCTTTCCGGGCTTATGGATCTTTTTGATAACCGGAGATGCCTCTTCATCCTTTTCTGCAAGGCCGGATTCGATAATTTTCCATCGCCTCGCGAGCATCTTGACTCCGGAGAGGGATGCTGCCGACTCAATGGTTGTTTTTAACTGATTATAATCAGAATGAATCCCGGAACCAATCTCCTTTTTGACTCGTTCAAGGACGGCAAAAAGAACTTCATCTTTTGCCTCATCACATACCGTTCTGAAACGATTAAGAGACTCATCTGACAAATCGACCTTCAGTCGGAGTGGACGTTCGACAATGACCTTCCAGTATCCGAACGCTTCATTTGGAAAAATTTTCGATTGTTCAGACTCGGTGAAAGAAATACAAAGATCTGTAATTTTTACAATATCCTCTGGAGAAAGTTCACAATTCTTCTTACCCAGGTTTTTTCGAAGAGACCGATACCAGGGAGTTGCATCTATGAGTTGGACCTTTCCTTTTCGGTGTTCTGCTTTCCTGTTCGAAAGCACCCAGATATACGTCGCGATACCAGTGTTGTAAAAGATATTCAGGGGGAGAGCGATGATTGCCTCAAGCCAGTCATTCTCAATGATCCACCGCCTGATATTGCTTTCACCAGATCCAGCATCCCCGGTAAAGAGCGAGGATCCATTATGGACTTCAGCGATCCTGCTTCCGAGTTGACTGTCATGTTTCATCTTGCTGATCATATTGACAAGAAACATCAGCTGGCCGTCACTGGACCGGGTAATAAGAGAGTATTCCGGATCATTGTCATGTTCAATGACAAACCGGAGATCATTCATCTCTCCTTTACCGCCCATACGGTCAAGATCAGTCTTCCAGCTCTTACCATAAGGAGGATTGGAGAGCATGAAGTCAAATTGCTGGGTAGGAAACGCATCACTGGAAAGAGTAGAGCCGAATTTCATATTCTCGGCCTGTTCCCCCTCACCCTTAATGAGAAGATCTGCTTTTGAGATTGCGTACGTCTCCGGGTTTACTTCCTGGCCATAGAGATGAATTGCGATCTCTTTCTGATGACTATCAGCAAGAGAAAGGAGTGTTTCTTCAGCAATAGTGAGCATCCCCCCGGTTCCGCAGGCACCGTCATATACCAGATAAGTCCCGGATTCAATCAAATCCGATATCGGCATGAAGATCAGATTTGTCATTAGTTTGACAACATCACGGGGAGTAAAGTGCTCTCCAGCCTCCTCATTATTTTCTTCGTTAAACTTGCGGATGAGTTCTTCAAAAATGGTACCCATCCCATGATTGTCCAATCCGGGAAGTTTGATCGAACCATCCGATTCATATACCGGGTTGGGACTGAGGTTGATTTTACTATCTAGGAACTTTTCAATAAGGCTCCCCAGAATATCAGCCTCAACAAGGGTATCTATCTGGGTTCTGAACTTGAACTTCTCAAGAATTTCTACTACATTTGGAGAAAATCCATCCAGATATGCTTCGAAATCCAGTTTCAGTTGTTGATGTTTTCCTTTTGCCTTTAGATCACGAAGAGTAAAAGGAGATGTGTTATAAAAGGCCTGCCCTGCTGCCTGACGAAGAGCAGCATCTTGATGAGTAACTCCCGCATTATCAAGTCTGTCCTTCATCTCCAGGACTTCTTTTTTAGTTGGTTCAAGAAGAACATCCAGACGGCGGATTACCGTCATAGGGAGAATTACATCTCGGTATTTGCCCCTGACATAAACATCACGAAGCACATCATCAGCGATTCCCCATATAAAGTTAGCAATCCAGTTAAGCTGTTGTTCCTCCATGTAACACCTGAAAATGAACGAGAATAATATTAAAAATTAATTAGTGGTTAAATGGTAAAAGTGGCTCGATTTGTTATTGAATTTTGGAAAGATATCTGTGAGATTGTGACCGATGAAAAAATGTTATAATTTTTTTAATTGTTTTTATGATTGGTTTGATATCCATTTCAGGATTATCTTCTAACTCTATGCTTGCTTTCTTTTTTAGTAGGTAAGATTTCTTTGCTTTAAGAAAAAGTATATTGTCAACTGTTAATGGCAGGAGATTTTATTGCATGGTGTACTGGGTTTGTAAATATTCCACCCGATCTAAAATCTGATCATAACTTATTTTCGGCAAATCAATTTTTTTTACCCGGTGACAAATCCGTATAAAATCAGTGAATGATTTGACTCCCATTTCATACTGAGTTATATATCCCTGAATATTATATATCCGATCCGCTATTGAAATGATGAAAATCATAAACCCAGATATCGTCAAATAATTTTTTTTGGGAGCAACCGATTCGTAGAAACGTGTTACAAAAGGAAGAGCGAAGGCCAGAGTGAAGTCATGCCGGGACGGTCTGACCGAATCCCGACCCGAGCGTTCACACCCGGAAGTGGTGGCCGAGTGAATGACCGGAGGGAATGAGGGAGTCACGACTTCCGGTTTTCATAAGAAGTACAGGAGGAAGACCCACCAACCGCAGCCAGCCACACGCCGGACGGAGCAAAGCGGAGGAGGAGTGTGCCCCCCACAAAGTGCCGAGAGGCCGGGGGAGTAGACACTCACTGTGATAGATGCTTCCGGAAAAATTCAATCTGGTCTTGCACACCCTTTTCAAATCCGCTACCAGTATAGATATCAAAGTGACCGATAGGGTAGTGTTTCACTTCTGCAAGAGTTCCAAGGATCTTGGCAGTCTCTTCAAGTGATTTAAGGGAGACAAGGGTATCATGATCACAAATCTGGAGGAGGACGGGGCATCGGATTTTGGGTGTATATTTGATCGGCCGGTATTTATCCCCCCGGATAATGATGCGGGCACAGGCTTCGTTCACATACCCTTCCGGCATGAGCCTGCTGAAGGCATCATAAGCATCCAGGGTATTCATAAGTGCAATCGTTCCCGGTTTTCCCACAATAGGGACCATATGGGGCGATAAACCAAGCCAGGAGCGTACAATATCCCGTTGGCCATGCATAACCATACGGAGCGAATTAACAATTTCCATCCGTTTGAACGACTCCTGTGCATAAGCCTCGCCATCCATACCGGGACACTGGGCGGAAACACATCTTATCGTCGGATCATGAGCTGCTGAAACGATCACATGGCCTCCACTCAGAGAAGTCCCCCAGAGGGCGATCCGGGCTGGATCTATCTCTGTGAGCCCACGGACGTACGTAAGAGCAGCAGACCAGTCCTCCAACTGGGAGGGAATCCAAATTAGGTGTCTTGGTGTTCCTTCGCTCTCCCCAAAATACCGGTAATCGAATACGAAAACAGCAAAACCAGCTTCTTGGAAACGGAGGGCATAAGGCGCCAATCCGGCATCCTTTGTGCCACCCAGCCCATGGCCCATAATGATGCAGGGGTATGGACCGGGGCGTTGCTCCGGGAGATACAGCCAGGCACTGAGAGAGGTCCCGTTCACAAAGAATCGCACATCTTTCCGGGATGATGACGATGTTACAGGCGCTTCTCCTGAAGATTTTTGCGTTTTCAGAATAGTTTGGGGAGGGACTTCAAACCCTGGGAGGAGTGCAACCAGGAGGAGTTCGATTACAAACAATCCGATGAGGATACCAATCGCATAGACGATCCATATGAGTATCATTTTGGTCCAACTCTCATGCTAGCATACCTTTGGAGAGAATAAAATGTTCTCGGCGGATTGTCCATAAAGTACAGAGGCCCCAGCGGCCCCGAGAAGCCCAGGTTGCAACACGTATCAGCGGATTTTCTCCTGGTGTCCGGGAGTCCTGGTTCTCGTAAAGTGGAGGAGAACACCCACTTTATCAAGGCAATCAATTGACCTACCGGACGAGATGACGACCGGAGGGAGGAACCGGCCGGGAGAGTCAAATTATTGCCGTCTATCGCCATCACCGAGCGAGGAGAAATATACCGACGAAACAAGGACCGCACGACGATGAGCACCGCAGGAACGAGGAGCGGAAGAGGAGGAGCAGACGGCGGAACATGTTCGCCGAGTGGAGCAACCGATTCGTAGAAGCGTGTTACGGGAGGGGGAGCGAAGACCAGGACCCGGGCAGCATGACGCTTTACACCGATATCAGTAAATAATTCTGCAATCTCCTCATCCCCTCTGGAGAATTGCAGAGACATATCGCCTCCACCCATTGAGCACCCCTGTATTATGTGTTGAGTAATATATATGAGAACCGATATATCTTCCCTTCAAATTAAACTAAAACATAATCGTAAGTAAATATAATTATTGATTATTCCAACGTATGATATACTATGACTCAGGCAATGACGGTTCTTGAAACACTCAATACCATAAAACCGCAATTAGCCAGTCAATATCATATCAGAAGGTTTGGTTTATTCGGTTCAGTGATCCGTGGAGAACAAACACCGGATAGCGATATAGATATCCTTGTCGAGTTTGAAACTGCCCCCAGTATCTTTGGATTTCTGGAGCTGGAAGAGAAATTGGAAGAGGTATTACAGGCTCCTGTAGACCTGGTAGATATTGAAGGGATAAAACCTCTCCTTCGCTCAAAAATCCTCTCGGAAGTACAGTATGTCTGAAAAACGTGATCTTCGTATTTTTTTAACAGATATACTTAATGCTACAGATAAAATAATCCGGTATAACCAGGAAAAAGACAGTTCACAAAATGTGAGCACGGATAAGGATCTTGAAGCTATCATTTACAACCTTTTAGTACTCGGTGAAGCAACACGATCCATTCCTGAAGATTTTCGAGAAGAACATCCGGAGATTCCATGGAAACGAATGGTCGGAATGCGTGACAAACTCATTCACCAATATTGGGGTATGCAACAGGTCACCATATGGAATACCATAACCCGGGACATACCGGATCTTCGGGAAAAGATCAGGAAAATAATTGATAATTATTCAGACCGGGAATAACCCGATATTAAATAATTGAAAATCTTTTGTTCCCATTTACTTTCTCTTTACCAATAATTACGGCTTTTGGGGTGGTATAACAATAGTACAGGGCATCAGTTGACCTGGCAGACCGCGACCTGTTCGCGGGATGAAAGAGTCAACTTATGACCGTACTACCCTGGCTTCAGGGGAGGAGCGAGGCGATGATGTGCCGGAGGAGCACCACAGGAGGAAGAGGAACGATGACGACGAGGAGCGGACGGAGAAACATTCTCTCCGAAGCATTCACACCGATTGATCGTTCCATTGCGAAAAAGGAAGAGCGAAGGCCAGAGTGAAGTCATGCCGGAACGGTCTGTCTGAACCCGGGTCGAGCGTTCACACCCGGAAGTGGTGGCCGAGTGAATGACCGGAGGGAATGAGGGAGTCACTACTTCCGGTTTTCATAAGAAGTACAGGAGGAAGACCCACCACCCGCAGCCAGCCACACGCCGGACGGAGCAAAGCGGAGGAGGAGTGTGCCCCTAGAGGGTTCGCTGGCGAGGCACCCGCCTATGGGCTTGGCAGAGGCGGGCACGGCTGTCCTTTACAGCCGGTGGGGTGGTGACGGTCGCAGGGGCGAATTCATCACCTCCAATATGTGAGAGAAAAATACCCTCGCACTATCTTTTTTCTGTCTTGAACGGTTTTCAAATATTTCAAATCTCCTAACCGGCAGCAATGCTCTATCCGTTAACAAATCTTTTTAACCCTATATAAATGGCCGTATAATATTGATTGTCACACACCAGTGACAGGGGAAACATCGAACATGGCAGATTTTGTAACTAAGTCAACCGTAAGGTCAGCAACGCGAAAACTCGGAACACCATTTGCGAGTAAGGCCGCGATGAACACCATCATCACCGATATCATAACAGACAACCCGTGGGAATGCACCTCTTATACATCCGGTGGGGAAACACTCGCTCCTGTGCAGAAAACCTCTGAATATTACACCGGCAAGGTTGTGTATGAAAACGTGGAAGGGAAGAACGTAGGTCAGATATCAATCAAGGCCGGCACCGCCGCAGGATTTGACACGCTCGTATCAACCATCCTGGCAAACACCGCATTAGAATCTTCAATGGGTGGAACCGGGTCTCATGACAGTTCAGGTGATAACTTCAGTGTCACCCTCAAGTGTCATACCGAGACCGGAGAACTGTATAACGTCCGGTTTGGTCGTGAGGAAATTGCCCTAAGCAGTTTTGAAGCAGATTCGATCATGACCACCATCGAGACCTGGGCAGACGAAATACCCGCTCTCGCATAATCCAACCATCTCATTTTTCCGAGGTGATGAGATGAATTGGAATGGTGTTTTTATCGGGTGCATATGTCTTCTCATCGCTGGTCTGGTCGGTGCAGACTCAATTTCGTCAACCATCGTGTGTGACGGGTCTTCGTGGGTGTCCTCTTCGGTCATAGGCCAGGGGCAGACGTATGCAGCGAATCTGTTCACAACCGATCTTGCAGTTCTCTTTAGAAATCTGGATGTCGGTAGCAATGGAAAGGTTTCAACCAGGACCAATGTGCAGTCTGCTGGTCCAGTCGGAGTAGATGAATACTCCGGGCAAGGAACGAACCAGACCGGACCATCTGATAACTGTGTGTTTGCTCTTCCGGAAAATGGAACGCCAAGCTGGGATGAGATAAATTACATGGGACTGATGCAGACCGGACAATATGTATCGACCAGGACTCTTGATCCTTCACAGACCGGAGCGGTCACGATGGTTAATGGGTCTGGTATGATACTGGTCCGGGCAAAGTCTGTTGATGTAAACGGGACTGAAATCACACACACCAGCGATGTAGCAGGCAACTTGAATATGACTGAAAAGATCGTATTCGGAGGAGACGAATGAGCATTGAAACAGTCACCGCGTTTATTTCGGTTGGGATCTCCCTGGTCAACTCTCTTGCAGTTGTCGGGGTATACCTGCGATATGTGCGGAGTGCCCGGAATGTGTTTAACATGCTCCGGGTTGATGAACACGGAAATAACAACTAAAATTCCAGTTTTCTCTCCTCTCCTCAGGAAAAGCAGATATCTCATCGATATCAGAGGATATCCTACATGAGCCCTGTAATTCTCGCATCTTCTGCACTCCCGGACCGGACGAAATCGTTCTTGAAAAGAATTTGTATATGCCCGGTATGATAAGTATCCGGTCTTACCTGGCCACCTGCTGGTAATCACGAAACGTCATATTCCCTCAATCTTTCATGCAACAGAGAAAGACGTGCTGCTCTATGGGAACTGGTCCGGGAGGCAAAAGAGTTCCTGGACGGGAAATACTGTCCGGATGGGTATAATGTCGGGATAAACGACGGTATTCCGGCAGGCCAGACAATTATGCACCTGCATATCCATGTCATCCCCCGGTATTTCGGTGACATGGCCGATCCGAAGGGGGGTGTCCGGGGAGTGATTCCGGATACAGAAGTATTGATCCCTTCATTCCCGCAAACACATAACGATATCTTCTTAAATCGCCTTGTTATTTTTAAATTGTCAGCAATGCGGCCACCGAAACCTTTATCATCGTTACGTGTTAATATATATGCATAACGAGGATAAATGATCATGGTGGCAATAGTTTATCAAACTGACAAACGCTCAGGGATCACGTATGCCTATGAATCCATATCACACTGGGATAAGGAAAAGCAGCAATCGCGTGCCAGGCGGACCCTGATTGGACGAGTCGATAAGATAACTGGAGAGATTGTCCCGACTGATGGGAGAAACCGAAAGAAGCGGGAAGCGAAATTACCCGCAGAACAGGCGCCAAAATGTACAGCGGTAGCCAGTAGATCCTTTTTTGGGGCTACATATCTGTTTGATGCGATTGGTGAAAAACTCAGTATCACAAAGGATCTGAAACAGTGTTTCCCTGACACATATCAGCAGATCTTGTCCATCGCATACTATCTGATCCTCGAAGAAAGTGCTCCCCTATACCGGTTCGACAAATGGGGAACTCTTCATAAACATCCATACGAAAAAAATATCAGTTCCGAGCGAGCCAGTGATTTATTTTCGACCATAACTGAAGAAGACAAACAGAAGTTCTTCTCTCTTCAGGGAAAACGGCGGTGCGAACATGAATTCTGGGCTTATGACACAACTACCCTGTCCAGTTACTCAGAAACATTGAAACAAGTACAATATGGCTTCAATAAAGAGCATGACAGATTACCTCAGTTGAATCTTACCTTAGTTTTTGGGGAGGAGTCTAACCTTCCGTTCTACTACAGAAAAGTTGCTGGAAATATTCCTGATTCTAAAACTGTTTGTCGATTGCTTGATGATTTAAATATTTTCGGGTATTCAAAGGTAAAACTGGTCATGGACCGTGGATTCTATAGTGAAGAAAATATCAACGATTTGTACAGAAATCATGTAAAATTTCTTATCTCCGTCAAAATGTCGCTTGCTTTCATCCGTAAAGAATTGGATCCCATATATGATTCTCTTCAGGATTTCGAAAATTACAACGATAAATACGGGCTGTACTGCAAAACTGTTCGGACTGTGTGGCATTATTCACAGGAACGCCCATATAAAGAAAAGACTCTCAGGGAAGACCGTCGTCTGTACATCCATTATTATTACAATATTGAGAGAGCAACTGAAGATAAGATGGCTTTTGACCGAAGATTGAATACATTGAAGCAGGAACTGGAGACTGGTAGTCGTGTTCCTGAACATGAAAAACTCTATCTGAAGTACTTCATCTGCAAAACAACACCGAAGCGGGGAACAAAGGCAACCGTAAAAGAAGAAGAGATTGATAAAGCAAAGCGCTATTTCGGGTTTTTTTCGCTGATCACGAATGAGACTATGGATGCGGTTACCGCTCTCGAACTCTACTGGAACAAAGACGTTGTGGAAAAGGCATTCGGAAATCTCAAGGAACGGCTAAACATGCGTATGGATTTGGTTTCGTCGGAAAAAAGTCTTGATGGGAAGTTATTTGTTCAGTTTGTAGCATTGATCTACCTGTCATATATCAAAAAACAGATGCAGGTTACCGATCTTCTCAAGAGATACACTCTGCCAGGTCTTTTAGATAAACTCGATGTCATTGAGTGCTTTAAGCAGCCGGGTAGAACCCTCCGGATTGGTGAGATGCTTGATGAACAGAAACGGTTGTATCATAAGCTGGAGGTAAGGCCGCCGGGCTCGTTATGAATGGGCGGGAATCTAGGTGATCAGCTGACTGACAGATAATAGATTGTACTGTGCTCATCTTAATTTCAGAATGATTTGCCACTAAACAGAACCGTTGAACCAACAATTCGGTTTGCATAACAATACAACTTCCACGAGAATAATAGGAAGATTTCTTGCCGGCTGGCACAATGGGATAATTTCAATACATGACCAGCATTATGGACTATAATTAATGTTGAAATGGGACCGGCTGCCCGTGAAGATTTCACTTCAGCAATATGGGCTATCCCTTCCGGAATGCTAAGAAGAGTAGAGATTTCTTTCCCAGGGGTTGTATCAGCGAAAAATCTTAAACAGAACATTTCGCAACATGAACCTTTTGGGCAGACAGGAGTATATTTTTCCTGCTTATCCTAACAGTTTACCCTGAAATCAGTTTTACCATTGAAATCTGAATCCTGACACTACCCTGGAAACTGGTTCTAATATGTTTCTTTCTGAAGGAAGAAGAAATAATTATGTAATTACCCACGTGTATATTGATACTATGACAATTATCAAAGCGAAGATAATTGATTCCAGACACCTCGAATTATCAGAAGATATTCAATCAACAAAAAAGGAGATATTTTTGAAAATTGTTGAGAAAAAATCCATCGACTCAATCAGGGGAGCCTGGGGTTCTGATGTAGATAGTGCTGAATTTGTTGAAAATTTGAGAAAATCAAAACCGATTGAACCACTATGAGATTTTTCCTGGATACAAGTATTTGTATAGATGTATTACGTACAGCCGGGCCTGAGAGTTCTGTTGAACTTTTTAAGACACTTGAAGAATCAAATGTTGGGCATATCTCATCAATAACTGTTGCAGAGCTTTTTGCAGGCGTTCATCTTTCAAAAAGACGAAATGCTGCAGAAAAAACCGAAGATTTACTATCATTTTTAGAGATAATAGATTTTACTTCTGAAATCGCCCGTGAAGGTGGGAAAATTTATGCACAATTAACCAAATTAGGACAAAAAATAGAATTTAATGATTGTCTTATTGCTTCGACTGCCCAATATGCTGGATATCATTCAATCGTAACGAGAAATATTGATCATTTTGCCCGGATTGATGGATTAACTGCAATAACCCCGGAAGATATTATTCGTTGAACACAAGAAGATGTGACTTAATTTCGTTACATTGATGGATATTAGGTTTACTCTTCTATTGCACACTTCAGGTCAGTCATTCTGCCTATTTTCATACCAATAAAAAACCCTGTAATTTACTAACGTAAACCCTCCAGAAAAAGGTTCTATCATCTACCAAAATAACTAATTATATACAATGAGGTTTTTACACTGCCGGACCGGTGAACTGCCAGGACCATTACTGCCTCCCGCCTCTGTCCCGGTTTAATCTGCCAGAAATGCTCATGCTTATCAGTCAGAAAAAGTATTTTGTTCTTCATGCTCCCCGGCAGAGCGGGAAGACCTCATGCCTGCTTGCATTGCGGGATCTTCTGAATCGGGAAAGTAACTATTCTGCACTCTACATGAACGTAGAAACCGCCCAGATGCCAGAAGTGATATTGGAAGAGGAATCAAAAATAATAATCGGCGAACTGGCATTGCAGATGGACCGGACACGAGGTGATCCATACCTGAAAAATCAGATGACACAGAGTCTGGACATATATGGCCCGGATGCAGCATTGTAGATGGTATTATCAGATCTCTGTCAACGCTCTTCTCTTCCGGCTGTCCTCTGTATCGATGAAGTTGATGCACTTGTCGGTGATACACTTATCTCTCTCCTCCGTCAGATTCAATCCGGCTTTTCAGACAGGCCGGAGTTATTTCCATCATCTCTCATCCTCTAGGGTGTCAGGGACATCCGAGACTACCGGATTCATTCGGAAAAATATATCGATAATCATCAGGGGAAGTGCCTTTAACATCAAGGCAAAATCCTTCATTATCTCTGGTTCAATATCCTGAACATATGGATCTAGAAAAATGCAGGGAAAAGGCACCTCTTAATGATTACCTCTTCAGATGCAATATTTGAGATTGAATGCCAGTCAAGAAAAAAAATTTACAATTTTTAGAGGGTGTTGCTTGAGTGCGACATCCTCTTAATTAATCATAGATTCTGATAATTCCATCAGCTTTATCGAAATCTGAATCAAATGAGACTATCTTATCAAGATGTTTCGTCTTCATTATGAAAACTGATACAGCATCTTGTACTGAAAGAGTTCCATCGTATTTTAAAAACTCAAACATGCCTCCTTTGAGAATTTTTTCGTCTAAATGAACAATATGGCAATTGTCAGTAAAATAATTGAATAGTTGCTCTCCTGCTTTACCTCCACTTCTTTTTCCAATTATGGTTACCGATTCAACTATAATTAAATCTGAAATAAGGATGTTTTCATCTGCAAGTATAGGCATAAGATCTTCTGCTTTCTTGTGCCATTGATCCTTTGTATCAACAAGTGCGACAAAAAAAGATGAATCAACAAAAATCATTTTTCACCATATTGGTTTTTCTTCTTATCTTCTACAGCATCCCCTCCAGAACTTATGGCACCACAAATATCAGATAGTGTCACCCTCTTTCTGGGTTTAATAATAATGGTATTATTATCAATATCCCATTGGAGAATATCCCCGGGAGTTAAATTTAGTTTTTTTCTGATTTCAGCAGGGAGGACTGTGGAGTAACCTTCTGAAATTTTTGTCTGACTTGTCATGACAACCACCTTATTGATCTAGATATACTAAGTATTATGCAATCACTAATAATAAGTGCCTCCCTCAGTAAAATAGTATCTTTTTCGTATCAGATCATCTTTCCAAAATTGACCAGATTTATGTCATTGTGAACCGGATCTAAAAAATAACATACTCAAATAATCGTGAAATTAAGGTACGTTCTCAAAAATATGAAAATTTTTTATTGTAGTTACTTATATAAAGATCAAACGATATAATTCATTATCCTCTTGTTTCGAACTTGACATTGTAGAGGTAAGTATCGATTTTGTAATTTCATGAGATAGTTTGTCTGATATTTTTTCCGTTCTTCTCGGCCACGGTTCCAGAAATCAATCTCAAATCTTTCAACAGAACATTCCGGTTTCTTTCCCGTTGAACTAATAGGAATTTCCGATAAGTTGTCTCATGGGTAAGCTCTTCACTCTCAAAGATGCTGGTCAGATGCTCATTGACGGTTGGTATGGAGACATAAAGAGGAGAGCCATCATCTTCTGACTAAGCCAGATCATCTCATCTTCGTATTTGACCTCCATACCTGGTTCCCCTGATTCCAGGGTAACGATCAGAAAGTCATCAGTGCTGTTGTGGATAAGTTTTCCTGAATCGCTGGCTGTCAGTTACTCTCCAGATATACTCCATGGTGGAAGGATTCAGAATAAAAATTAAACATATCGTTCTCCCTTAAATAACCCGGAATGTGGTATTCGAAAAGAGGGTTTTGAATTCTGGGCCTGGTCTCTCCAGTGCCTGTGAACCAGGTGTATTAATTCGTGTTGTATTTCGATCCTTTGCCCACCCGGCAATCATCTAAATGCCATGAATAGCATAACTGTTCTCATCTGCTGGTGAAAAGTTGAGATATCTATTCCTCGATACTGAAACTACCGGTCTTCCTAAAAGAAAAGCGGATCCTATATTATACCCGGAAATCTGGCCACGTATGGTTCAAATAGCATGGATTCTTTGTGATGAAGAAGAGGCAATATTGGATGAACAAAGCCATATTATTTACCCGGATGGATACATTATCCCCGATATTGTTGCCAACATCCATGGAATCACTACAACAAGAGCCAAAAATGAAGGAGAACCTCTTATTGATGTTCTATCAGAATTTACTGCTGCTCTCCATCAGTCAGAACTCATTATTGGTCATAATATCGAATTTGACAGAGGTGTAATCGCTGCTGAATATACCAGAACAAAGCAGGAGGCACATATTATCAAACCGACATATTTCTGCACGATGAAAAAATCAGCAGATTATTGTAAAATTCCATATCCATCAGGTAAAAAAGGAAACAAATGGCCAAAATTATCTGAGCTTCATCTGACACTTTTTGAATGTCCCTTTGAGGATGCTCACAATGCATTGGCAGATGTAAAGGCTTGTGTCAGATGCTACTTTGAGTTAAAAAGAAGAGGCATGATTACAGAGGCAAAAAAACCTGAAGAAGTAGAGATATCCGTAAAAAAGAAAAAAGAATAGAAGGTTAAATAGGTAAACAATCTCTATTTACTATATCTGAATTAATCTGAATATAAATTATTTTTCTTGTTGTAACTATTCAGGATCCATAACATGGTATGCACTTCGGAGGTACCCCCTCCTTTATATATATATAAAATAACTGATACCATTATGAAAAAAATTTTCCTCGTTTTATTGTTCTTAATGCTGACTATTCCTGCTCCTGTTCTCTCTACAGAGCAGGAGCGATCTCCTGCTGAAACTCAGGTCACTGATCTTCCTCTTATCGCTACATTCGAGGGTGGGCAGCGGTACCAGGCAGGTACCTACCCGGTTATCGTCCTTTCCGGGTCCTATCGTGATATGGGGCGTCAGTACGGCGGTCTTATGACAACTGAACTAAATGATGAATACTCGTACATCATGGACACCCTTACCAGCCAGGGAATTACAAAAGAAGAGATCATAGGGGAGGCCCAAAAGGTTCCTGCATATTACCCGCAGCGGATAAAGGAGATCTTTGCCGGTATGGCAGAGACGACCGGGCTGACAGATGATGATATCGCAGTCCTCTATTACGGACCTATCTTCCTGTTATTTTCCACTCCAAACCAGGAAGCTGTTCCTGCCTCCTGTTCCTACCTGGCCGCCTGGGGAAATTATACGACCGATGGTCTTCCGGTAGTCTCCCGTAACTGGGATCTGGGTGATTCGATAATGCCGCTTACGGAATGGTATGTCCTTGCAATCTACCGCCCGACAGATGGCAGCAATAGTATCGCAACCTGGAGTCCTGCCGGAGCACGGCCCGAGACCTTCATGAACAATAAAGGACTTTTTATCGCTGATGATAACTGTGGCCGGGAAGACGATGCACCAGAGACACGTCCGGAATTTATCACCGAATACTACCGGTTCATGTTCGATTACTCTGACCTGAATGCACTGGAGACTGCAATTTACGGAACTGCTCCTGATGTTGGCTGGATCGTAGATGTAGCAGGACCAAACGAGGCGTTTGTGTACGAGAAGTCAACAAACCGGACCTTGAAGAGAACCGGTGATGGTGTTATTGCAGCAGCAAACCATTTTGTCGATCCATCCTGGAACCTTCCTGCACCCCCTGAACACTCACTCTCCCGGTATAATAACCTCCTTCGCCAGGCAGAAGAGGCAAAAGGATCGATTGATGCACAGAAAATGATGGAAATCCGTGATGTCTGCATCGAGGACGGTGGCTCGAAGTTCTGTCATTCTGACCTGGGAGGCGGAAAATACTCGAGTAATCACCAGGTCGTTTTTGAACCGGCAACCCTGACACTCTGGATGAATGTCATGGACAAGGAGTGGCAGAAGGTCGAATTATCTCCGTTTTTTGGCAGTGAAACGGCCTGAATGAGATGACAGGACTCTCCCGGCCAGCCTATTTTTAACTCTTTCATAATAATCTGTCACCACATTTCGTGTTTTAAAAAAAATTCTTTTGTGGCCAGGATTTTCGAATTGGAATGCCCAAATGCTTGTATCTGGTAGATTATCAAATAATCGAAAGATGATGAAAAGCACTTATCAACGAGCCTGATTTTATTGCCTGGATCAGATCCTTAGGTTTATTTCCAAATATTTAATGCCCCGTTGGTTGAACTATAGTCAATTAAGTCTGATTGAATAATTGGTTCACTTCATAAGCGAATCCTGGGATCGATAACCCTTATCCTGGTGGTACTTGGTCTTTCTCCTCTTTGCCATCTCGATGGAATTCCTGGAGACCTCGCTCGTTCTCAGGGCGGTACTGGGAATCTTTGTGGTTTATACCGCCGTTTCATTCTTCTCGTTTTGTATCTTTCTGTTTTACGTCGGTCTTCGTATCACGAACTATCCGGATATTCCGGAATGGTGGTGTGGGATTTCTGGTATCGTTGCCTTGTTTGTCGTTCCATTTCTGGCAAGTCTGGCACGGGAATGGGTAAAACGGAAAATGAAGGAGGAATCATGGGGTAAGCGTCTACAATGGGAAATATTTGTGAATTATTTCCGGTTTATCATTATTTCATCTCTCTCGGGTAAGAATAATTTTAAAATCTCATTTCAAACCTGTAAATCGCCCTGATTCAAACCCCGATTCCCTCCTTTATCTTCCAAAACCGATCTAGTATGGTCACATCAGTGACAGGGGGATCATCGAACATGGCAGATTTTGTAACAAAATCAACCGTAAAATCAGCAGAACGGAAACTTGCTTCTCCGTTTGAAAGTAAAGCAGCAATGAACACCATAATCAACGGGATTATTACGGACAATCCGTGGGGATACACATCCTATACCTCCGGAGGCGAAACACTCCCGGCAGTCTAGAAAAGTGCTGAATATTATTCCGGAACTGTCGTCTATGAAAACACCGAAGGAAAACAGGTTGGCCGGCTCAGTATCCGGGCAGGAACTTCGAGTGCATTTGATACCATCATCTCAACAATCCTTGCAAACACTGCACTGGCATCTGCTATGGGTGGGACTGGATCACATGAGAGTTCAGAGGATGGATTTAGTGTAATCCTCAAATTTCACACAGATTCAGGTGAACTCTACAATGTCGGATTTAAGCGTGAAAAGGTAACCGTCTCCAGTTATGAAGCAGACAGTATTCTGACCACTATTGAGACATGGGCTGATACCATTTCAGAACTTGCCTGAATAGATCCCTTTTTTCCGAAAATTTTTCGAATGTAATTTTTTTCAAATAAGGTATGTTCCGGATTAATGAGGCAGATTTAAGGGTATATATTCTAATCTGGTACTATGCAGGAAAAAAATCAACAGATCATTGCAGAATTTTTGGATCACAGTGAAGAATTAAGCGATGATATCATGCTTGAAGTTGAAAAGATCCTTGGTGTGATCCCATTCATTTTTTCAGCCATGCGGGAGAGAGCAGACACCTTTGTCCTTTCCACCATTGCCGATTGTAAAACCGGAAGGCCAGAGCATCTTTCTCCAAAAATGGCTGAACTCGTAGCGATTGCAGCTGCTGCCGGAGCCGGTGCAGAGAGTTGCTTAAAGGTACATATCGGGACTGCACAAAAGGAAGGGGCGACCCGCGATGAGATTTTTGACACTATCATGATTGCTGCCCTGATAGGAAAGACAAAGATCCTTGCATCTGCCCTCCGGTTGTTACCAGAATAAGAAATAATGAATTTAATGCGACACGGATAACTCCTGGACTGCTGACTTGATAATGCCCGGAAAATCTATAGATTTATTCAGAACGGGACTAAAAAACCCGGGCTTACAATACCTATGGAAGGAATAGAAGATGAAACAGGAGTAGTAGAAGGTACATCATCAGATGATGGAAAATTTTTACTTCTCAACTGGATCGAATCAGAAGATTTGTCCATTACTTTGTCTAATGATGGGTTATTTTGAATTCCACATACACAAAAGATATAAGGACATAAATGACCCATCGTATTGGAATATGACAAAATACAATAACTTTTTTATAATATTCAGTTTTTTTAACGATATACCCGGACTTTTTAGAAAGATCATATAATTATCCAGGATGAAAATATCATGAACAAACCGATAAAAATCCTTTATGTTGATGATGAGAGATCTCTTCTTGAAATTGGAAAAACATACTTAGAAAAACTAGGAAATTTCCAGGTTTCAACGTTAATATCAGCCCGTGATGCATTAACTCATTGCCCCATACAAACCTATGATGCCATTGTTTCAGATTATGAAATGCCTGAAATGAATGGGATTGAGTTTCTTAAAAAAACCCGGGCACTCTACGGAGATACTCCCTTCATTCTTTTTACCGGACGTGGTCGTGAAGAAGTAGTCATAGAAGCCTTAAACAACGGGGCTGATTTTTATCTACAAAAAGGAATTGATTGTGCCGCACAATTTACTGAATTGGTTCATAAAATTAATCTGGCAGTAAAAAGAAAAAGAACGGAAGAAAAACTATCCCTTCTTGAAATTTCTGTTGAACAGGCGTATGATGAGGTTTATTGGATTGATTTCGAAGGAAACATCCTCTATGCGAATGAAAACGCGTGTAAATCAACTGGATATTCCCGTGATGAACTCCTCAATATGGAATTATTTCAGATCTCTCCAGATCTACCCAGATCACTCTGGAATTCTAGTAAAGAAAGAATGAGGAAAGAGAAGATACTATTAGGAATTTCAAGACATCTGCGGAAAGATGGGACTTTCATTGATGTTGAAATCCTTGCAAGTTATGTTAAAAAAGGGGAAAAAGAATACAGTTTTGCATTTGTCCGGGACATTACGGAATATAAACGGAAGGAAGAAGCATTAAAAGAGAAATATGAGATTTTTCACTCAATAGTTACTCATTCATGTGACGGAGTTGTCGTTATTGATATCACCGGAAAAATCCTGTATGCTAACCTTCGTATTGCCCGTATATTGGGAGAATCGGAAGAAATTAACCCATCAATGAATCTCAGTCTCTTTCCTTTTCTTTTATCAGGCTCTCATGAGGAATTATCACATACATTAGAGGACACAATTGATACAAACGAGTTTCAAATTAATATTTCTATAAATTCATGTAACCGTGAAATCTCTTTTCACTGTTCAGCTAAAAAAATATCGTACCAGGGGTCTTTGGCATTTATCATGACGTTAAAAGATAAAGAAAAGGATTGATATTTCCGGATAATAAAAAAGGGAATATATTCGAATGGGTATTTAATCTGAAAAAGTAACTTTTATCATTAATTTGAGAAAAACTCACGCTTTTTTTCCCGGAATTTTTATGAAATTTTTATGCAGATGAAATATATGGATAAAGTCACAACCAGATATTCATGACTGATAATACGATTTGTTGTGTCTGTGGCAAACCTGCAATCGGTATGCAGTTCCTTGGATGCTGTGCATCTGCTGTATGTGAAGACCATGCTGAACGATATATGCTCTCCCTTGCCCCGGGTGAGACGTTGAAATCCGGATCCTGTACCTTTGTCCGGTACCCTTTGGATGAAATATCAGGGGATAAAAAATAGGGAGTGAACCTTTTCCCCCTTCTCCCCTGCTCTTCTGACAGGAAAAGGAGGATTACTTCTTTATTTATTCCATGAGTGAAAGGTCACTGATACAAATCCTGACAGGTTCTCCGTCTCCGCTTTCAAATGAAAAGAAAAGCCCTATGCCTAATTGTGGATCAAAACTTCCGGTCCCTTCCAGGGGTAAAAAATCTGCCCAGGGGATATTTACCAATTCCCCGGAACCTGCACTATCAGGATTGGTGGTTTTAGCGACTGAATATCCGGTTTTTTCTTCCGGACCCTCAGCAGCATAAAGAACCAGTGAATAGGGTATTCCTTCACGGTCTGCAGAAAGGGTATACGATATCCCTGAAAATCCGGACCAGTCTGATGGCTCTTCAGACAAAGTCTCAACCGTTGCCCATCCTCCCGGAATAACCGTGGTTAATGCGCAAAAAGATGAGGGTGTGTCTGCAGACAGGGAGATAGATGATTCTCCATCATCATAGGTAACCCAGCCTTCTCCAATCTCCCCTATAACTGCTTCTTTTGTTATAGAAGAGGAACTGACCGGTTCAACATTCAAATCCTCTGGATGAGAAGAATCCGGGATTTCAAGAGTTTGAGCCGGCTTTGTTGTTTCTGTTGTTGTCAGGGGTGCTCTATCCCCGCTTATCCACCGGTTATAATAATAATTTAAAAGAGGGACAAATTCCCGGGTTGCCTTCATATTTCCTGCCTGGGACGGGTGAGGATCTTCGGTTGGATAGGCCAGGGTATTTCCAAATCCAGGGGTATAGACAATGGTATCACCTTCGGCGGTGTGATGATTGTCCGGACTGCTAAGAACGGCATGGAGGTCAAAGACTCCGACATTTGTTCCCGGATAAGAAGAAAGCCAGTCTTCTACCATCCATGTGCTGAATGTTTCAGCAGCTTCTGCATATTCAGAGGAGATTTCAGGGGGAGGGGTGATTGCAATAAACAGTTTCTCCGGATGCTGCTCGAAATATTCCAGCAGCTGGTTATACACATACTTTGCTCCTCCAACCGTCATATCAGGACTATGAGAGGGTGGATCATGGGGATTTCCGGCCAGATTGGAATTAGGATAACAGGATTTGAAGACAATAATCTGGTTCTCTCCACCTGGATCAGTCATCGGACGGTTGTAATAATCATACCCTGCAGCATCATCATGGTATTCAGTATATACCGCTTCCATGTAGGTATCACGGTTTTGTCCGGTAAACCATTCAGGCCAGTCCGGTATATCTGTCCGGTCACCGATTGAATCCGGACCCCATCCGTAATACGTATCACTGACAAAGTAATTGCTTTCCCCAACTGCTCCTGCCAATCCTCCGTTATCATCGGAGAGCCAGTTTTCCCCGACTGAATGATGGATAAAAATGAGTTTTACTGGTTCTCCGGGAGGCGTGGTGTCAGCACAGACAACCGGGATAGCCAGGAGGACAAGGATTAGCACCATGATCACACTTCCTGTAATGAAGTAATTTTTCATGTGTCTTCATTATCATACTACCGGATGAAGGTATCGTATTATTGGAATGGTGGTGAAAATTGGTATACTATCTAATTCAGTTCTCTGATTATGAGGATTTAAACCACATTCCTTACGTTTCATATTGTAGAGGAATGCAATTCCCCAGAGGAGAAATACCAGTATAAGCACGTTCGGACCGAGCAGGCTGGCAGTAATAAATCCGAGGATTATAAACAGGGAAAAGAGGGCCCACAGTTCACGGACGGTTATCCGGCCAGATGGGAGAGAGCGGCTCGGCAGATTGATTTTGTCAACATTCCGGTCAAAATAATCATTTGAAATATTCGCTGAACCTGAAATAAAAAACAGGGTGAGAAATCCGAATAACATCTGTTATATGGGGGGCAGGCCTCCGGTTGCAAGAATCTCCCCGGCAACAAGAAAAAATCCTGCACCAATGGCAAGATCCATCCGGATAAGATCAACACATGCGAAAAGTTTTTCTTTTATATATGATTCCATTTTTATCATTTGGCTTATCCTGTCAAAATGGTTGTATTTTCGAGAATATGCACGAGAGATAGTTTTGAATCGTAATGAAAAATACTGTCGTGATCTTGATGTATGCTGGTGTTTTCTTTTTCTCATGAATCATCCGGTAGTAATGTGAATACAGGCGGGTGATATCCCGGTTTTTATTTTTCTTCTTTCTCACCATTATTAATCATTTTTTGCCAATTTTTATGAATGACATTGTTGTATCTTCTCCCCCTGGTTTTTTATTTTCATTGCGTGTATTGGTACAGGAGTGCAGATGAACAAAGGAAAAGGGAGAATTATCACTTCACGCCGGATTGAAATACTTCTCAGCTGGATATTCCTGGTTATTGTCGGATTAGGTGGTATCTGGGCATTTATCGGCCACACAATGTTTGCTGACAATGTTGCCGCGAGTATCGGGTGGCCGTCTGGAAATCCGTTTCAGCAGGAGGTTGCCCTTGCCAACCTGGCAATTGGTATTCTTGGTATACTTTCATTCAGGATCACCGGATCATTTCGGGTAGCGACGATCATTGCGTACAGTATATTCATGTTCGGAGCCGGTATCGGCCATATCTGGCAGATACGTACGACTGGAAATATGGCGGTGAACAATGCAGGACCAATACTCTGGATGGACCTTCTGGTTCCGCTGGTGCTCATTATACTGTACCTGTTAGGTCAGCACCTGAAACACAAAGAGGCTCATCCCTCATTAAAACGGTAAATTCAGGATGAGGTTACCGGATAAGTAGTACCTGGACCCGTTCACCTTTTCTATACCCATTACTCCACGGGGGAAGATGGAGGATACCGTCTGCTGCCATTCCGGTCATATGGCCAAAATTCAACTCCAGTGGAAAAATTCGTATCTTCCCGTCTGCATACCTGGCAGAAACCAGGTGAAACATGTCAAACTGGTTATATGGGAGTATGTCCTCGGTTATTTCACCGATAATATGTTTCTTAGCACGGATGGGGACTCCCCAGGACTTGAGCAGGGGAAAAACCAGGTTGAAAAAGGTAATTAAACTGGCAATTGCCTGTCCGGGTATTCCAAAAACCGGTTTTTCAAGGACAGATCCACAAGAAACCGATGTCCCCGGATACATTGCTACGCCATGAAAGATCATGGTCCCACTTTTTTTTATGGCATCCACTGTGTAATCCCTGGTTCCGTCTGACGATCCACCAAATACCAGGACCATGTCACAATTTTCACACGCAGCAGTTATCTGTCTGGAGATTAGATCAGGATCATCGGGAGTTATCGGATAGAGTTCAGTATTTGCTTTGTATTCTTTTAAATATTCGGAGATCATCAGGGTATTGGTGTCAGTAATCTGTCCTGGAAGGGGATCTTTTTTCAGGGGGATAATCTCGTCGCCGGTAGCAATCAGCCCTATCTTCCATTGTTTTACCTTTACCGTTTTGACTCCGAAATGCGAGAGAGTTGCAATATCATAAGGGATAAGACAGTGGTCTTTTTGTATGATAACCTGTCCCTTTACGGTATCTGATCCCTTTTTTATGACATTATAGTGGGAGGGGACAGGAGAGACGACAATGCACTGTTCCTGATTCAAAACCTCTGTTTCTTCATCCTGAAGTACTGCATCATATCCCTCAGGCATAGGAAGCCCGATATTGACTTTTACACATTCAATTTCACGCGGGTGTTCCTTTGATGCTCTTTTTGTCTGTTTGCTGTGAACTGCTGTTCCATCGATCCCTGCAAGAGGTAAGGGAGGTATGGTCCGTTGAGAGAGTACTGGTTCAGCCAGGATATATCCCCTGGCTTCCTTTACTGGTATAATTTTGGTTCGTAAAACCTGATGAAATGACGATAATATAGATTTTTGTGCTTCTTTCATGGAGATAAGGTTTGTGGAGCGAAAAATTTCTGACATATTTATCTCACAAGGTTCTACTATATTGTTTGACAAAGACAAAAATGTAACTATGAGGGTGTTATTATTTTTTTGTTCAGGTTAGGATCCTCAATTAGGATAGATAAAATTATCCATTTTGCATGAGAAACCTGTCATATCTTTGAGTTCATTTGGATTTTTAAAATTCTATCAGGGGATACTGCTCTGTCTCCACTCATTACGGTTCATTTGGTGATTATTGTTAATCAAGGATTATCGATCTGTTCAAGCAGAATAAATCTGTATTTTACCTGGATATCATTTCCTGCCATGAATCTTATTAAAAATATGGTGGATAAGATTTTCCTGGAAATTTTTCTGATATCAGCGGTGATTTTAGTCGTATATGGCCACTGTTTCATTATCGCATCTACAAAAATCTACGGACCGTCCAGATCATCTCAGGATGGTTCATTTCATGCATGGTCATCGTGCATTTCCCTTACATATGCATCGGGATCTGACATCTGCATTCGCAATAATTACATAGTACTAAATTCTCGATATTTGTCATAGTGACAGATTTACAATTATTTTATCAGTTCACCAGGTCAATTCTGATGGATTTCTGATTCTGTCTTTTCTATTTCTTGTATTCTGAATTCTATCAGAAAACTGGATTTATCCCTTTCATGCTCATAGGTAATGCAAAGATGATATCACTCACGTTTGTTCTTATGATAAATAACAATTATTATTAAATATGTGATCTAAATTAATTTGATTTAAAGATTTCATAAAGGGAAACACAGTAAAAAATTACGTCTTAAATGAGTAAAGAGGAGATAAGTAATGAAAATCAGTGCAAGAAATTGTATTCCGGGAACTATTAAATCAATAATTAAGGGCCCGGTAAATGCAGAGGTTATCCTCGATATAGGAAATGGAAATATGATTACATCTATAATTACTACTCATGCAGTAGAAAACCTGGGACTTTTAGAAGGGAACAAAGCATATGCGGTGATAAAGTCCAGTGAAGTGATGATTGCAACAGAGTAATCCTACTGACTTATTATCTAATTAAAACCGATTTTTATTAACTATATTTAGTGAATTATAATCATTTTTAGTTTCCTGAAATATAATATTAACTAATTTATTACTGGTGGCATGCTCTTGTACGTAAAATAAGGTGTATGATGAAATCAGTATATCCATCTGCGGTTGTATCTTTAAAAAAGACTCGATCTAACGCAGAATAAAAGGCACTATCAGTAAAGTACTCTCCAGGAAGACCGGATAAATCTTGAATGATACTGCTTGTTACCCATTCCCCGAGGTTAGTTGCACTTAATGGATCCAATGTTTTATTGATTGCCCATGTAGTCAATATCTTTCCTGGGGATTTCCCATCAATGTATCCATCACCACAATCGATCGAATCAATAATTTTCGGCATATTTAGCATATTTTCAGCAATATGCCAAAAAAGCTTCACATCTCCTGCTCGTTTAGAATGTCAGGATATATTGGGGTTTGAATATGAGCTGACTTCTTGGGCAATGGATCATTCTTCTCATCACTTTTTCTTCTGCTATGCATAACCTTTTCAGATATTTCTTGTCATGGGAGAGTGCCCGGTATCTTTTTTTCTGACTAAAATCTGTCATGTATTACTTCCTAGATGTAATATGCCTCTCCTGAACAGTTTTTACAAATAACTGTGCCGTCTAATATGACTTCTCTTCGATCCATGATAATTTCTTTACAGATGGATCAGGTTTCAATCCTGGTTGGAAACCCGGGCATATCTTCCGGAAGGATCTGAACTGAAACATGTTCTATACGGAAAATTTCTTCTTCAGGTGCCTTAAGAATCATGTCGCATAGTTCATTCATATCTGTCGGTTGATCAGGTTTTTTTGGAAGTGAAGCGACTCTTACTGCTTTTATAGTCCGGGTGTCGATGAAGCTTGTCGCATATTTCCGGTTGTTTACATGTTTGAGCATCCGGTGGCCTAACGTGCATCCGGTAATAGCCTGAATCGCATCGGTTACACACCGTCAATCTCAACATTCACGATGAGATCATGATTGTCTTCAAGTGGATTTATCCCGAGTTCTCTCATAGCCCCAACCGTCTTTCTGGTTCCGGTAGCAATACCCGGACAGATATCTCCATCTAACTGCTTGCCTTTTCCAGGAGAACTGTAAGTAAATCTATATGTGATATATACTTTCATATGATGTTACGATTATTTTTACTTGGGATAACAAGTGTATCGTATCAATTAATTTTATTAATATTAGTATCAAAATTAATATGTGGTGGTTAGTACATCCAACAAGGATATAAATTAACCAGAGAAATGCCAGGAGAGACTCCCGAACTGGAATTAAGATAATACAATCCGATCATACCTTCCGTTTATCCGGTTTCCCTTCACCTTTCGGTCCTAAGAACAAACGGTCTAACCACCACCGATTATTGTTTTCAAGATTTTTTCCTGTTATTTTTTATTTTATCCCACTCTATGAATGCATGGCATATATTTATTGTATACTATTACAACCGGCATATTGTTCAATAAGTTCGTTTTTTAGAATTTATGTTTTTTTTGTATTCTAACGGATTTGTTGATAAGAGGAAGGGTAATGGTTGGATCGAATACGAAGTTTGGTATGGGGTGGTTACGTGATTACCCCGATTTCAGGGATTATACGTCGGATTATGATAAAATCTCCCCCACTCGAAAGGCGCTTGGACAGAAAGATTCTATAAAGTCCATGCTTTCACAAGTTGGTATGGAAAAACTAACAAAGAAAAAAATGGAAAATTCTGCTGATTTACGTTCATGGTTTACTCCGGTTGAAAATCAGGAGACAATAGGTTCATGTACAGCACATGCAGGTGTCGGAATTGTAGAATATTTTGAAAAAAGGGCTTTTGGAAATTACATTGATGCATCAAGACTTTTTCTCTACAAAGTTACGAGAAACCTGTTACAATTAACCGGAGATACCGGAGCATATCTTCGGAGTACAATGGGTGCATTAACATTATTTGGGGTTCCTCCTGAAAAATTCTGGCCGTATTTCATTGAAGATTATGAAAAAGAACCCTCTGCATTTTGTTATGCATATGCTCAGAATTATCAGGCCATAAATTATTACCGATTAGATACTCCCCGGATTGCTGGAGAAGACCTCCTTAAAAAGATAAAAGCTAATCTCTCTGCCGGACTGCCGATAATGTTTGGGTTTACTGTGTATACTTCATATCAACAGGCTAATCAAACGGGTGAAAAAGCCGGAAAAATCCCATATCCGGTGTTCGGAGAAGAAATGGTTGGAGGTCACGCTGTTATCGCTGCAGGGTATGATGACCAGATGAAAATTAAAAATGAAAACGTCTATTCTAAAGAAACAACTGGTGCAATTCTCATCCGGAATTCATGGGGCGAGGAATGGGGAGAAAATGGGTATGGCTGGTTACCCTATGATTATATTTTAAATGGTCTTGCAGATGATTGGTGGTCAATATTAAAGAATGAATGGGTTGATTCAGGTCAGTTTGGAGAATGAATCTAGAATTATGCAAATTCCATGGTTCTCTCTTAACGGCCAATTTTTCTATAAAATTCTGAATTACCGGTATATTCAGTAAACAAAAACAAATTTTTAAAAAGAATTATTCCTCTTAAAAAAATTAAGATGAAGAAGGCTTATTCAGAACAACCTTGCTTTTGTCCTGAAGAAGATTATCCACATCCTGGTCAGATAGGTTTATCCGGTAGAATTTCTGGTAAAAGTCCTTGATTTCATCCTTAAGATTATACCTGACTGCATCAGGATATACCGTGCTACAAAGCCGCATAGTTCCCAGGATTGATTCAGGAACCGGCAGTTCCCAACTCATCAGATACTTTGGCATCTGGAAAACCTGTTTTTCCTGAACTGCCGGGAGAGATTCCCAAACAGGATCTGCAAGGATATCCTCAACACCTGCTGAATTGTATGGCAGGAGGATTATTACTGAAGGATCCCAATTATATACCTGGTCTATGGAGACGGTATTATCTCCTCCTGATAGACCCTGGGCTGCATTGGATGATCCGATGGTCCGGGCAATTTCTGCTTCATAATAATCATCCCCTAGTATCTGAAGTGGAGACCGCTGGCCAAAGTAAATGGATTTTTTTCTCCGGTGATGCTTTGTCCGGTTTTTTTGATCAGATTCATCTTTTCATTATAATAATTGATAAATTCCTGAGTTTCTTGTTCTGTGCAAAAAATTTACCGATTTTTTCATAACTGGCAACCAGGTTATCTGCTTCTTTACCATCTCTCTTCATCACTGGATTATTTACCCGTGCAATATCATCGTTGATTTTGGTATAGTCAATCGATGATATTACTACTTCTGGATCCAGTTTCATGAGTTCTTCTAGTGCACCTCGCCACTTAATATTATAAAAAGGTTGTCAGAAAGTACTTTATATTAGTACGTACTATAAAACTCAATGAAACAGAGATATTTTGTGAATCTGACTGATGAAGAAAGGAAAGAACTAAAATACATTGTAAAGAAAGGGAAGAATTCTTCATCACGAATAAAACATGCCCAAATCTTACTGAATTCTGATCTATCTGGACCAAATAAAACAGATCAGGAAATTGCCCAGTATATTAATTGTCACCCTCAAACGGTGTTTAATACCCGAAAAAGATTCTGTGAACACGGATTAGATTATGCATTGAATCGTAAGCAAAGAGAGAAACCACCACACCAACCAATTATCGATGGAGAAAAAGAAGCTCAATTAATTGCAATTGCGTGCAGTAAACCTCCAGAGGGACATTCAAGATGGACATTTAAGTTATTGTCAGAGAAAATGGTGGAATTAGAGATCATCGAATCAGTATCTCCAAAAACAATTGAAAGAGTCTTAAAAAAACGAACTAAAACCCCACCTTAAAAAATGCTGGGTAATTCCTCCAAAACATAATGCTGAATTTGTTGCTCATATGGAAGATGTTCTGGAAATTTATCATCTTCCATATAATCCGGAAATTCCGGTTATATGCATGGATGAGAAACCAATTCAACTCATTTCAGATGTCCGAGAACCGATTCCTCTTTCTCCTTCTCATCCGGAATGTTTTGACTACGAATATCAGAGAAATGGGACTGCAAATATCTTTATCTTTACAGAACCTTTGAGAGGATGGAGAAAAGCACTTGTCAAAGAGAGAAAGACCAAACAAGATTGGGCTGAAGAAATTCGTTCTCTATTGACAGAAGATTATCCAGATGTACCCAAAATTATTCTTATTTGTGATAATTTAAATACTCACACAATTGGGGCATTATATGCAACATTCAGCCCTTCAGAAGCATTAAAACTATCAAAAAGATTGGAAATTCATCATACACCTAAACACGGAAGTTGGTTAAACATCGCTGAAATCGAATTGAGTGCCATCACAATACAGTGTTTAAATCGTAGAATTGGTTCTTTGAAGGAGTTAAAAAGAGAAATAAAAGTTTGGCAACACAAACGAAATACTAATCAAAAATCAGTGAATTGGCAATTCAAAACTGATGATGCAAGGATAAAATTACATCATCTTTATCCACAATTTTAAGTGACGAGGGGCACTAGGTCAATATGGAATGCTCTATATCCTGGTTGTAATTATCGTGCTGGCCCTGGTATATGTGACAATGGGGACTGTGTTAAACAGGTTTCTCCATGGAGAATGTCCGGAAATATTTCTCGAAATTCCACCCTACCGAAAGCCCCGTCTGAATATGCTGCTGAAAAAGACCTGGATGCGTCTTGTTGCATTTATTGCAGAAGCAGTGCCGTATCTCTTCTTAGGAGTTTTACTGGTGAATATCCTGTATGCCACCGGGTTTTTGTCATGGTTCGGGGATATGCTCTCACCGCTTATTGTCGGGTGGCTTGGTCTTCCAAGGGAAGCTTCTGCAGCCCTTATTACCGGTTTTTTGCGAAAAGATCTGGCTATCGGCATGTTACTCCCGCTCAACATGACTCCCGGGCAGCTTGTTGTAGCTGTGACTACCCTCACCATGTATTTTCCCTGTGCCGGAGCATTTGCTGTCCTTTATCGGGAGCTCGGAATTATCGGACTTGTAAAATCGGTCTTTGTGATGGTGTGTGTTGCTTTTCTTGTGGGGGGAATCATGCGGTTTATTTTCATTGGGATGTAAATTGTTGAATTACAAAGCAGGTTTAGAATCCCTGATTTTTTTAACTGGTCGTATTAATCCAATAAAAAATTCCCCGCTCCCCGCTTTTTGACTGTACAATACCGTCCCGGACCATCACGGCCAGTTTTTTTCTGACTTCCGGTGCGGTAAGGCCAGTCATCAGTGCAATATCTTCTGCAGTACAGGGACGACGCCTGAGTGTTTCATCAATCAAGGAAACGCTGGTATCATCCGGTGAAAGGATCGGTATCTGGTAGTCCAGACCGATTATATCAACGGGGATGCCTCCTTCAGAAAAGTATTTCTGAATGTCTTTTAACATTGAATGTCCGGGAGGGCTTACCCATGATTCGGTCCCCGGACGGTCCAGGTAATTGAGTTGGACCCGGTCTGGTCTGATGAGATAAACCGTTTCCCGAAGGTTTTCAAGATCCTCAGTTGAGGTGTTAATGGTAGGAATAAGAAATACCTCCAGCCAGATCTGTCCGGAATATTCATTCCGCAGCGATACCATGCCCTGGATGATATCTTTAACAGACAGGTCCTGAGCCGGACGGTGTATCTTTTCGAATATTTCCTGTGATGGAGTAGTCATCGTAGGACTAATAAGGTCTGCAGGCAGTAGTTCCTGTCTTACATCCGGATTCGTGCAAAGACTTCCATTTGTGAGAACCGCAATTTTGTATGAAGGATAGTTCTCTTTCAGGTGAGCAAGCACTGGGCCGAGTGAAAGGGAAAGGGTGGGTTCACCCGAACCTGCAAACGTGATATAATCTAGTTTTGGAGAAGATGCGAGGGCATCATCCAGTTGCTTAATGATTATGTCAGGAGGAAAAAATTCTCGTCTTTGTGATGTAAGGTCTGTTGTAGCCCCGCATTCGCAATACACGCAATTATATGAGCACGTTTTAAAGGGGATCAGGTCAATCCCAAGAGAACGTCCAAGTCTTCTTGAGATGACCGGTCCGAAAATATAATGAATCATGGTGAAATCTGGTTTTATGTCCAAAAAACAGATAAAGTTTTGATTTTCTGAATCTATATTCTTTGAGGCTGGTTATATGATAGGTTAATGGAGAGAAGGAAATATCTGGTTATTAGTTTACCAGTTAGAACGTCCTCTTCGTCCTCCACGACCGAAACCTCTTCCCCCGCCACAGGGTATTCCCCCACGACCAAGTCCGTATACCGGGGCTTGTCCTTGTGCTGGTGGCTGGTATACGGGACTATTTTCATTTGTCACTACCGTTTGGTTTTCTACGGAAGGTGCGACTGGTACTCCTGCTTGCTGGTTTGCCGGGCGGCAGTATCCAAATCCTCTTCCTGTCATAGGACCCCACCCTTGAGGTCCAGTTCCATCGAATCTTGGCATTGTTATACTCCTGGTACGACAATTCGTACCATTATTACTCATATGAGTAAAAATACATAAAGGTATCGCCTAGTATTACCATTATTTAACGGATGGTCATAATGCTTCTTCGTTTCTTTATGTTCTGAAATGTAAAATGTTGCAAAAAATAGAGGGGAAATCCACTGGTTAGTTGTATGCCTGCCTGGTTTTTTCATCGGTCAGGGTTGGAGCGATTAATTCTTTCCATGATTTGGAATCCCATGTTCCAAGTGTCGAGTGAGTGTCATAATAACTCGTTGGAATCGGATGTGTGCCGATTACCACTTCAAGTCCGAATTTCTCTGTGATGAACTTTGAAAAATATGCAATTCGAGGGCAGGGAGGATATCCCACAACCATTCCTGTAGCAAGGTGCACAACTTCAGCCCCGTTTTTTTTCATCTCTGCTGGAGCATATTCGATGTTTCCACCCGGACACCCGCTACAGGTAGTAAATCCGACAAGTTCAATGTCCATTCCTTTATACCGCTCAAAGGCCCCTTCCCGGTTATGCATGGATCTCAGGCATTTACCTCCTGCACAGGTCCGGTATCTGTCACAGATAATTATTCCAATTTTTTTAGGTTTTGTCATTCCTGTTTTCCTATTAGGGTAGTAATATTGTATTAGATAATAACCATGAAAAAAAGATGGTTGTTCTATTCACTGGTAACTAAAAGGGGAATATATGCTGACGAAGGGATATACACGTCAGGTAGTGATTTAGTATTTAATTCATCAAGCAACCGGGTAATTTCTTCTAATTCAGATGGATAAGATATGCCGGACTTCTCATACAATAATATTGCCGTTTCCAGAGCCTCTTTTGCTTCAGCAAACCTGTTTAGATAATATAGCACTCGTCCCTTACCAGCATAGGAAGTCCAATTGGATCCTGCACTTCCTCCATAGGTAATTGCATGAGAATATGCGTCAAGTGCTGACAAGTACCTCCTCTGGTTTTCAAGAGATATTCCAGCGCCATACCAGGCATCTGGTGATGATGGTTTAATTTCGATAGCTTTCTGAAATGCCCGGTATGCCGTGCGATAATTTCCTCCTTCAAGTGCTGCATATCCTTCTGCAATGAAGTCTTCTGAATACCCTGCAAATTCGGTGGGTATTGGAGTTACACCCCTGTCAAGGACAGAACTGGTCAGATTCTGGTCAATCTGGGATAATATCCATGTCGGAGAAGAAAACAAGGCTCCTTCTGACCATCCTGCTTCATAGGGTATCATGCCAGATGGGACTAGTTCCGGATCAAAAGCATATCCTGAATAATATACCTTCTCTGCCCCTGTACCGTAAAAGGTACTCATTATAAATATCAGGATTACCAGGGCGGTTAGGGTTCTTGATAAGGATACCATGAATAATTGATCTCATATGAGAAATAAATAGTTTCTTACTATCCAACTTTTCTGTTTAATTTCCTAAATTCATTGATTGAATGGATTTTTCATTGTTTTTCGTGAAAAAAAGGATGAGTTTATTTTTATTTTTTTTATATCTTAAACCAAATAATGCTATATCTCTCATTTTTGATTATCGAAAAAAAACAGGATTTATGCCATCTTTTGGCAAATTCCTTTGTGATATCAGGTATTAGAAAACGGACTATATTTTGGAGTTTTTGTAATACCTGCAAATGGTTTCATTGTCTGCTGCGATCCCTCTGAAGGCTTTATTGAAGTAAATGGAGAGTTCATCTTGAGTTTTACAGGATTCTGGAATACAAAGTCAGGTTTTTGATACTGCTCCGGAATTATGAGGGGGCCACTTATTTCTCCCTGATCAAGAACGGTGCTCATCATGTCTGGATCAATATATCTGAGTAACCATATGGGAGTGGAAAACAGTGATCCATGTGTATACCCATTGTCATCATATGGAATCATTCCGGATGGGATTATTTCCGGATCAAAAGGATGACCTGAATAATAGACTTTGTTTGTTTCAGCGATACATGTCGTTGTTAAGGTAAGACCAACAATGAGCAGGATACATACCACGAGTTTTTTGTTTGGCATGGATAATTGATCTCATATGAGAAATAAATATCTTCTGTTTGTTGTACATTGTCATACCTTTCCTGTTGACAATAAATAATTCAAAATTTACGTAATAATTAGTTGATTTTGTCAGAATCGGTTTACAATACGCCCAAATCAGGAGTCCTGAAGACTCATCCTAATTGTAATTGTGGGCCAGAGTCCAGAATTAATCATGTCAGAGTTCATTTCTGCAATTTTCCTTTGAATCAGAAATTTCTGACAAACCAAGAGATAACTGGATTGTATATGACCGTTTTCAAACCTCTTAACTGAAAAGTTACAAAAAAGAAGAAAAAAGGAGTTTATCCTGGTTACCGGGCTGGCATGAGGAGAGTTCTCTCTCCACAGGCTACGAACTCGCGGATTGCACCCTTTGCGAACTCCTTCCTTGGCTCGGCAAAGTCGAACGGCAGGGATGGGTCTGCGAAGGTGATCTTGATCATTGGTGAGAGACAGAAACCATCGTTCCTGGTGTAGTGTGAGGAACCGACGATAGCTGCGTATTCTCCCTGGTGACCGACGTTCATTGCGTAGTTCGGGTAGTTTGGACCACGGTATTCACCGATACATCCCTCGTCAGGTCTGACAGAGAGTGAGTTGGTTGAACCACACTGGTCCTGCAGGTCGTATCCGAAGAATCCGAGACGTGACCAGCCTTCCTTGTGCATGAGCATGGACAGGTACCATCCGTTCAGACCAGCGTTGGAGTTTGCAGTTGCAATACCAACAGACAGACCGGATGCTGCTGCGATAACTCCTGCACGCTGGGAACCTCCGAAGTGGTCTTCCATCATGGTTGGGAACTGTTCGTACTGCTCCATTGCATTAAGGGTGACCTCTCCGGCGATGTCATTGACAACTTCCTGGGTTGGTTTGACCTTGTCGTTTGGAGTACATGCCTTCCAGTCGACTTTGTACTTGTCCTTGATGTAATCCATACCATAGTAGGTGAATTCATCGAGGATGTTGTCGGTGTATGCGGCGGTTGCATACTGGGTAAATCCGACACCACCAGACATGTAGGATCCAAGCCAGATCTGGTCGAACAGCATACAACCTGCACCGACAACCTCAAGGGATGCCTTTGCCGGGTCGTTTGGATACTTCCGGTTTCCCTGGATCATGTCAGAGAAGTGGCCGAACATGATTCCACCGGGCTCATTTGGACCACGTGCACGGCGGGCTGGGAGGTGGTTTGCCATCTGGATAACACCAGCGTGCTTTGCTGCAAAGGACAGGTCAGCGACTGCTGCTTCTCCGGCACACATGCGGTATGCGGTAATAAAGGACATACCGATCTGCATGGCTGACCACCGGCTGGTAGTTCCACCATCACAGGTACGTGAGACGATGGTCGGGATGTGGATTGCCTGCCAGAGGGACTTGCCGACTGCTGCATTCAGCTGCTCTGCCTGCTTTGCCGGGAAGAGCTTGTTGACGTCGAGGACGAACTGCTTCTCGAGCTGGTCTGCAAGTTCTGAGTCTCCGGTAAATACCTTGACATAACAGTCATCGACAACACTTGGGTGGGTCTCAACCATGTGTTCCTGAACGACTGCACCACCGGGCATTGCGTGGTTTAAGATGTGCAGGTACTCGTTGATGGTCTCAGGGGTGATTTCCTTGCCAAGACGCTTCTGAAGAGTGCTGTGTGCAAGGTCCATGTTGACGATGATGGTACGACGGATATCATCCCACATCTGCTGCATTGCCGGGTTGTTGACAAAGTGCAGGTCGTCACCCTCTACAAAGGTTCCGGTTCCGGAAACTTCGTAGGTCATGAGCTGACGCTGACCCATTGGCAGACCACCAAGGTGGCAGCGGTATGGGTCGTACATGGAAAGTCCACGACGGAGTTCTGCCTTCTTAGAGGCTTCAATGAACTCTTTCTTTCTTGCAGACTGTTTCAGGTCACCAAAGTTGTAATAACCAGTCTTGGTGTCTGCTACGTCTCCCTCGAATTTAGTCTTCAGTGCTTTAAGGAAAAGTTTCTGGGCTCTCTCAATTTTTGCCATATTTAGTACCTCCTTACTCCACCGGCATGAAACCGTACTTTGTTCTCAGGGAGTGGATACGCTGGATATATTCGATGTACTCGGCGTCGCTCCGGTAAGAGGTACCAACGAGTGTGTGGAACATGGTAGTGTTTGCCTTTAGCCAGGCAGCATCCATTGGTTTGCCGATTTCGACCTTCTTGTCAAGCGGGGTTCCAATCTGATCCTTTACATACTTGACGGTGCCGCCTTCGAGGACACACCGCTGGAGCATGTCGAACATCATTCCATCTTCTGCAAGACGGAGTGAGTGACCATGCACGGTTGCACCACGGATACCGGTTGTTGCCGGGTCGAAGAGGTTGGTGTTAACCAGGTCTGCTGAGATCTTTTCAAGGTCACGCTCACGGCACTCAACAATCTGACGGCCGGACAGAGTTCCCGGGTCAATACCACGGTAGCGGTATGCCTCAGTGTAGGTTCTCTGGTACGGCTGGGAAGGTGCATTGTACACCGAGTCAGCGAACTGGATGTACCTGACACGGTCTCCAGCCTTTGCGCCATCGGTTGGTGTGACGATTTTTCTGATTGGACAGTCCGGCTCGCCCTGTTCTGCGAGTGGCGGGTGTGCGGTCGGGTATGCCTGACCTGGTGCACGGTGTCCGAGAATGAGAACAATGTCTTCATCAGTGACATTGCGTATTTTTTCGAGCTTTACATTTGGGTTCATCTGCTTGCGCCGGTTTTCGGCGACAACAGACTGGCCCGGACCATACTGTGGAGTATATGCCATTCTTTATCTCTCCAAATCTGAAGTTTTCATAAGTTTCATGACTTCGTGAATGACTTCGCTGATCTTCTCACGAGACGGAGTCTGCCCTCTGGTGATCCCACTGATTATCGCCATAACTGTCCCTTTTGTCCGGACATTCTCTTCAGTTGGCATCACCAGCGCTGTTTTAACTCCTTCCTTTGCAAAATCCTCGTAATCAACAGGAGCCTGACAGACCACAATTGCTGGTATTTCACAGTCTTTTAAAATGGACCGAACCTTGTGAACAATATGTGATCTGACATTTCCATGATGCAGTACCGCTACTTTATGGCGGTTAATCTGAACAATTTCCTTCTCGTTCAGGCCGAAGTATGCTCCCAGCACATGACCGGCACTTTTTGGGGCATCAGGAGGAATTCCGGAGCCCGCATTGAGAATCATGGTGCTGATACTATATTCGACCCCCTGTGCCCGCAGGGCGGACGTGATATCACAAACCGGTTTTGTAACATGCCGGCGACCGGGGGACATCCCTACGATAATGACGTCAGGATATCGGCATTCGGAGATTGTTCCCCTTTGGGCAAGGGCCCCTCCTTTTCCCATACCCGCACTTTCGCGGCAGTCGACAATTTGTGTTACCCGTCCGATTGGCATTATCTATTACCCTGAAGAAGTGTCGGTCCTGTTTTATTTTTGGGATCGACCAATCCTAGCATAATTTCGTTTGCACGCGGGCCGTACTTTGCATAATCCACCTGGGTCGGAGTAGACTTCATGAATTTTCCTTCTTTTATCGAATATGAAAAATTCGTAAATACTTCCTTACAGGCTTCATCTATCTGCTGTACGAGATCCCGTGTTTCCAGTTCGAGAAGGAATGTACCAACCTGCACCCGGAGGTCAACGTCTGTTTCTCCCACACGGATTGTTGCTCTACCTGAATGGGGATTTGGAAGGCCCCGTGCGGGGCCATAGGGGACGAGCTGGGGTATATTCGGGCCATTAATGACGATTCTACGTATGCCCGGTATGACCGCCAGTTTATTGAGGATTTTCTCAACGGTTTCAGGTTTTAAGAAGCGCTCGGTGACGATCCTACATTGCGGGAATTCAGCATCAGCCATTGTACGAAACCTTGGGGATTATGCTCCCTGGGCAACGTGCTGAATCGGCTGGGCGAACTCAGGAATCTTACCAAAGGTGTCCTGGTAGACTTTTGAGGTGCTTTCTGGTGTGAACATCTGAGTTCCTGCATCCAGTGCACAGGCAGCGACGATACATGGAAGACCAACACCGGCTGCGTGACGGGTAACGACGTGGTTACCGTTGAACACACCGGGACCTCCACCACCGTAGATTGAGTGGCTGAAGAACGAGAATCCGACTGCTACACCCATTACACGACCATAGTCACAACCCGGGAGACCGGTCTCATGCTCAATAAGGTCGTTGAAGTACAGCAGAGTTGAGGAAACAGCCTGTGCAAACCGGCCTGCACCACAGTTTACCATGGTTGCTGCCATTGTTCCGGCTGCAGTGTATGCATTCCAGAGCATTGGGTCCTTGGTTTCGTAGAAGGTGTATCCGGATGGGCCCTTCTTGCCTGCGGTGATAACCTTGTCTTCAATTGCTCTCTCAACAAGGGACTGGACAACAGTACCGATGGTACCGGTTGCGCCGTTCTTCTTAACAAGATCGTAAACCAGGTTGTTTGCATTCAGACCCTGGTAGGCGTAAAGAAGGAGCTGTGCACGTTCGAATGGTCCGATTGCTGCTCCCATCTCAAACTCTCCTGCCTGTTCAAAGGTTGCGGAGAGTGCTGCACCCTGCATTGCATTCTTGTTGGTGATCATAACGCAGTGGTTAGCCTGGATGTTACGGAGTGCGTATCCAAGACCTTCGTTGTTCTGTGGAATGGACAGAATGGATGCACATGCTGAGCCTGACGGGTCCATGGTCTGTGGGTAGGTTCCCCAGAATGCTGCCTTTACGGTTGAACCGTCGAACATACCGACATTGAACTGGTCAATAACTGAGTAGGTTGCTGCTGCAGAGACTGCTGTCATTGCTGCATCGTAGGTTGCTGCTGCCTCAATACGTGCAGTTGGGACGGTACAAAGGAGAAGTTTGCCGCCACCAAATTCTTTGATCTCAGTGTCGTCACCTTCGGTGACCTGGAGCATCTTAAACATCTTTTCCTTGATTGCACCTGCATTTGCAACAAGGTCAAGGTTCAGTTCACGTCCGGGGATCTGGTTCTTTCCAGCCTTTCCGGTTTTCAGAAATGTCTCTGCTCCACCAAGGTTCACTGCTACAGTTCTCTTGGTAAGGCTGATCATCTTCTTGACGCCGGAGTTTGTCAATGGGCTGATCTTATCTAAGGCAACGCCGCTTTTCAGCAGTTTACCCTGATCGTCATAAAGATCGATTGTGTCGGAAAATTTTGCCATATTATTCCTCTGATGTTTCTTAAAATCCTGTACGATTTAATCACTGTTTACTGAGGGAATTTGTCACTGAATTACTGAAATCACTCGTACACGTCCCCTTTATGGGACTGATGATATGTCTGAATATGGATATAAAAATGTGGCGGTTTGATCCTTGAGGAAACCTTATAATCTCAGTGAAGTTTTCATTAATTAATTGAATAAAATTTATATGTAAATTACTTTATGCAGTGATCAATATTACAAAAAAATCGTTTCGTAATGATCTAATTGTACTCATTATTTTATTTGTGCTATTAGTATAGGCGCTTTATTATTATTGATTATATGGCGCTTATGTATAGCGAAATGTGGTTTATTGTCGGGGAGATGCCAGCGAATGTTTCATGTTGGATATTAATTAGTATGGTTTGGATTCCGGTTGAAATGAATGAATTTATCTTTTTAACAGCGTAATTGTAATTAGATCAATAATTTCAATTTAGCAGAATTTAGGAATCATGAACAAACGATATCTCATCACCGGTGGAGCAGGATTTATTGGGTCACATCTCTGCAGAGCACTGGTCGCAGGAGGAAACCAGGTTGTTATCCTGGATTCGCTGGACTCTGGGCGATTAAGCAACATTGAAGACCTTTTGAATGATGATAAGGTGGAATTTATCCAGGATACTATTCTGAACGAATCACGGGTGTTTTCTCTCTGTGGGGGTGTTGACGGGATTTTTCATCTTGCAGCACTGGTGTCAGTCCAGCGTTCCATTGATGATCCATCTCTGAATCACCTGGTAAACATCGACGGTTTATTTGCCATTCTTGAGGCAGCCCGGACATGTGGTGTTCCAAAAATTGTCCTTGCATCATCTGCAGCCCTGTATGGAAATGACTACCTTCCTCCCCATAAAGAATCATTACCTTCGGTACCGCTTTCACCTTACGCAGTTGGAAAGTGCCTTTCTGAATTATACGCTGCTGTGTATACAGATTTATATGGTGTTCAATCGGTTTGCTTACGGTTCTTTAATGTGTATGGTCCGAATCAGGATCCATCTTCTCCCTATTCAGGGGTGATATCCAAATTCATGGATGCCATCTCCCGGGACGATGAGTTTACTATATTTGGGGATGGAGAACAGACTCGGGATTTTGTGTATGTTCTGGATGTCGTTCAGGCTTTAATTCTGTCGATGGAAAAGAGCGTATCTGGTGTCTTTAATGTTGGTACAGGCTCGAGTGTTTCTATTAATCAACTCGCCCGGACAATTATGGAGGTTTCAGGGAAAAATGTGGGGATACGATATTTGGATGCCCGTGAAGGCGAGGTCAGACATTCGTGTTCGGATATATCCAAAATTTGTCATGATATGGGATATATGCCAAAATATTCGCTGAGAGAAGGGATCAGTGAGACTTATTCATGGTGGAGAGAGTATTAGGAGAATATATCAAAAATTTTGAAATATTCAAATAGGAGTGTTTTTCAAATTGGAATTTGGATATGAATGAGTAAATGGAGAATGCTCGTGTCTTTACATATTACTCAATTTACAGTTTTATCATCTTTTTACAGGGTTTATGACCTTAATTGATTTAACCTGTTGAAAGGCCTTATCGTTTGTCATGAGATATTTAACCGACACTCGGCACCAAATTTTTCATATGTAATATTTTTCAACATTTGGGCCCAGCCATCGGACAATATCCCTTAACTCATCTGTGAAATTTAGAATTCGAACAAAAATCCTGGAATTATCAATTTCCTTAATTTGTCTCACCCTGCGGAACATGAAGAACAACCATTTTGCAGAGGGTTTATGAGTCGGTTTTCCCTTCTGATCCCGGATTTGTTTCTTTTCGATTTTCATTGTTTCACGAATAACCCACTCTGTGAAAGAATATACAAGAAGGCATAGAACCATAATCATAGATAACGCTGCAATACGGTTTGAATTCTCCAGATAAACCTCCGAAGCATGAAACGAGTTTCCTTTAATAAATCTAAATCCTCTTTCCACGGTGTTCTGTTCTTTATAATACTCAAGACAGACTTCAGGATCGATGGTAGTGTCATTGCTAGCCAGAACAAACCTTCCCATCAATGATTGTTCTTTTTGGATAACATCCTGGTTAAGAGATAATTTACATGACACATAATACCATTTCTCGGTAACCTCTCCTTTTTTTGGTCTTCCTACTTTGCCAGATCGTTTTTTGTTCTCTATTGTAATTTCAATATCAGAAAGGATGTATCGCTTATGTTTAGACATCCAACGTTCTACCGCTAAACGGGCATCATTTTCACAAGCAAACCCTTTGACCAATGATTTATTTAGGGCAGTCTGGCTTTTTGCCAGTTTTTCCTTAATTTTTTGATTGTCACGTTTAATACTGGCCTTATGTCTCTCTTCAGAGTGGAAAAGGATCCATATTTGTTCGATTCCGCCATATTTGCTCTCGAAAACAGCATACTTATATCGAGGATCTGTGCATGGAAGCCATTCAACATCAGATGAAAGAATAGCTTTAACCTCCTTGATATTCTCTGGAACATGGGTGATCCAGAAACAGTGAGAGCCGAGTTTCTGGACAGTATTTGCAGAATAAAGGGCAGAGTCAGCCATATGATAAATAGTCTGATCAGTATTGAAATTCTTTCGCACTTCTTGAATGGTCCGGATTAACGTCTTTTTATCAGAGATATTTCCGGATAAAGGCTCCATGAAAACCGGAATACCACGTTGATCCGTAACTAAAGAAAGAACAAATTGCTTCAGATCATTGCGATGATCTTTAGAATGACCTCGAACCAGTTTAATCAGTCGAGTATTCAGGTCTCGATCATAATCACCAGTTACACTGATGGTTGTTGTATCATAATGGAGTCGAAGAACACCATGGAGAAGACTATGAAATATTTCTAGGATAAGCCCCGTAAATAACTCTGTTGGACCTTCTGAAGCTATTTCATCAAGAGTCTCACCAAATAAATACTGATTCAGGTGCTTTGCTTCAATGCCTTCGCCAATCAATCGTTCTGTTGCAATATCATCAAAATATTCTGGCATCAGGTAAAGACGGCGTTCAGTGAAACCCAAACAATTGAGAAGTAATGCTTTGACTGATTGACCATGGGTGACTATATGACTGCGTTTTTTGGGCATTACGCGATCAAAATATTCACAAATTCCAAGTTTGTCAATTATTCCAGAAACTATGCCTAAATGAGCTATGGTCACATTTGAATCATCAACGATGGACATTATTCAAAAGGAGTATACAACGTACTCAGATTTAAATGTTTGTACAAAAAATTGGTTTCGTAACACTCGTTGCTGCCGAGTGTCGG
>Ga0209510_1000534_pt1 | contig 51344 bp, 34 predicted proteins | sample BiotimSIPDNA_FD_185749 | JGI IMG/M metagenome (GOLD analysis project Ga0209510, IMG submission 185749) | Anaerobic biogas reactor microbial communites from Washington, USA - Biogas_R1 time_0 SIP DNA (SPAdes) (version 2) | ecosystem: Engineered > Bioreactor > Anaerobic > Unclassified | place...
ATCTTTGTTGCGTTTTATATTGCATGTTGTAAAGATACGAAAACTTTACGACATAACGAAGCCCTGGCTTGAGAAAGTCGGGGCTTTGATATAAAAAAAGGATGTGCCTATTTTGACACACCCTCTTTTTCTTGCTCTTTGGGGAGAGTGAGTAAAAGTACAGATGCGTGAGGATGAAATAGTGGGATTGCCCTGCCATCTGACACCTTGCATGAACGAAGCATTTTTCATGCTCCAAACGAACAATGGTGCGATGACCAACGAACAATGCTTCGATGGCTCATGAACAATGGTGCAAGTGCCAATGAACCATGCGTGCGTTTTTGCTCTTATAATTGCTTGGCTCTCGTTTCTCTATAAATTATTGTGCATGAATAAGATAAGAGATATTGAAAAGATACGCTGACCATCGAATCTGACCGATTCATCTTCCCAGTCCGCCAAACTCTTGTTCGTTTGCTTTTGGTCTTTGCCCCAATCTCATTGGTGAGATTTTCTGAACTCGTCAAGTTTCTTGAAGCAATGGCGATTGATGATTTCTTCGAGTTTGCGGTCGGGATTGTGACGAATCACACATTCGGAGGGGTTCAAGTCCATGAGTGTGCCATTTAGGGCTGTATAGGGCTGCCAGTCTGGTAGCCCTTTTGTGTTGGGATTGCCTGTGCGAGCAAACTGTGCCCAGATATCACTCATGATATTGCCCAGCTTGAAGTCTGCCTCGGTGGGGTTGGGCAGGTCGCTGTTGTGGTGATGAATGCGGTTGAAGCAGAATTTGAGTTCTGCGCCATGCACCGAGCCTTTATTGACAGGAGACCTCCACGTGAACATATACATATATGTAGGTGCTTTGCGGGTCTCGGCAATGGCGTCAGCAGTGATGATGGTCTTGGGACGAAACAGCCAGTCAATGCTGAGCAAATCCTGAGGAGTATGGTTGGGATATGCCTTGCCGAACTCTTGAATGTAGGCATCTGTCTCGTCCTCAAAGGTGCGGACAAGTTGGGTGCGAGCCTCTTCTATGGTCATTTCCCGACCGTAGGCTAAGCGTTGAAGTTCGTTGAAAGTAGTGCCAATCATGATGGGGATATTGTCTGATATGTTGGCAAAACCTGGTTGGAAGGGCTGTTGGAGCACTGCTTCTCCATCGGGGGTAGGACCAAAGCCCCACATCATGGGAGTGCCAGGAGTGCGTGTGCCAATGCTTGCAGCCATGGCTCTTTGTCCTGCTGCATAGAGTTCTTTGTAAGGCACGTCCTTGAGTTTGTCCACCTCATTCTTGCCTAAACCCAATTCCTTGAGCACAGCCTCTCCCAGTTCTTCCGTCATTGCTTTATTGTTCACGTTGAGAATCGTTCCGCTCATGATGATGGCTTTGTGGAAAAGACCTTGGGCAGATGGCATGCAGAGCAGTGTGCCGACCTTGCCTCCACCACCTGATTCACCAAAGATGGTCACGTTGTTGGGGTCGCCACCAAACAGCCTGATGTTGTCCTGAATCCATTGCAAGGCTTGTACGATGTCGAGCATGCCCACATTGCCAGAGTATTTGTACTTCTCATCACAAGTGGAGAGGTCAAGGAAGCCGAGAATGTTGAGGCGGTGATTGAGGCTCACCACAACCACATCCTTTTTTGCCAAGGCCATGCCAGGATCCCAGGCAGAAGTGCCTGAGTCAAAGCCTCCGCCATGAATCCACAGCATCACAGGCTTCTTTGCCTTCGTGTCGTCAGTCCACACGTTGAGAACACATGAGTTCTTCTCGCTCATTTCCTCTTCGCTCATCTCTCGATTGGTTTGTTGCATCACCTGCGGCCCCCAGTGGTCGCACAAGCGGACACCCTCCCATTTCTCTACAGGAAGAGGAGGCATGAAGCGTTCCACTTTGGCATAAGGAATGCCGAGCCAGGCTTTTACATTCTCTTGAATGATGCCTTGCACTTGACCAGAGGAGGTCTTGATGATGAGGTCGGAGTTGGGTTGGGCCATGCAGGCTGCCGATGTGAGAAGAGTGGCAGCAATGCAGATGAGTCTAACTTTGAAATTCATTTGTAGGTGATTGATGATGATTTAGGTCATGATGTAGCAGTGCTTTTTGCAGGCTTTTGCCATGTGGTGTTTGCAAAAAGAACTTCTTGCTTGCAAAGTTACGAATATAGTGGATAAAAACCAATTATTTTTTGTTCTTTGAGAGAAAAACAAGATGTTTTGTTGTGTGTGTTATGAAAAAGGGGTAACTTTGCATAGATATACTGAAATATCTATCAATAATAAGGATAATATTATGAATTTTTTAACTGATGACAAACTTGTAATCGTAGGTGCTGGTGGCGCTATCGGTTCTACAATGGTTCAGTTGGCTTTGACTATGAGGCTGACTTCTAATGTATGTCTTTACGACGTTTATGCCCCAGGTATGGAGGGTGTGATGGAAGAAATGTTCCATTGTGGCTATGATGGCGTGAACTTGACTGCCACCACTGATGTGGCTGAGGCATTCAAGGATGCTAAATACATCATCTCTTCAGGCGGTGCTCCTCGTAAGGCAGGCATGACTCGTGAGGATCTTTTGGCAGGCAACTGCAAGATTGCAGAGGAACTCGGTAAGAACATCAAGGCTTACTGTCCCGACGTGAAGCATGTGACTGTGATTTTCAATCCTGCTGACTTGACAGGTCTTGTGACACTCCTCTACTCAGGTTTGAAGCCAGGTCAGGTGACCACACTTGCTGCCCTCGACTCAACTCGCCTTCAGTCTGCTTTGGCTAAGAAGTTTGGTGTGAAGCAGTATGAGGTGACAGGTTGCGCCACATACGGTGGTCATGGTGAGCAGATGGCAGTGTTTGGTAGCGCAGTGAAGGTTGCTGGCAAGCCTCTCCACGATTTGATTGGTACTCCTGCATGCACAGAGGAAGAGTGGGAACAACTCAAGGTTGATGTGACTAAGGGTGGTGCGAAGATTATCGAACTTCGTGGTCGTTCTTCTTGGCAAAGCCCTGCATTCTGCTCTGTAGAAATGATTCGCTCTGTGATGGGCGGTGAGTCTTTCCGTTGGCCTGCTGGTACGTATGTTTGCAATGAGAAGTACAATCACATCATGATGGCGATGGATACAACCCTCGACCAGAAGGGATGTACTTATAAGATGCCTACAGGAAATGCAGATGAGATGGCTAAGCTTGACGCTTCTTATGAGCACCTTTGCAAGATGCGTGATGAACTTGTGACTCTCAACATTGTTCCTCCTATTTCGGAGTGGAGCAAGATTAACCCGAACTTGTAATATATAGAAGCATTTTGCATTTATGCATTGTGCATAAAAGCATGATGAGAAAGTACGGAAAGCATACTCTTATAGGTTGGAGTTGGCGCATCCTCTTGGGGATTGTGCTAACTCCAATCTTTCTTTTTCTTTTGCTTTCCATCTTGATTTATGTTCCTCCCGTGCAGAAATATGCTGTAGGGAAAGCGGCTGAAGTATTGAGTGAGGAAATGGGCATGGATGTGTCTGTGGGGTCTTTCTCTCTGAAGTTTCCGCTCCATCTCAGCATGGGTGAAGTGTTGGCAGTGGAAGAGGGCGACACGGTGCTTTATGCTCATGAGTTGGATGTGAGTGTGAAAGCACTTCCTCTCTTCAAGTTGAAAGCAGAGGTGGATGGTATTCATCTCTATGATACCCAGTTTAACACAAAGAGTCTGATTGATGCTTGTGTCGTGAAAGGACGTGTGGCCGAACTGAGTCTTGATTCCCACAGCACAGATCTAAAGCAAGAATATGCTGTGGTAAACAAGGCACTCATGCGGGATGCCGACCTGCTGATACTTCTGCAGGATACTGTGCCGCCCGACACAGCAGAGATTGAGCCTGTGATGTGGAAAGTCCAGTTGGACGATGTGGAACTACAACGTGTGAAGGCTCGTGTGCTCTTGAGCCCTCAAGCAGATAGTACTTATGTGATGGCTGATATAAGTCGTGCGTCAGCCAAGGGTTTTCTTGATTTGGGCAAAGAGATTTACAGAGCAGATGAATTGGTGGTGGAACGCTCAAAGGCAAGTCTGGAACTGCGTAATGAACCTCGTTTAAGTAATCAGTTAGATCCCAGCCACCTCTTCTTCAGTGATGTGGAAATGCGAGTGGACTCTTTTGAATATAGAGGCACAGGCGATATGCATCTCAACATCCGTCATTTGTCAGGCGTGGAACAGTCTGGTCTGAATATTCAGGAAGCAATTGGTAGAGTGGAAATGGACTCGCTTTCATTGACTGTGCCACGCTTGCATGTGAAGACTGCTGATAGCGATCTCCGTGCAACTTATCGGATGGACATCAATGCCTTTGAAGAGGTTAATCCTGGTACTTTCTCTTTGAAAGGAGAAGGACAGATAGGCAAGGATGACCTGATTTTCTTCACTCGAATGGGTGGTCCAGACACAAGGGATGTATGCACCATGATGCGTCAGCGGCTTTCTCCAAGACCTATAGAGGCGCAGATTGAGGCAAGAGGAAATATGGAGACGCTGGATGTGCCCAAATTCTACGCTAAAGTTCCTGGCATAGCAGTGGTGGAAGGAAAGACTACTCTTTGGGATTTGACCAAAGACTTGTCGCTTTCGGCAGAGTTGAATGCTAAAGACACGAAGGGAGGATCAGCCACCATCAAGGGTGGCTATGCGATGGCATCAGACAGTTATCATGCAGATATGAACTTCCGTAACCTTCTTGTGAGCCACTATGCCTTGATGGAGGATAGCACTCTGCTGACAGGCAAGGCTACTGTGAGTGGTAGGGGTTTCGAATTCATGTCACCTTCTTCATTGTTAGATGCCAAAGCCTATATATCCCAAGGCTATATGGGCAAGATTAATCTGAGTGAAGTGGATGCTGATGCAAGTTTGAAGGGTGGAAAGGTTCTTGTGAATCTAAAGGCGGATAATGATCAGGTGCAGTGTGAACTCTCCTTTGATGGCACGCTGAAGAAACATCTTATAGAGGGTGTGCTCTCTTTGAATCTTCCATTCTTGGATGCTCAAAAGATGGGGTTTGCAGAAGATGTTTTGACTGCAAGCACCAATGCTGACATGCAGTTCTCTTACGATATGGATAAACTGCTCCGTGTGGAGTCAAATATAGATGCACTCAACTTGCACTTAGGCAATGACAGTATTACAACAGATGCGTTCTTCCTTTTGGTTGAGGCACTCAAGGATACTACTTCTGCTGTTTTGCTCACAGGCGACTTGGAGTTTTCTTTCTTCAGTCCTCATAATGTATTTGACATCATGCCAAAGGTGGAGCGTCTGCAAAAGGAAGTAGTCAGTCAGTTTACGAATCACGATGTTAATCTTTATGAATTGAAAGGGTATTTACCTGAACTCTCCTTGCATGCTAATGCTGGTGGAGAGAATCCTTTGTTGGACGTTCTTAAGATGTATGGCATTCACTGGGGAACACTACAGGCAGAAGTGAAAGCCTCTCCTGTAACAGGTTTGATGGCCAACGCTCATGTGTATAACTTCAAGAAAGATAGTTTGCTGGTTGATACAGCCTTCTTTGATGTGCGGCAGGATAGTCTTCAGTTGGATTATCATGTGGGTGTGCAGTGTCACGACCAACCCAAGATACCAGCCTTCCGTGCTTATCTGGATGGTTTCCTGAAGGCGAATGAGGTCGATGCTCACTTGACATATTTTGATAAGAAGGATGTGAAGGGCATAGACTTAGGTGTGAGAGGACTGGCTACGGACAGTTGTGTGAACTATCATGTCTATCCAGAGAAGCCCGTTCTTGCCTATCGAGAGTTTGCTGTCAATGCGGACAACTACATCACAACAAGACCTAACAAGCCTATCATGGCTGATGTGCGACTGGAAAGTACAAGCGATAGCATGTATTTGGCTGTGTATGCCGATGAGAGTTCTATCGGTAATCAGATAGCCAATGTGATTGCCAATGACATTAACATACAGGAGATACTGGCTGTATTACCTGTACCTGGATTGCCTAAGATGGCAGGTAATTTGAATTTGGATGCAACCTATATTGATCAAGGTGAGAATTATCTCGTGGAGGGCAAGGCGGAAGCAGAACACTTCATGTATGAAGGCACAAGAGTAGGAGACCTTTCCTCTCATTTCACTTATGAACCTCACGGGGAATGGCTTCACACTATTGACGCTTCCTTGTCCTATAATGAGCGAGAGATAGTCTCGCTGGATGGCACTTACAATGCAGAAGGCAAGGGTGGTCTGGATGCAGACATGCACTTGTTAGATGTGCCGATGGAATTGCTCTCTGCCTTTATCCCTAATCAGGTAGTGAGTTTCAAAGGTCAGATAGGTGGAGGTATGAAGGTGAAAGGGCCTATGGATGCATTGCTCTTCAATGGTGCATTAGTGCCACAGGATGTGCACCTGCTGTCTGTACCTTATAATATAGACCTCGGACTGGATGATGATAGCATCAGGTTTGTAAATAGCCGTGTGGATTTTGACGATTTCCACTTCTATGGAAGAGGTGATGAACCACTTGCACTGAATGGTTATGTAGATTTCTCCAATTTAGAAGAAGTAATGATGTCACTCTCTCTCAATGGTAGAAATTTCAGTTTGATAAAGGCGAAGCGTGCCAGCAAGTCGCTCTTGTATGGTGACATGTATGGCGACTTCTTTGCTCGTGTGATTGGTTCTACCAAGGATCTCACGATCCGTGGATTGGTGCGTGTGTTGCCAACCACAAATATTACCTATGTGATGTCGGAGACTGCTCTCTATCAGGCAGACCGTCTGGAGGATATAGTCACCTTTGTGGACTTCAGTGTGCCTCCTCCTCCAAAGGAGGAACGTGTGAAGACAACCTTCACTGGTATAGATATGAACATCACGCTCAGCATAGAGGAAGGGGCAAAGTTAAATGGTGAGTTCTCTGCCGATCAACAGAGCTATGTGAATGTGCAAGGTGGTGGCACGCTGACCATGACCTATACGCCTGGTGGTGTGCTCAACATGCAGGGTCGCTACACCATCAATGAGGGCGAGATGAAATACACCTTGCCAGTCATTCCACTCAAGACCTTTAGAATTCATGAAGGGTCTTATGTCGAATTTATAGGTGATCCAACCAATCCTGTACTCAGCATCGCTGCAACCGAACGTGTGAATGCTACAGTGGGAGAAAGTGATGGAACAAGCAGGACAGTGGCTTTCGATACAGGATTGAAGATAACCAATACCCTCAACAATCTTGGTCTGGAGTTCACTATTGAAGCACCAGAAGACATGTCGGTGCAGAATGAGTTGGCAGGTGCAAGCCCTGAGGAAAAGAACAAATTGGCTGTGGGCATGCTTGCCACAGGCATGTATCTCTCAGGCAATAACCGCAAGGGCTTTACGGCAGGAAATGCACTCAATGCTTTCTTGCAGAACGAAATCAACAATATAGCAGGGAAGGCTATGTCCACAATGGTGGAAGTGAATGTGGGTATGGAGAAGACGACACGTGATGATGGCACTACTCGCACAGACTACTCATTCCAGTTCTCTCGCCGTTTCTTCTCCGACCGACTGAATGTGATTATTGGTGGCAAGGTCAGTTCAGACGGCAATACCGAACGTGATGAGTCGGGTGCTTACATTGATGATGTCTCGCTTGAATGGCGACTCAATAAGGGTGGAACGCAATACATTCGTCTCTTCCACGAGAAAGACTTCTCCAATCTCATTGAAGGTGAGATTGATAAGAACGGTGCAGGTGTCTTGCTCCGCAGAAAGGTGGACAAGCTCTCCGACTTGCTCATCTGGAAAAAACAGGAAGAGCCACAGATAAGAGGAATAGAGGAAAGAGGAGAGGAGAGACGTGATAGCAGAAATGCTTCGGGCAGAAATACCTCAAGTGTGAATACCTCAAATGAAGAGACTTCAAGTGGAAATACTACTGACGGGAACACCTCAGACGAGAATGAAGAAGGACGGAAGAAAGAAGAACGGAATGCCGAAGGACGTGAAGGCGAGAAACCCTCCATTGAAGACAACCGTCAGACTCTATGATAGTGCAGTTGGAAGATAATAGATGAAAAGCCCCATTCGTATGATGCGTAAACGACTATACATATATATATTGATAGGAGCATGGATCATGGCCAGTTGCTCCACCACCTCCCATTTGCCAGAAGACGAGACACTCTATACAGGTATTGACAAGGTGAAGATAGAGGGCGGAAAGGGCACTTTGGCAGAAGAATTGGCTCTGACCGAAGTGAGGGCTGTGCTTGACTATGCACCTAATGGCGCACTCATGGGCAGTTCAGTGGCAAGAAATCCACTGCAGATAGGGCTTTGGACCTACAACGCTTTGGTGGACAAGGAGAGGAAAGGCTTCAACAAGTGGTTCTTCAATGCTTTTGCCTCTCAGCCTATCACCATCACTCAAGTGTCGCCCGACACACGTGTGAAGGTGGCTACCAACCTCTTGCAGAACTATGGCTATTTCCGTGGAAATGTAAACTACGAATTGGTGGATCAGCGCAAGCCTCGCAGTCAGAAGGTGCGCTATCATGTGAAACTTGACCAGCCATATCTCTTTGACAGCATACGGTATAACTTTACAGACCACCAGGACAGTCTGCTAAAGACCTCCATAGATGAGCCATATATAGAGAAAGGCTCTCAGTTCTCCACCCTGAGTCTTACCAACGAGAAGACACGCATCGTGAATTCTTTCCGCAATAATGGCTATTATTATTATCGCCCTGATGATATCAGACTCTTGGCAGATTCAGTCAGCACCCCTTATCGTGTGAAGTTGGTCATCACACCAGACTGGGATATGCCCGAGATAGCGGGCAGGAGATTCTATTTTGGAGAAATCAGTGCTTACATCCGTCAGAACATGAGAAGTGCTGAAGGAAAATTGCGCCGAGAGAATCGCACCATGGATATATTTGATGACTCGCTCATGCAGGGAGACATCAAGTTGGCATATCAGGGAAAGAGTATCCCTGTGGCTCCAAGAGTGCTGTTCAAGAATTTCAAGTTCTGGCATCCTCAGACTTATAGTCAGGAGCGTGTGGATCAGACACTGTCCAATCTCCACAGTATGGACATCTTCTCCAATATCAGGTTTACCTTCACTCCACGCGACACTACCTCAATGAATGATACGCTTGATGTGCGGCTTGACCTCACAATGGATCAACTCATTGATACGGAAATCAGATTCAATTTCACACAGAAGTCCAATTCTCAGATAGGTCCAGACCTTGGTGTGACTTTCTCCAAGAGAAATGCTTTCCGTCATGGCGAGACACTCTCGATAGGGCTGAAGGGCAGTTATGAGTGGCAGACTCAGAAGCAGTTTGGCGAGAACAAACGCATTGACTCCTATGAGTTGGGGGCTGATGTGAGCTTGTCTTATCCTTGGATTGCATTCCCTTGGCTGAATAGACGTTTCTACAAGTATCCCACCTCCACCAAGTTCAGATTGAGCACAGGTCAGCTAAACCGTGCCAACTACTACCGCCTCATGTCGTTTATTGCCGAGGCCACCTATGGATTTCAGACCAGCAGGTCATGGAGTCACGAACTTTCTCCACTCACCATCACTTACAATAAGATGCAGGAGCGCACGGCACGTTTTGACTCTATCGTGGCTCACAACTCTGCGCTCTATGTGTCGCTGAGAGACCAGTTCATTCCTGCCATACAATATTCCATTATATATGATAATGTGTGGAACAAGCGCATTCCTCACTCCATGCACTTTGAGGGAACAGTGAAGGAATCGGGCAATTTCCTCAATCTCACCAATGCCTTTTTGGGCTTTGACTACTATCAGAAAGATAAGAAACTGCTCTTCACCCCTTATTCTCAGTTCCTCAAATTTGTGTTCACGCTCAAGAACACTTTCCATCTCACAGAGAAGACACAATTGGCCACAAGGGTGCAGGTGGGTGGTATCTGGACGTATGGAAACTCCAACTATGCTCCTTATAGTGAACTCTTCTATATCGGCGGTGCTAATAGCATTCGTGCCTTTGCCGTGCGAAGCATAGGTCCGGGCAGTTATCGCGACAGAAACGGACGAGGCACATATCTTGACCAGTCGGGCGACCTCAAGCTGGAAATGAATGCCGAATACCGCTTCCCTATCATCAACACATTGCAGGGAGCACTCTTTGTGGATGCAGGTAATGTGTGGCTCATGCACGACGATGAAGCGCATCCTGGCGGTCAGCTCAGGGCAAAAACATTCCTCAAGGATTTGGCTGTTGGCACAGGTGTGGGAGTCAGATACGACCTTGAATTTCTCATTCTCCGTCTGGATCTGGGTGTGGGCATTCACGCTCCTTACGATACAGGCAAATCTTCCTACTATAACATCCCAAAGTTCAAGGATAGCCTTGGACTGCATTTTGCTGTGGGGTATCCGTTCTGATTTGAACGAGAGTTGTCGGATTTCGCTTTTCCCCTGTTTTTAACAGTTTATGGAGTGAGTAGATAAAGGTTGCGTGGAAAAGAGAAGCAAAGTCACTTCTCCCTGCAATTTTTCTTCTCACATGATTGAAGCATGCTTCATGAGCCAACGAACAATGGTTCAATGGTCATCGAACAATGCTTCAAGTGCTCATGAACCATTGTTCGTTGACTCATGAATAATGGTTCATTTTCACCCTTGTCCGTATCTTATTCTTGGGTTATCCTTAATCTTTTGATTATCAGTAGAGTGTTGAGACCTTTAAAGGCACTCTGAACCTCGTGGGAAAACTTCGTGAAGCCGTCCTGTGACAGAACTGACAGGGCACACTTCACCATTCTTTCTGTGGAAGAAAGGCTTAAGTGGATTTTCAGTGAATTATACTTTTCTCGGGAGGGAAAAATACTTCTCTTGTGAGAGGATAGGAAAATCTCCTCTGTAAGAATGCAGATGAATGCAGAAGGATATGACTTGATGACTTCTGGTCATCTGTTTGCGCCATCAGGATGTTTTGTAAGAATCACAAAGCATAAGAAAGTCCGAACTTCCATTCATGGCTTTTACCTGTGAGGGAAGGGTATTCTCGATAGTTGCCGTGGCGAAGATTAAACTCATATTGAGCCACAAAACGAAGGTCTTTTGTCAGATTGACTCTGAGGAAGGAGCGGTTCTGAATCACGCTCTGTTCGCCCTTGTCTCCCCATGCCACAGTGCCATTCTCCAAGTCTTGGCGGTAGAATTCGGGGTCTTCTTTATATTTGCGAATGAGTTCGGGTGCTGTGCCTTTCAAGATGAAGAGGCGCATGAAGTAGAAGTCATTGCCAAAAGAGATGTGGCTGTTCCATGTGAACATGAAACGATAGCGGGTGGAGAATCCTGTACCGAAATTATATCTTCTGAGGGGGAAATAGTCAGCCGTAGCACCTCCTAATGGCACGGCATTCAGCATATAGTCATGGGTGAGTGTGATACCACCGCCAGACTTGCCCCATCTGCCAAAGAAGGGGCGTATGTCTTGCCGCTCTGCATAGAATCCTGCACCAAAGCTGGCTGCCTCGGAAATAATGGGAAGGTTGCCTGCCAACTGCACTCCATCCTTGTTGAAATGGTCGATGTATTTCACATTCTGATAGAAACCGATGTCGAGTTTCCACTGATGGGGAAGCTGATACTGTAGAGTGCCAATACGACCCCTAATGTCTAATTCGCCCACTGTAGGGTTGTCGGCTGAAAAGTTCATCAGCGCATAGAGGTTGAAGTAGTCGTAGGCACGTGGTTTCTTGCCTTGGTCCAAATGGTTGAAGTGACTGCCATAGCAGAAGGTGAAGTCTATGAAAGGAACGTGCTCAAAGTAGCGCATGCCCACACTGGGATGGGTCGGACCATCATCATAAATATATCTGTCGCCCACGCCTATCTGGAAAGAGTAGGGCATAGGTGTCTCCTTCTTGCCTGGATTGAATCGGTTCACACGAAACATCTCGCCTGACATGATGCGGTGCAGACCTCTCACGGGATTGAGCATTGTGCCTACCACCTCACGAATCACACGCTGAGGGCCGCGCTTGGTGTTGTCGAAAAATATATCAGAAACACGATGCGTGACCTCACCCAATGCCGCACCTCCCACACCTGTGGAAAGGAGGTCGTTCACTGCTGGTCGGTTGGTCTCGCAGAAGAGTTCCCATGTGGTAGAGCCCAGCACGGGGTAGAGCAGCGATACACCATAGGAGAGCCCGTGCTCACGTGCGGCATTGTAGAACATGCTGCCATGGAACGGGTGGGAGAATTGGTTGCCTGAAAAACTGTCGCTATCCCATACCCAGCCATCATGCAGATTGCGGTGAAGGTCTTTGCTTGTCACTCTGGCCCATTCTCTATCTTGAATGTAGCGGTCCCAACCCAATACCAATCCGTTGATGCAGAGATCTTCTATCAGTGCCTGAATGCCTGGCAGTTTGCATGAGCCATCTTCTTTTTTTCCGAAAAAATGAAGAGAACAAGTGTAAGGAGTGATAGAATCTACTCGTTGCAGATGGGTGCGCGTGCCTGTGATGGGGTCATACCAAACCGAGTCTGTATTGAGATGGTCAGCGGCATACGTGCTCCCGACGAAAGCTGACATCAATAGATACAAAAGTAGAGTTTTGTAGATATTCATTCGTTGCGAGTGAGTGTGTAATCAAATTTTCCTTTGCAAAGGTAGGAAAAAAGAATGAAAACACCTATCTTTGTGGTCAAAAAGGACGATAATGGCGAAAGAAAAGATAGCGTATGTTTGTAGTTCATGCGGATATGACAGTCCCAAGTGGATTGGCAAGTGTCCTGCATGCGGGGAGTGGAACACCTTTTCGGAGTATAAGGTGGGCAAGAAGAAAGCGGGAGAAAGCGTGGGCTCTTCCGTATGGGCGAGTGGTGGCGGTTTGTCTGCTTCCAAATCAAGCCCTGTCTCTATGTCGAAGATTGAGACACAGGATGAGGTGCGCATCAACATGCGTGATGGTGAGCTCAACCGTGTGTTGGGTGGAGGTCTTGTGGCAGGCAGTATGACGCTGTTGGGTGGCGAGCCTGGCATAGGCAAATCTACGCTTATCTTGCAGACAGTGCTCCGCTTGGCTGATATGCGCATTCTTTATGTGAGCGGTGAGGAAAGTGCTCGTCAGCTCAAGTTGCGTGCTGACCGCATCGTGGAAGGCTTGGAAGGTTCTATGTCGGATGTGCAAGTGGTGTGTGAGACCATGATGGAAACTGTGTTTGAGCATGTCAAGGCGGTCAAACCCCAACTGGTGGTGATAGACTCTATCCAGACGATGGCTACAGAGGCGGTGGAGTCCTCTCCTGGCAGTGTGAGCCAGATTCGTGAGTGTGCTGCCATGCTCCTCAAGTTTGCGAAGGAAAGCAATATCCCTGTCATAGTGATAGGTCATATCAACAAGGAGGGCACGATTGCAGGTCCGAAGATTCTTGAGCACATGGTTGATACGGTCTTGCAGTTTGAGGGAGACCAGCACTATATGTATCGTATTGTGCGTGCCATCAAGAACCGCTTTGGCTCTACAGCCGAGTTGGGCATCTATGAGATGGTGCAAGATGGATTGCGTGCTGTGGAGAATCCTTCTGAGCTCCTCTTGAGTGATGTGCGTGAAGGGGAAGAGTTGAGTGGGGTGGCTGTGGCTTGCTCCATTGAGGGTGTGCGTCCTCTTCTCATAGAGACTCAGGCACTTGTGAGCACTGCTGCCTATGGCACACCGCAACGTTCTGCCACAGGGTTTGATCTCCGCAGGTTGAACATGCTTCTTGCTGTGCTCGAAAAGCGTGTGGGTTTCAAGTTGCCCCAGAGGGATGTGTTCCTCAATATTGCTGGTGGGATTAGGGTGACTGACCCTGCCATTGACCTTAGTGTGATTGCTGCCGTGCTCTCCAGCAATGTGGATACAGGCATCTCGCGTGACATCTGTTTCACAGGCGAGGTGGGGTTGAGCGGCGAGGTGCGTCCGGTGAGCCGTATTCTTCAGCGTGTGGCGGAAGCCGACAAGTTGGGATTTCGAAAGATAATCATTCCACGTGCCAATATGAGTGGACTTGACAAGAGCAAGTTCCAGATAGAGATTGTTCCTGTACGCAAGGTGGAGGAGGCTCTTCGTGAACTTTTCGGATAGTGGCACTTGCTCTCTGAGGAGCATGCTCAAGGGATAGGAAATAGGGTCTCTAAAGTTCAAATCAGCAGTATTATGCCTTTTTTTGAAAATTTGTGCATGATGCAAATGACTGATATATTGGTGTTTGTGGTTTTTTAAGTGAAAGTTGTGCACAAAAATGCTTGCACAATTACAATTTTTTATGTAATTTTGCCGTCAAAATAGAAAACTAACAATGTGATATGTCGGTACAGAAGACCAAAACATTACTCGTGGATGTTGCTCGTCAGCTGTTTGCAAAGAATGGTTTTGAGAATACTTCGATGAATGACATCGCTGTAGAAGCCAAACGAGGACGCCGCACACTTTATACCTATTTCAATAGTAAGGAGGAGATTTACCTTGCTGTGATCCAGACAGAACTGGAACGTCTGTTTGAACGCATGGAGGAGGTCTCTCGCAAGAGTATCTCTACTGAGGAAAAGTTGGTACAGCTCATCTTTGCCCATCTTGATGTGATGAAGGAGGCCGTGTATCGCAATGGAAGTCTGCGAGCAGAGTTCTTCCGTGATATATGGAAGGTGGAGGCTGTGCGTAAGAATTTTGACAAGAATGAGATCAACCTCTTTCGTCGTATCCTGAATGAGGGTATAGACAAGGGTGTGTTTGAGGTTCGCAATGTACGTCTTGCTGCTGAAATCTTGCATTATTGCCTTAAGGGCTGTGAAGTGCCTTATATCTATGGTCGCTATGCAGTTCAGAATGCCGAAGAGCTCTATCCTTATGTGCGCAGCATGGTGCTCAAGCATTTTTGTCGCAACATTAAGACCACCTATTAGGTGTGGGCAGTCTGTGAGGGTGATGCAAGGTGGTGCGAGATCTTCTTAGAAGATCTGTCTGCTACACATATTATATAATAAGAAAAGAAAACATTCATTTTATATTAAGAAAGAATTATGGGAATATTATCAGGAAAGACAGCCCTTGTTACAGGTGCTGCACGCGGCATTGGTAAGGCTGTCGCAATGAAGTTTGCAGAAGAAGGTGCAAATATCGCATTTACTGATTTGGTGTTGAACGACGATATGGCTGCAGGTCTGGAGGAAACTCGCAAGGAAATTGAATCTTTGGGCGTGACATGCCGTGCCTATGCAGGCAATGCGGCAGACTTTGCTGAGACAGAGGCTGTGGTGAAGAAGATTCATGAGGACTTCGGCTCTATTGATGTCTTGGTGAACAATGCTGGTATCACAAAAGATGGCTTGATGCTTCGCATGACAGAGACTCAGTGGGACGCTGTGATTGCAGTAAACCTCAAGTCTGCTTTCAACTTCATCCACGCATGTACCCCTATCATGCTTCGTCAGCGTGGTGGTTCTATCATCAACATGTCTTCAGTGGTAGGCGTTCACGGCAATGCTGGTCAGTGCAACTACTCTGCTTCAAAGGCAGGTATGATTGGTCTCGCCAAGTCAATTGCCCAGGAGCTGGGTCCAAAGGGTGTGCGTGCTAATGCTGTCGCTCCAGGTTTCATTGAGACTGCTATGACTGCTCAGCTCCCAGAGGATATTCGTAAGGACTGGATGAAGAAGATTCCACTTCGTCGTGGTGGTCAGGTAGAGGACATCGCTAATGTTTGTCTCTTCCTCGCTTCAGACATGTCCAGCTACGTTTCTGGTCAGGTGATTCAGATTGATGGTGGCATGAACATGTAATCATAATTATATAAAGGGTTGTTCTGACAGATTTGTTATCTGGATGAACAGCCCTTATTCGTTTCATTTGTAAGTATTCAAGAAATTGCAGGTCATCCACGAAGATAATCACATCATCATTGTGTCAAAGAACACAGGTGAGATTGTGCAGGGCGATAAGACTGGTGATAAACCTCTGAGCGACACGGTAAAACAATACATCAAAGAGGCGTATGCCAAGCCAGGCGAAGTCTTTCTTGGTGTGGTTCATCGCCTTGACCGTCCTGTGTTTGGATTGGTCATGTTTGCTCGCACTTCCAAGGCTTTGGCTCGTCTCAACAGCATGTTTGCCCACGGAGAAGTGCACAAGCTCTATTGGGCCATAGTGAAGGAATGTCCTGCACAGCCAGAAGGCACGCTTGAGCATTGGATTGTGCGCAACGAAAAGCAGAACAAGTCATACGCTTATGATAAGGAAATGCCTAATAGCAAGAAGGCAATACTCCACTATCGTGTCATTGCTCATTCTGATTCCTACCATCTTCTGGAGGTGGATCTTAAGACAGGGCGTCACCATCAGATACGCTGTCAGTTGGCAAAGATAGGCTGTCCTATCAAGGGTGACCTTAAATATGGTGCTAAACGCTCCAATCCTGATGGCTCTATCTCGCTGCTTAGTCACTCCATGCAGTTCACTCATCCAGTCTCTAAAAAAGAAATTGTCGTTGAAGCACCTCTTCCCAACGACAAACTCTGGCAGTCTTTCGCTTCAGTGAAGTGACAACTCTCTTTTTCTGTATCGTTTTGCTTTGTCCTCAAGCATGCTTTTGTTCTGCCTTAAGATGTGCTTTATTTAGTCTTAAGGCATAGTTTTTTCAGTCTTAAGATATGGCTTTCTCTGTCTAAAGATGTTGTTTTCTCAGTCTAAAGATGCTGTTTTGCAGTGCTAAAGATGCTGTTTTCTCAGTCTTAAGACGTTGCTTTCTCAGTATCAAGACTTCGTATTGCCTACTCTCAAGCAAGCCTCGTTCTTGTTTGCTTCAGCTTACTCTTGTTTCATTGGCACGTTGCTTGGGCTACTCCATGCTGTAGTGCGTGGTCATTCCACCACATAGGCTTTCACGATACGGATTTCCTGCAAAGGGATGTCCTTCTCATTTGTCTTCGCCTTTTGTATGTTCTCCACCACTTTCATTCCTTCCACCACTTCGCCGAACACGGTGTATTCATTGTCCAGCCACGGTGCACCCCCACGTATGGTATAGGTTCTTCTCAGTTCTTTAGGGAAGGTGAGAGGTGGATTTACCATCACTTCCTCTTTGGCTTCATCCAGCAGTTTTTCCAGCAGATCGCTTAATCCCTGTCGGTCACGTGCTGTTCTCAGTGCGTTCAGCCTCGTTTCGTTTTCTTTCTGTTTCTTTTCATAAAGCACTTCTGCATCTCTGGCAGCTCTGCCATCCTCATAATTATCAAGGTCTGCATCTTGACAGGTGCGTCCTGTCACAATATAGAACTGATATTTGTCGCTCATTCTCTTTGGGTTCACTTCGTCCTCGTCTCTTGCGGCAGCCAGCACTCCTCTTCTGTTGAAGTATTTTGGCCAAACGATTTCTGCAGGAATCCTTTCCGTGATGGTGTCTCCTTCACTGTTCAGTTTCACAGGGAATCCCTCCTTGCGGGTAGCGGGGTCACCCGTCTGAATCATGAAGTTGCGAATCACACGGTGGAAGGTCACACCTGTATAGAGACCATCCTCCACATTCTTCACAAAGTTGTCTCTGTGTCCAGGAGTGTCGTTGTAGAGTTTCACCCTAATCTCTCCTGCTGTGGTCTCCAGCACCACTTCTGTTTCTTTCTCTCCATCCTGTCCTGTGCATCCCATGCACACCATACAGCATGCCCACAGCATAAAAACAAATATCTTCTTCATTGTCATTACTCTTTGTTTGTTCTTCTATCAAAGATTTCAAATACCTCGCAAAGATAATGTGTTTTCTCTTCATGAGCAAATTATCCTCTGAAAAAAGAAAAAGCACAAGGGAAAAGCCTTTTTCTCAGACAGATGGCATGATTATTCATCGGTTATGCGTAATTTTGTCCAAGAAACAAAGATCTTAGAAAGATAAATGAAGGATTTTGCGGCAATAGACTTCGAGACAGCAAATTTTGAGCGTACCAGTGTGTGTAGTGTGGGTGTCGTGATCTACAGAGACGGGGTGAAGGTGGATGAGTTCTATTCTCTCATCAAGCCCGAACCTGAATACTACAATCGTGTGTGCAGTTCAGTGAATGGCATGTGTTATGAAGACACTGTTGATGCTCCCGTCTTTCCTGATGTTTGGGCGCAGATAGAGCCCAAGATTCAGGGGCTTCCTCTTGTGGCTCATAACAAGGCTTTTGACGAGGGCTGCCTGAAAGCAGTCTTCCGCTGCTATCAGATGGACTATCCCGACTATCCTTTCTACTGCACCCTTGTCCGCTCTCGCCAGGTTTGGCCACAAGGTCGTCACAACCTCGATGTCATAGCAGGCTATTGTGGATATGACCTGAAGAACCATCATCATGCCTTAGCAGATGCAGACGCATGTGCTGCCATCGCCTTAGAAATACTGTAACTTTTGTTGAGAAGCCCCTGTTGCCAACCTTTCCAAATGAGGTGAGGAAAGGTGGAAAAGCAGTAATAATAGAGGTTTTTTACGGGTGGAGGTGTGCTATTCGACTAACAATTTATGAATCGTGAGGGTTTTTACGAATTGTAAGTAAGTGATTAGTACTTTTTCTCTACCTTTGAATCGTGATTCCTCGAAAGAGACAAAGTCCTGACAGGATATTTGAATCATCATGAGATAAGGAATCCTATTATTAACAACTGGTAAATCAAAAACAAATGAGAAAGAACTTTTATCTGTTTAGCGTTTTGTTGTTGGCCATAGGTCTGACAACAGCAATCCTGTCGTGCTCGAAAGATGACGACGACAATAGTGGCACAGTGACTAACACACTGAGTGACTTTATCACCCCTGATGGTGCTGTTTTCCATTCTGGTGATCTGCCAACAGGTTCGGCAGCCCTGCTCTCTGGTGCGGTGAGACACAATGCAAGTGCAGTGGCTGGTGGAATGAATCCCATCACAGTGACTTCTACTCAAGAGTTTTCCAAATTCTTCGTCGGAGTGAAAGGACGGGCGGGCTATATGGAATATCCTGCTACTCTTGCAAGTTCTCAGACCCGTCTTGATGGCGATGCTCAGGATGTTACCTTTGTGTATAATGTGCCAGTGCAGTACAGTATTAATTTGAGCGAGAGCTTCACCTTGCAGATCTCTGCTGTGAATGCTGCTGGTGAGGTGACTGCGGCTTATGAGATGCAGATCTCTCTCGTGCAGAGTCAGACAGGTGCTCTCAAGGTCACACTGACTTTCGACACTCCTAAGGATGTGGACCTCCACCTGTTCACTCCAAGTGGCGGACACATTTATTATGGAAACCGAGGTGTATATACCGAGTATGGTGAGAGAGAGATGGTCGATGGAGAAACTGTTACCCCTATCCAATACGGTCTTGATGTCGATTCAAACCCTGGTTGTACTATTGATAATATCAACAATGAGAACATCTTCATTCCTCAGGAACTCATGGAGAATGGTGTGTATGAGGTGAAGGTGGATCTGTATGAGAATTGCGACGTTACTATTGCAACAGCATGGACTGTTGTGGCTTATTATAAGGGTCGCGTCATCCGTAATGAGTTCGAAGGTAAGGGCAATCCTGTGTCGGGCGTTTATCCTAAAGATGCAATAAGGGGTGATATGACTACTATCATGAAGTTCACCATCTCCGATGCACCTAACACTCCTAATGCTCAGACAAGAGCAGAAGGTGGAAGCGTTTGGAATAATAAGAAGTATGTGCCTATCCCGCTCACTCAGTCAGCAAAGGATAAGCTGGAACTTCTTCAATGGGAAAAAGGCTATTAAAGGTCTTTGATATATGTATGTAATTTTGGCAGGGGCTTCCGTGAGGAAGTCCCTGCTTTTTTTGTGTTGCGGAGAAAAAGTGCTGATGGGTCTCCTCTCATTGTGTGAGAAAAATAGTTGGTGGGCTCTCCTTGTGAATTGGTGGTGTTTGATGTGGGTTCAACAGAATTTACCATGCCCCGTCTCAATCATTAGGAGAAGTGAATAGAAGTATGCGTGCACAGGGAAGAAACAGTGGGATTTTCCTGCCATTTGACACCTCGCATACTCGAATCATTCTTCACGCTCCAACGAACAATTGTTCAAGTGCCCATGAACAATGCTTCAAGTGCCAACGAACAATTGTTCGATGACTCATGAACCATGCGTGCGTTTTTGACCGCATGGGCATTGGATTGCCGAATAAACATAAAGAATTGTTTGTGAATAAGATATGAGGCATTCTTAGGGTAGGGGTGCTCTCCTTTATTCTCTTGGATGATTCGTGTTCTGTCAGTAATATGTTGGTAGGAGTTACCCTTTCATCTGCTTGGTGGCGGCTTTCCAGTCGCAGGGTGTCATGCCTGTAAATGCCTTGAAGGTGCGATGGAAAGAGGTCTCGTTTGAAAAGCCTGACTCACTCCACACACTGGAGAGTTTGCTCTCGGGGTTGTCCTGCAACATCCGTTTGGCATGTTCCACTCGCCATTCTGCCACAAACATGGTGAAGGAGCAACTCATCTTCTTGTTGATTGTGGCAGAGAGAATGTGGCGCTTCACTCCTAACAGGGAGGCTAGATCAGACAGGCAGAAGCGATGGTCAAGAAAGGGCTTTTCCTTTTCCATCAGTTCTTGCGCACGTTCCATGATTTCCTCATGGACATCGTTGCTGAAGTGTGGTGTCTGTACTTCCCATGTGGATAGCGTTTGTTGCTCAGTGTCATTCTTGCAGATGCCCGCATCTTGGGGCTGTGCCTTCTTCTCATCTTTCAGTGTGGGGAAAATATCGTTGTCGGGCAATTCTTTTGTGAGGAGTGTTTTGATCCAATACACAAGGCCTGCAATGACGATTAGTGCAGGGATGAGTGCTATCCACCAATGGGTTTCCAGAGTGGTGGGCGGCAATACTTGCGGTATTAGGAATAGCGTTCTCATTGCTCTGTCGGATATTTGATATGGTACATTGTCTTAACGAATGTCCAAATTCGACAACAAATATACGGATTATTTTATTAATAATAGCATTTTTCTGAAAAAATTCACATATATTTATTAAAGAAAGAATCAAGGGGAGGGTGTTTGTGAAACAGTGTTATTTATGAGGCTCTTATCTGTCTGTGTGCGCACACAAAAGCGTTGTTTTTGATTGTGTGCGTACACATACGTTGATTTACATCAACAAAAGAGCGTTTTTTGGAAGAATGTCGCTCAAAGATTTGATTTAGGTGGTAAAAAGGTCGTAACTTTGCAGTGTCAAAAGAAAAAAGACAAACGAGTAAAAGCAAAACGACAGGTTTTGATAAGCTTGACAGAACACTCGGAAGAGGCACGGACATGAAAGTTCACTGCTAAAGAGATGGAAACTTCAAGCAAACATAGGTTAGAAGGTATTAGTTAAGGTAAGCATTAGATCGTAATCTCAAAAGGTTAGTTTTTTCAGGTAAAATAGATTGTTTTAATAAGGATAACAACACAGTAATTAGACATAGGTTATACAATAGGTTTTAGGTTAGTAAAGATTGGTTCATTTTTCATGAATTGTGAAAAATGACAAGAAAAGTGAAGTCCGAGATGGATTTCATTTTTTGTTTTAAAGTGTTGATATGCCAGTTTGGGAATGCTTGTCTCTGGAACTGTTGTCTCTAAATCGCATATAATCATCTATATTGCATTCGTTTTCAAGCATCCCTCACTGTCCTCTTTCGCTTTTCTGGGCAGAGAGGGGTTGTTTCCTGTCTGGAAAAGTGGAGTGGTGTCTTGTGGAATAGAAATATTGAAGAGAAATGCCTCGAAATGTCATTGACAGAAGGTTGTTTGAGAAATAAAAAGTGTGATAGTGCCTAAAATTATTGTTTTAACACATTTTTTATTCGTTTAACTTTGTATGTAAAAGTGAAAAGACTATCTTTGTGCTGTCAAAAGCAAAGATGGGTTGTATGATTAGTATGCTGAACATAATACTCATGGTCATCATCGTCGTGTTGGTTCTTGCCTTGGTGATGGTGAGTTTCATGTATCTGAGAGAACATAGATCAGGTGAGCTCTATAAGCACGGTGTGGCTATTCAGAAGGAATACCTACAGAACATGAGTCATGATATTCGCACGCCGATGAATGCAATCTGTGGCTTCTCGCAGATTCTATGCAACAAGCAGATTCGTGACATGCTGTCGGAAGAGGAAATAGAGGAATACAATATGGTCATCCAGAGCAACACTGACTTTTTGAGCACTCTGGTAAATGACATCCTTGACATTTCCGATATGGAAAGCGGTAAGTATAAAATCAATATGGGCACTTGCTACGTTAATGATGTGTGTCGGCAGGTCATTAGCACATTGAAGTATCGCTGTCCCGATGGTGTGAACTTGTATATGACCTCAGAGGTGGATGATGATTTTACCATCCAGAGTGACTCTAAGCGTGTGTCTCAGGTAATTATGAATTTCCTCACCAATGCCGAGAAGCATACCGAAGTGGGAGAGATTCATGTGGATGTGTCGCTCAAGGAGAATCCAGGCATGGTCACGTTCTCTGTCACAGATAAAGGCTCGGGTGTTCCTCCCGAGAAGGCAGAGGTCATCTTCCAGCGATTTGAGAAGGTCAATACAATGAATGGCGGCACAGGTCTGGGGCTTGCCATTTGCAGGCAGATAGCCACTCAGTTGGGAGGTGTGGCAAAGTTGGACGCAACACACACGGGCAAGGGTGCAAGGTTTATTTTCACGCATCCTATCAAGTGATGCTCCTGAAAAGAGATTTCTTCAGCAACAAAATCCTTGTATGAAAAGTGCTGGTGGAAAATGTAATGATTCATATAACGTGGGTGCGGTGATTTTGAAATAGCGAAAATCACCGCACCCACGTTATATACATTTATATATATGGCTTATCGCTTTCTCATTCCTTCACGTTCTTAATGATGATTTTCCCGAAGAAGAAAATCATGAGGGCAAGGATGATGTAGCCAATGTAGATGAGGGTGGTCCAGGAGACCACAAGATAGACAACCATGCCCACACCGCCTATTTTGGCAAGATGGATGATGCCAGGAAGGAAGTAGAAGTGATGGTACACTTCCTCGATGATGGCTATGTAGTTGATGATGACCAGCCAGAGAGTGACCACAAGGGCCGCCATTAAGGGTGGGAGCACGAGTGGATTGAGAGTGGGATGGTAATAGTATTCTTGCCAAAACTCTGGCACAAAATTCTGCACGCTGGCATAGAGAGAGGCCATGATGGCCACCGACATTAGGAAGAGCGCAGGATAGGGACTTTTCATTTCGTTCAGCAGTCGGGAGACATCTAACAGTTCCCTTGCTTTCATGTTCTTTCTCCTTCTGATAAACACGGCACAAAGACCGAGAGCCATAATGGCGCTCATCCATATGAAACGGCTGCTGGAGAGGGTGTGGAGCAATTGTGATATGAGGTCATCGGGGGTTGTTCCTCTGAGCAGTTCACGTTCAGGAATCCATCCCATCGTGTGCTGATTGCTTGCCACTTTCACCCATATAGAGTCAATCGTGTCGTTAGGCATGTTCTTGATGTCTGCCACTGCAATGATGTCTCCTGCATGCACATGGAAAGTGTCTGTCAGAAGGTCTCCTTCTCGTGGGATAAGGCGTAAGGAATCTGCTTTCACACGGAAATTGAAGTTCTCGGAGTAGTGGTGGGTGAGCCTAAACACGAGGGAGTCCACCTGCCGGGGGGTAAGTGACATCAGGGTGGTATCTGCCAGTGTGGTGGTATCTACAATATTGACAATAGTGGCGACAGAGCCTGTGTCCTTTGGTGCATCTGCGTCTGTAGGGACTCCAGAGCCACCTACACAGGCTGTGATAAGGATGCAGAGGATGATGTAGAGGAGTTTTCTCATACGATGGGACTATTGTTTTGATATAGATGGTGATGCAAGGTAAACTTCCATCATGCAGTTTTTACAGTCGAAGGCAAGGCGGAACGAGGCGCCGTTGGCAAGAGAGAGCGTGAGTTCCTCGCCTTTGAGGTTGGGCACAGTTCTGCGACCGACGCCTGCCTCTTCTTTCTTCTCTTTCAGGCAGATGCCCAGTTGCCTGCGGATGCAGTATCGGCAAATCATGACGGGCACGCTGGCATCATGGGTGAGTTCGTATGGTTTAGGCACTTCGACAGAAATGGGTTCATGCACTTGTCTCTCTAATGGATAGAACTTCATTCGTTCGGTGGCGAGTGCGTCAGAGAGGGTGCGTCGCCAACTTGTAAGCATGGACGAGGGAATGAAGTAGTTCTTTTTGAAATGGATGGTTACTTGACGTGCTTCAAAAACCGTTTCACCCAGTTTGCTCAGTTGTCGTTGTATATTTTCTTTCTGATGCGTGCGTGCCAGTTCAAAGTTGTTCTCAAAAGCCACTTGTGCTGTAAGTCCGTCCTCGTCAATCATGGTGATGTGATCCTCGTAGAGATGAATGTCCGTATAGATGCGTCGCTCTGAGGAAGGTTTTACCAACATCTTGTCCCACTCGATGTCCTGATTACGGTAGTACTGCACATGAGGTGCTGGTCGGAAGGTATCAGCATTGCTGATGCTGAAACCTTGCAACTTTCCATGATCGAGATAGCATAGTCCGTCGCCATTATGCAGTAGGGTGTTGCGTGTCACAGGTTCACCCATAGCCTTGGGTGTGTCGAGATTGGCATCGGGCTTATTTGTGTCTTTCACAAATCCTCTGTTAAAACTCTTTCGCACATCAGGCTGGAATTTCAGGTGGACATGACCAGAGGAAGAACGGCAAAACTCCTTCGGATGGCGAGCAATCACTTCGTCCAGAGCTTTTGAGTAGGCTGCAGTCACATTCTTTACGTAGGTGACATCCTTCAGCCTTCCCTCAATCTTGAGCGATGATGCACCTGCCAAGAGCAGTTGCTCCAGATTGTCTATCTGATTGTTGTCGCGCAGAGAGAGCAGATGCTTGTCTTTTAAGATAGGCTTGCCATCAGCCTTCAGGTCGAATGCCATGCGACATACCTGTGCGCACTCACCTCTGTTGGCGCTTCTGCCAAAGAGTGCTTCGCTGGCATTGCATCTGCCACTTAGGCACACGCAGAGAGCACCGTGGACGAACACCTCCAGTTTGGTGTGAGGGCATTCCCTATGAATCTCTGCTATCTCTGCAATGGAGAGTTCACGTGCCAACACCACCTGGCGGTAGCCCAGACACTCCAGCATCTTCACCTTCTCCACTGTGCGGTTGTCCATCTGCGTGCTGGCATGCAACGGGATAGGGGGAAGTCTGAGTGAGAGCAATTGCATATCCTGCACGATGAGGGCATCCACGTCAATATCGTGCAAGTCTTGAATGAGTTTCTCCACCTTCGGCATCTCACCAGGCAGGATGACTGTGTTCACCGTCACATATACCTTCGCCTTGTAGAGATGGGCAAAGCGTACCAGTCGGGCAATGTCTTCCACACTGTTGCCTGCCGCTGCTCGTGCGCCATGGGAAGTTGCACCTATATAGACAGCATCAGCACCATGCTTGATTGCTTCGATGCCGATGTCTGCTGTTTTTGCGGGTGCTAAGAGTTCGATGCTTCGCATGGGGGATGGGGAAATGCTTGTTCTTGTTTGAAAAGAGTCTTCTGAATGAGTTTTCTGATATGTTGAAGGAAAAGGCCTCAGGCTTATTCCTTAATATCATCAATGTTAAATGGTGTCTCTTGATAGACGTAGTAGTTGAGCCAGTTAGTGTAGAGCAGATTGGCTGCTGCGCGCCATTTCACGACAGGCTCTTTATTGATATTGCCACCAGGATAGTAGTTGCGTGGTTTGTTTATTTTCAGTCCTTTCTTCAGGTCACGCTTGTATTCGCCATCCAGTGTGAGCGGTGAATACTCCAGATGACAGGTGATGAAGAACTCTCGTCCGTTTCTTGCCTCCACAATGGTTACTCCTGCATCTCTACTTTCTGCGATAATGTGCAGACCGGACACCTTTTCTATATCCTTGCGCAATACTGTACAGTGACGGCTATGAGGGGCAAAAAACTCATCATCGAAACCTCGGAAGATAGGCAGTTCAGGCGATAGCATCTTGTGGCGGAACACGCCAAACACCTTGTGAGCAGTATTGTGCTTTGGCACACCATAGAAATGGTATAGGCCCGCAAATGCTGCCCAACACACATAGATGGTGCTGGTCACGTTGTGATGTGCCCAATTGAAGACCTCCTGTAGCTCCTTCCAGTAGGTCACGTCCTCATAGTCGATAAACTCTAAAGGTGCACCTGTCACAATCAGTCCATCATACTTCTCGTGCTTCATGTCCTCAAAGTTGCGGTAGAAGGCCAGCATGTGCTCTATCGGCGTGTTCTTGCTGGTGTGGGATTTGATTTTCATAAATTCCACTTGGATTTGCAACGCAGAGTTAGACAGGATACGAATAAAATCCGTCTCTGTCGTAATCTTGAGTGGCATGAGGTTGAGCACAGCCAGTCGTAGCGGTCGTATTTGCTGACTGCCTGCCCTCTTGTAGCCCATCGTGAAGATGTTTTCCTGCTTCAGTTCGTCAATGGCAGGCAGTTGGTCTGGAAGAATTAATGGCATGTTTGTGAAGAAGCCCTTCTCCTCCTGACACCTCTTTTCCGTTTTGGGGAGAAGCGTAGAAGGAGAAGGGTATAAGTAGGATGATTACTTGTTCTTGATATAGTTGGCAATCCACGCACCTACTTCTCTTGTGCCATACTGCTTGCCACCTTCCACTTGAATCTCTGGTGTACGTACATTCTGGTCAAGAGAAGCATTGACTGCCTCGCGTATGAGAGCACCTTCCTCGCTGAGTCCGAAGTGCTCAAACAGCATGGCTGCACTCAGAATCTGTGCTACAGGGTTGGCGATGTTCTTGCCTGCGGCTTGTGGCCATGAGCCGTGCACAGGCTCGAAGAGTGGGGTGTGCTCGCCCAGCGAAGAAGAAGGTTGCAGACCCATAGAGCCTGTGATGCAGCTTGTCTCGTCGGTGAGGATGTCGCCAAATGTGTTTTCAGTCACAATCACATCAAAGAATGTTGGCTCGGTGAGCACACGCATGGATGCGTTGTCAATAAACATATAGTCTGTGTTCACATCAGGATACTGTGGTTCCATCTCTTTGGCTATCTGACGCCACAAGCGACTGGAAGCCAGCACATTCGCCTTGTCCACCACCGTGAGGTGCTTGTTTCTCTTCTGTGCACACTCGAAAGCGACCTTCAGAATGCGCTCAATCTCTGGACGAGTATAAATATCTGTGTCGTAAGCCTTGTCATTGTCTTGGTATTTCTCGCCAAAGTACATGCCACCAGTCAGTTCACGAATCACGATGAAGTCAGCACCTCTCAAGAGTTCATCCTTCAGCGGGCTCTTGTGAATCAGGCATTCGAAAGTGGCTACAGGACGAATGTTGGCAAAGAGACCGAGCTTCTTGCGCATGGCAAGCAAGCCCTGTTCAGGACGCACCTTGGCAGTAGGGTCGTTGTCATACTTGGGGTCACCCACAGCCGCAAAGAGCACAGCGTCAGCATCCATGCAAGCCCGGTAAGTCTCCTCTGGGAAAGGATCGCCCGCCTTCTCAATGGCGCAAGCACCACAAAGAGCCTCTTTGTAACTAAACTCATGTCCGAACTTCTCTGCAATGGCGTCACACACAGCCACGCCCTGTTCCATAATCTCTGGTCCGATACCGTCACCGGCCAGCACTGCAATTTTAAGTTTCATTTTATTATTGTTTGTATGATTTTTTGATGATTAGTTGTAGATCCGCTCATGAATGACTTTGTCTTCCATGAAACAAGGGTGCACAGGACCATATCCGTGCCCAAATTCATATTCTGCACCCAGAGCAATGGCCTTGTTGATAAACTCCTCACCCTTTCTCACCGCTTCTTCCAGTCCATAGCCCTTAGCCAGATAGGTGGCTATGGCAGAGGAGAAAGAGTCGCCCGTGCCGTTCACATTGTGTGTGTCTATATGCTTTTTGCGGAAAGGAGTGACCTTGCCAGTCCTGGCGTCGTAGAGCACATCCATGAGCATATCACCCTCCACCATGCTCTTCACAATCACACTGCATCCCCATCTGCCCAGTTCCTTCACATCCTCCAGAATGTTGGTGATGGGATGACCCAGCAACACTTCTGCCTCAAAACGGTTTGGGGTGATGAGTGTGGCCATAGAGAAGAGTTCCTCCTTGTAGGCAGAGATGCTTTCGTCGCTCACAAGTTGCACCCCATTACTATCCACAATCACTGGGTCAATCACCTTGTGAGTGTCGGGATACTTTTTCAGCACTCCTGCCACACCGTGGATGATGTCTGCTGTGGGAAGTACACCTGTCTTGACGCACTGTGCACCCACATCGTCGAGAAACGACTCGGCTTGGCTCACCACCAGCTCCACAGGCAGCGGAGTGACGCTCTTCACGCGCTGTGTGTCTTCGTCCACAATGCCAGTCAGCGCACATGCCGCATAACCGCCACATGCTGTAATGGCCTTGATGTCGGCTTGCATGCCTGCACTGCCCAATGGTTCACTGCCAGCGATGAGGAAGACGATGTTCAACTGCTTCTTTGCCATTTGATTGATAAATTTGGGTGCAAAGGTAGTGAAAAAATCCTATACTACAAATATAATAATGTGTAACCTTTGTTAATCTACGCACAAAACGGTCATATCAGAAAATCTGCGCTTCCCTTTTCCTATTCTTCATCCGAGGTTTTGGAAGAAAGCAGAAGGTGTTTCTCTCTGCAAAAACAGTTTCTCCTCCTTTCCTTTGGGAGAAGCGAGGAAAAGACAAACGAGCCAGTTAAAAAGAAAAAACTGTTGATGAGCCCTTGGTCTTGCCCCTTTAAAAGCAAAAAGTGCTAATCTCGCGATCGGCACTTTTCCGTTCTCAATAAGTATTAATTTTTTCTTTTAAGGTAAAAAGATTGTTTTTAGGATGTTGCAAAGGTACACATTTTTTCATATTACAAACAAACGTTAAAACATGTTTCTTAACATGTGTGTACGGACACACCCTCTGTTTCTTCTCTTTTCTTATATTTTTGCATTATTTTTTAACGAAAGTGACGGTCTTTTTCTTCAAGAATTTCTTCCTGGTCACTATGGTGCTCTTCATCCTTTCCTTTTCGTGTCAAGAAATAAGAGTTTTGAACTCGATACGGATATTTTCCAGGTTGGAACAAGGTTGAAACAAGCAGAGAAAACCATTGGAAAGTTGATTTGAGGAATTTATTGAACCAAAATTAGTGGCTGAGGAGAGTGGAGGACAACCGAGGGGGCAAGAATGAAGAAAGTAGGGGATTCCATGCCATTTGGCACATCAAATGACTGAGGCATTCTTCGTGTTCCAACGCACAATTGTTCAACGGCAAATGAACAATTGTTCAACGGCCAACGCACAATGCTTCAAGTGCCCATGAACCATTGTTCAATACCCTATGAACCATGCGTGCGTTTTCCCCTTCATGAATATTCGGTTCTTTGAGATGTGTAAATCGTTGTGTATCAAATGAGTATATTTATTTTGAGTGCATAGTGCTCTGCTTGACAATCAGAAATAGTGTTTGTGGCAAGAATGCGGATGAGGGCATTGTGAAAGTACTAAACAAAGTGCTACGAAAATTCAATTGATTTCTCCACAAACGAGCCGCAACAGTGCCACATCATTACTATGAAATTTGTATGAGAATGAAGCAAGCACCCCCAGGCGACCTCGCTTCTCTGTTAAAATAGTGCTAAAAAAAAGTTTTCTTATTTTGTTCTCGCTTGTTTTTCGTATCTTTGCAGCACTATTATTGTTGAAACATGAGGACGTTTGACATCAACCGTAGAAGAAAAGCCTTCATTCTGCTGACGCTATATCTGATGATATTGGCGGCCAGTGTGTTGCATGTGCATGACCACGAGCAGGAGAAGCAAACGGTATGTCAGGATTGTATTTCTCATGTGCATCATGGTGGGCACATCTCGCAAGGCACGTTGATGGATATTGGCTGTGCATTGTGTGCCTTCCTCCATTCATATTATTTCGCACCACAGGTGTTGATGCTTTCGGCGGCGGTACTTGTGGTTGTTGTGTGTACGGTAAGACAGAAACAGAATGTAGTCTGCCGCACCGTCTCTCTGCCGCCTCTTCGAGCCCCTCCGTTTTTGTATTGACCCTTTATTTTTGTTCAATTCATTAACAGTGGGGAGAGTTGTGGCTTTTCCCTGAAATTCTCGTTTTTACGATGTTTATGCAAAATTGCTTGCGGTCTCTGCTGCTGGCTTGCTGTTTCGTCGTGACCCTTTGCGCCCAAGCGAATGATAGTCTCAAGACCATTCGTCTTCGGGATGTGTCTGTCAGGTCTGTTGTGGCTTTGAGGACACAGCCTGTGGGTCAGCCGTCTGTACGTGTTTCAGCCGAAGAGTTGAGGCTGAACATGGGGCATAGCCTGATGGATGCACTCTCTCACACTGAGGGTGTGCAGGCTATAGATATTGGTGTGGGATTCAGTAAGCCCATGATACGCGGATTGGGCTTCCAGCGTATTGCGGTCACGGAGAATGGTGTGAGACAGGAAGGACAGCAATGGGGCGCTGACCACGGACTGGAGATAGATGCTTTCCATGTGGACAGTGTGCGTGTGGTCAAGGGACCTGCCTCAGTTCTTTATGGTAGTGATGCCATGGGAGGAGCGATAGAGATTCTTCCTCCTCGCTTTCCTCGTCGGGACTCCATTTCGGGTGAGGTTCTGTTGGCACATGAGCGTGTCAGCTCTGGATTGAGTGGTTCTGTCATGCTACAGATGAAGCGAGGCAGAGTCTTTGCCAGAATGCGCTACACCGAGAGGCATTGGGCTGATTACCGTGTGCCAGCAGATAGTTTCACCTATCTCAGCATGCGACTGCCCATCTTGCAGCGTAGGCTCAAGAACACGACTGGTATGGAGCGAAGTGCCAATGTGCTGTTGGCCTATCGTCATGGAGGCTTCCAGAGTCGCGTCAATCTGAGTGACAGTTATCAGAAGTCAGGTTTTTTCAGCGGGGCTCATGGTGTGCCCAGCGTTGCTAATCTTCAGGGTGGAGGCAGTCGTTGGGATGTGGAACTCCCTTATAGTGTGGTCAATCATCTGAAGGTGACTTCCACCAGCACTTGGACTACTCGTCTGTTGCAGACGAGCCTGACATTGGGCTATCAGGTTAATCATCGTGAGGAATGGAGCAGGTTTCATACCCACAATCTGGAGCAGACTCCTCCTGAGACTGATCCCGACAAGGAACTGATGTTTCATCTTCAGACTGCCAGTGGACAGTTGCAGGTTCGTCTTGCTCCTTCTGCTTCCTGGCAACATTGCTGGGGTGTGTCGGCTGTCATGCAACACAATGGCATTGGTGGGTATGGCTTTCTCATTCCTGCCTATCGCCGTGATGAATGGGGTGCTTTCTACTTGGCAAACTATCGCCGTTCGTCCTCCCTGCTGTTTAATGCCAGTGTCCGTTACGACATGGGACATATCCACACGCGTGCTCATGGGGAATATGTGCATGAGGTGAACAGACGCTTCCACGACTACTCTATGGCTTTGGGAGTGGAGTACATGCCTGCTGAGGGACATCAATTGCGAGGCTCTATAGGACGTGCATTCAGATTGCCTTCTGCCAACGAACTGACTTCTAATGGAGTGCATCATGGTGCATTCAGACATGAGCTGGGCGACAGCCACCTTGTCAGCGAACAGGGCTGGCAGTTGGATCTTGCCTACACGATGAGGCTGGCAGGATGGGAGGTGTCGCTCTCTCCATTTTGCAGTTATTACCCTCATTTCATCTCTCTGCATCCCACAGGACGCTGGTCGTCTCTTCCCGACGCTGGACAGGTGTATCAGTATGTGGATGCCGCCACCACGCTTGCGGGTGGAGAGGTGCGCGTCAAGACAAGGCTGCTGGGAAGGTTGAACTATACGTTGTCGGGTGAATATGTCTATACCTATGACCATCATTCACATACAGCCACTCCCTTCTCGCCTCCTGCCACGATGCGCAATACAATCAGTTGGGAAGATTCCCGATGGCAGTGTTTCGTGGAGTGCCAGAGTGTGGCGGCTCAGCGTAGGGTATGCCATAACGAGGATGCCACACCAGGCTACAACCTCTTTCATGCGGGAGGAAGCGTGGACTTCAGATTGCGTGAAAACAGATTGTCTTTAATCATTCATGCACGCAACTTGTTCAACACTTCCTACCTGAATCATCTTAATTTCTATAGGAAAATCGACCTGCCAGAAGCGGGTGCAGATATCCAGACAACTATTCGTTTCACATTTTAAATAATATAACTAAAAATATATCAATTATGAAAAAGTCTTTTGTATTTTATATGATTCCTCTTTCTTTGTGTCTATTCTTTTCTGCTTGCAGTGACGACAATGATGCAGACACGGTGAAGCCTGTCATCAGCCTGCATGAACCAGAGGATGGTGACGAGTTGCGCATTGGTAGTGATGTGCACTTCGAGGCTGACTTCTCAGACAATGAGATGTTGGGAAGTTACATGGTGGAGATTCACAATAACTTTGACGGCCATGACCACAAGGTTGCCGCAACTCGTGCAGAGGGGAGCGAACCATTCTTCTTCAAGAAGTCGTATGACCTTTCTGGGCAGCGCAACGCACATGTGCATCATCATGATATTGTCATTCCTGCAAATGCCACGCCTGGCAATTACCACTTGATGATCTATTGCACTGATGCGGCTGGCAATCAGTCATTGGTGGCTCGTAGCATTGTCCTTTCTCACGAAGCCGAGCATCATCATGAGCATGGGGAAGAGCACGATGATGAACATCATGATCATCACGAGGATTAATCTTCATGAATATTGATGAAAATAGACCTCCATGACTGGTCGTGAGGCTGGTCACAATAAATGAAGAAGGAGATAAACGCAGGAAAATAGCGTTTGTCTCCTTCTCTTTTATGGATTTAGATGCCAATATGTGGCAGACACTACGGTGTGGGAACTGGTGTTTTCCATACCTTATTAATATATACACCCATTCGGTGTTAGATTGGGTCTGATGTCTCTCGCCATATGTCAGATTCCTCACGCATGGGTGTGTCATGGTGACTAATTCGCAAAATTCATATTTCCATCAATTTGCAAAATGGACATTGATGGTAAGGAATGCCCGAACGTCAGTTTCCATCTCAGCCTCCTTCTCGTCCTCATTTCCCTTCATGTCGTCAAAGAAAAAAAGGTGTTGGAACTATCCCAAAGGCGTCTCGAACTCATCTCGAAGGCATCTCGAAGGCTCGCAGAAGCATGGGGAGGAGATGTTTGTCCGTGAAGGATTATTTGTTTTTGCTTTTCACGTCAATTGGACATGAGTGTGCGAGTGGCTATTGATGGTTGGATAGAGTTTGTGCGTACGAATGATGTGAGTTCGACATAAGAGACTCATGTCTGTTTGGTTAAAAGAAGATGCTTGTCGCAAACAGGCTTGATATGTGCTATTGGCTGACAATCAGTCTTAGGCTGTCTGCCTTCACGCGTTCTTTCAGCCAAGTGCTGAGTCGTCTATGGTTTTCTGGTGTTATCTTGCCTTCACAGTCCACCACTGCCAGCACATAATTGCGGGTTTTAGTTGTGTCTGCATGGGCTTCGGTTGCTTTGGCAATGGCGATGCTCCTCACAATGGGGAACATAGCCTTAGCCTCTCTGCGGACATCCTTGCCCAAGTCGGCATAGCGAGTGTAGGCGTTCAGTTCAGATTCCAGTTTTTGTATTTGTGCAGACTGCTCTATCAGTTTCTGCTGGTTGGCTATGGTGCTTGTGGTGGCAGAGGCAAGTTCTTTGTTGAGCAATAGGAGGCTGTCGGTTTGTGAACCTTGTATGACATTGAGTTTGTATTCTCCCAGTCCGTATTTGCTCATCAATCCTTGTGCTCTATTCAGTTCATTGTCGGGAATGATTTTGCCCACAGCCACAATATTGAGTGTTTTGGCATTGTCATCCCTTTCTTCAGAGATGATGCGTGTGCCTTGGTAGTCCAGTTCAGCCTTTACGAACTTGCTGCTGCTGTTGTTGAGCATGCTTCGTGTGATGATTCTGATGGTCATGTATGCAGAAGGAATCATCGTTAGTATCACCACGCCAATGATATATTGGTTCACCTTCTTCATGCGTGCAGGATTGACAAACTGCTTGTGTTCAAACTTCAGCATTCTTACACCCACATAGGTGGCAAGGATGATGAAAACCGTATTGATGAAGAAGAGATAGAAAGCACCAAGGAAATACGAAAGGTTGCCCACCGCCAGTCCGTAACCAGCCGTGCAGAGTGGTGGCATGAGGGCTGTTGCGATTGCCACGCCTGGTATCACGTTTCCCTTGCCCTTGGTGGAGATGGCGAGGATGCCTGCAGCTCCACCACAGAGGGCTATAAGCACGTCGTAGAGCGTGGGTGAAGTGCGGGCAAGCAACTCTGACTGAGCCTCGTTGAGCGGTGTGATGAGGAAGTAGGTTGTAGCGGTGGCTACACTGATGGTTGTTGCTACAAGGTAACTGGTGATGGAACGCTTGAGAAGGTCAAGGTCGGTAATGCCAATAGCCAATCCCATACCGATGATAGGACCCATCAGTGGTGAGATCAGCATGGCGCCAATGATGACTGCAGTGGAGTTTACATTCAACCCCAATGAAGCAATAAGGATGGCAAACACCAATACCCATAGATTTGCTCCGTGGAAGGGCACACCACTGTTGATTTGCCTGATTGTCTCCTCCTCGTTTTCCTTGTCGGGCATGGCATTAAAGTATCCCTTTATCACTTGCCACAGCGTTTTGTTGTTGTGCGTCATAGGCGTATATGTTTTCTGCTATGCTTGATTCTTATCTACAAAGACCATTTCATGGCGCTTGTCAGCCACGATGCTGATGTAGCGGTCATACTTCCGAAGCAGCCATGATCTCTTCCTTGTTCTTTTTTGCTTGCAAAGGTAGAGAAAAAAAATAATACAGGCAAATAAATTTATTCACATATCCTCTTGTAGAGCGGTACTTGTGTTCACTCTGGATAGTTCAGATTTGCTTCAGTGGCTTGTTCAAGCACTTCGTGGAGGTATTTGGCGGCTTCCCAGCGTGCTTCGGGAAGACTCATGAGGAGATAGTTGCCACAATCTCGGGCAGACTGCCCAGGAATGTCCCCCTCGAAGTGAGCAATGAATCTGAATGTTTCACACATGAGAGGAAGGATGTCTTGAGAAGTGAGGTCTCCCCTGAGAAGGAGATAGTTGCCTGTGAGGCAACCCATTGGTCCCCAATAGATAACGCAGTCTGCCCATGTTGGATGATTGCGGAGAAAAGTGGCTGCAAGGTGTTCCATGCAGTGGATGGCAGAAGGCGAAAGAGCAGGTTCACGGTTGGGCTCTTTCATACGAATGTCGAAAGTGGTGATTGTATCGCCACCTACTTGATCTTTTCTGCTCACATAGATGCCACGAAGCAGTCGCTCGTGGTCGATGGTGAATGATGCTATCTTTTTCATGATTTGGTTCTAAATGTCTGCAAAGATACCAAAAAATCATCGAATAAAAGGAGTGGAAATAGGTCTAAAAGTCGAAAACGGTATTCTTTTAGTTGTTTGAGGTGTTATTTATTATTAAATATGTCTCAAACCGTGCTGTGAGGAACGGAATAATCAGTAACTTTGCAAAACTTTTTGAAAGGACGATATGTGCTTAGGCATAAAGAGTCAAGGGAAAAGAGGGAAAAGATTGTCATTTGATGAAAGGCTTCATGGAAAAAGAAGGTCGGGAATGGAATTCTTCATGAGGCTTGGAATGAAAAAATAATCAGAATATAAAAGTAAAGAAAAAGTATTGTGAAAATGAAAGGCAAAGAATTGCTGATGAGTCTTGGCATGCTGCTGGCTGGCATTTTTAGTGCCACGGCTCAAGAACGAGATGATGCTCTCGCTTCAGCAGGCATGATGAACTTGACGCTTGAGAAAGCGATTGAGATTGCATTGGCTGAAAACCCCACCATCCGAGTGGCAGACAAGGACATTCAGTTGAAAAAGATTGCTGACACGGAGGCTTGGCAGGCTTTGTTGCCAACGGTAGATGCCAACTTGTCTATGGCGGACAATATTCTCGTGGCAGAGATGGTGACTGGAATGGGTAAGTTCAAGATGGGTGTGGATGGTACTGTGACTGCTATTGGTGCTGCCACATTGAGCCTTCCTGTGTTTGCCCCTGCTGTTTATCAGAACATGAAACTGACTAAGCAGGATATTAAATTGGCTCAGGAGAAGGCTCGTGGAAGTCGTTTGGACCTGATCAATCAAGTGACGAAGGCGTATTATGGTGCTCTTCTTTCTGATGACAGTTATGATGTGATGAAGCGCAGCTATGATGTGGCAAAAGAAAACTATGATGTAGTGAACAACAAGTTTCAGGTGGGTAGTGTGAGCGAATATGATAAGATCTCGGCAGAGGTACAGGCTCGCAACATGAATGCCGCTGTAGTGAGCGCAGAGACTGGCAGAAAGTTGGCGTTGCTCCGCCTGAAGGTGTTGATGGGTGTGACTGCTGATGTGGAAATAAACATCAGCGATTCGCTCAAGGCGTATGAGGATGCAATCCTCCTCTTTGATGGCGACTACATGGGTCATGAACTTGACAACAACTCTTCTCTCCGACAATTGGACTACAACATGGCTCTTTTGGAGCGTTCGCAGAAGGTGCTGAGAACAAACTTCATGCCCAAGGTGACTGTGTCTCTGACAGGGCAATACCAGAGTCATGCCAACAACAACTGGAATGTGTTCGGCTATCGCTACTCACCAAGTTCCACATTGCAGATTGCCGTGAATGTGCCTATCTTCCACGCCAGTTCTTGGACTAAAATCAAGAGCAGTAAGGTGCAGATTGCACAGTTGGAAGATACTCGCATCAACACACGTCGCCAGTTGGCTATGTCTGCTGAAAGCTACAGCAGGAACATGGCAAGCACTGTGGCTCAGGTGGAAAGCAACGTAGAGGCTGTGAAACAGGCTCGGAAGGCTGTGGATATTGCAGGCAAGCGATATGAGGTGGGACGCGGCACCATTCTGGAACTTAACCAGAGCGAGACAGCCCTCACTCAGGCAGAACTGACGCATGTGCAGTCGCTCTATGACTACTTGACAAACTTGGCAGACCTTGACTATACATTGGGTCGCGAAACATATCTGAAATGAGACAAATAAAGAAAAGCATGAGATACTACCATTTTTTATCAGTTGTCGCTCTTGCCCTCTTGATGGTGGCATGCGACAATAAAGACGACAAGGCTGGTGCAGCCCAGGCCAAGCCACAGGTGAAGATTGCCAAGGTGGCCAGTGAGAATATTGCACAGACAGAGACTTACACAGCCACAGTGGAAAGCGATGTGAAGAATAACATTGCCCCCAACGCTCCTTATCGCATAGAGAAAATCTATGTGGATGAAGGTGACTATGTGAGGAAAGGTCAAGTGCTTGTGCAGTTAGATGCCAGCAACCTCCGCCAACTTAAACTTCAGTTGGAAAATCAGAAGATAGAGTTCAACCGCACAGAACAACTCTATCAGGTGGGTGGCGCCAGCAAGGCTGAATACGACAATGCCAAGATGCAGCTTGATGTATTCTCTACCCAATATCGTCAGTTAGTGCAGAACACCCAGTTGGTGTCTCCTATCAGCGGTGTGGTTACAGCCCGCAACTATGACGATGGAGATATGTATGGCAATCAGCCAGTATTGACCGTGGAGCAGACCAACCCTGTGAAGGTGATCATCAATGTATCCGAGATTCATTATAAGAATGTGAGCAAAGGCATGCCTGTGGACATTCTGCTGGATGCCTACGAGGGTGAGTCATTCTACGGAAAGGTGACTCGCATCAATCCTTCTGTAGATGTCGCAACTCACACATTCCCTGTAGAGGTGACAATAGCCAATCAGGGTCAGAAGGTGCGTCCAGGCATGTTTGCACGTGCCGCCATTAGTTTTGGTGAGAAAAACCATGTGGTCGTGCCAGACGAGGCGCTCGTGAAGCAGATTGGTGCGGGCGACCGCTATGTGTATGTGTATAAGGACGGAAAGGTTTCCTACAACAAGGTACAGCTTGGTAAGCACATAGAGGACAAGTACGAAATCATCAGTGGTGTGAATCCTGGTGATGAAGTGGTGATTGCAGGTCAGAGCCGATTGGCTAATGGCAAGGAAGTGGAAGTGGTAAAATAACAGCACGCATACACATTAATAATATATGAGTATATATGAAGGTGCGGTCAAACGACCGATTATGACAAGTCTCTGCTTTCTGGCAGTGATTATATTGGGTATCTTCTCGGCAATCAAGTTGCCTGTGGACCTCTACCCAGACATTGATACCAACACCATCATGGTGATGACCTACTATACAGGTGCAAGTGCGGAGGACATAGAGAACAACGTGACTCGCCCGCTTGAGAACTCTCTTAATGCGGTGGAGCATTTGAAGCACGTAACCAGCAACAGCCGTGAAAATATCTCTGTGATCACGCTGGAGTTTGAGTATGGTTATGACATTGATGTCTTGACCAACAATGTGCGAGACAAACTGGATATGGTTTCTAATCAACTTCCTGATGGTGCACAGAAGCCTATCCTCTTCAAGTTCTCCACTGACATGATTCCTATCCTGATGCTTTCAGTTCAGGCCACTGAGTCACGTCAGGCTCTCTATAAGATATTGGATGAGAATGTAGCCAACCCGTTGGCGCGTATAGACGGAGTGGGTACAGTGAGCATTGCAGGTGCTCCAGAGCGTGAGATTAATATCTATATGGATCCTCGGAAGATGGAGGCATACAACTTGAGTCCTACTCAGGTGGCCAGCGCCATCTCGGCAGAGAACCACAACGTGACAAATGGTACGATGGATATTGGTACACAGACATTCACCGTGCGTGTGGAGGGTGAGTACAAAGATCCTCAGCAGATGCTGGATGTGATTGTTGGTTCTCGCAACGGGGTGAACATCTACTTGAAGGATGTGGCACGCATTGTGGATAATCTGCAAGAGCGTTCACAGAAGGCTTTCACAGACGGAGTGGAAGGTGCTATGATTGTGGTGCAGAAGCAGAGTGGTGCTAACTCTGTGGAAATCTCCAACAAGGTGATAGCCATGCTGCCCACGTTGAGAAATAATCTTCCGCCAGATGTGAAACTTGATGTGATGGTGAACACTTCTGAAAATATCTTGAACACCATCGACTCTCTGGAGGAGACCATTGCTTATGCCATGCTCTTTGTGGCATTGATCGTGTTTATCTTCTTGGGCAGATGGCGTGCCACCATGATTATTGTGATCACGATTCCTATGTCGTTGATTGCTTCGTTCATCTATCTGTATGCCACAGGAGGCTCTTTCAACATGATTTCCCTGTCGTGCCTCTCCATCGCTATTGGTAATGTGGTGGACGATGCCATTGTGGTGCTGGAGAACGTGACAACGCATATCGAACGTGGATCAAACCCTAAACAGGCGGCTATCCATGCCACAAACGAGGTGGCCATTTCTGTTATCGCTTCTACATTGACCATGATTGCAGTGTTCTTCCCATTGACGATGGTGAGCGGTATGTCGGGCGTGCTCTTCAAACAGTTGGGCTGGATGATGTGTATCATTATGACCATCTCTACCACAAGTGCTTTGTCGTTCACTCCTATGCTCTGTTCACGGATGTTGCGTTTGCAGAAGAAGCAGAGCAAGATGTTCAAGAAACTCTACGGCCCTATTGGTCGTGCACTGGATAAACTGGATGACTGGTATGAGCGTAGAATCAATTGGGCTGTGCGTCATCGTTGGACGGTGATTGGTGCAAGCATGGGCATCTTCGTGTTGAGCATTGTGCTGACATCAGTGATTGGCATTAAGAGCGAGTTCTTCCCAACCAACGACTCTGGTCGTGTGGGCGTAACCCTTCAGTTGCCTGTGGGCACTCGTGTGGAAATCTCCGAGAAATTGGCTAAGGAACTGACAGCCAAGTGGAGAGAACGCTATGGCAAGGACATGGAGGTTTGCAACTTCTCTGTAGGTCAGGCAGGCGACAACAATACATGGGCTTCGCTTTCTGACAATGGAGCACATATTGTGTCGTTCAACATCATGATGGTGCCATCCAACGAACGTGATAAGGGTCTGGCGGAAATCTGTGATGAGATGCGTGCCGACTTGAGGCAGATACCTGAATTGGCCAAATATATGGTGAACCTGGGTGGCCAGAGTGGTGGCAGAGGCATGGGTGGTCAATCCACCGCTTCTTTCGAAATCTATGGATATGACATGGATGCTACCTACGGTGTGGCAGAGCGTTTGGCTAATATGTTCCGTGATAATGAGATGATCACACAGGTCAATATCTCTCGTTCAGACTATCAGCCTGAGGTGCTGGTGAACTTCGACCGTGAGAAGTTGGCGCAGCAGGGCATCAACCTCAGCACAGCGGCAAATGCTGTCCGTTCACTCATCTATGGTTCGGTGTTGAGCCGTTATCGTGAGGATGGTGAGGAGTATGAGATCAAGGTGCGCTACGAACCCACAGCCCGTGTGTCCATCGAGGACATTGAGAGCATGGTTGTTCCCAATGCTCAGGGTCAGAACGTGCGCGTCCGTGATATTGCCCATGTGACAGAAAGTTCCATTCCTCCTACCATCGAGCGCAAGGACCGCCAGCGCATTGTGACTGTCAATGCTGTGTTGGCTGATGGATATGCGCTCTCCGATGGTGTGGAACTGGGTGAGTCATTCTATCCTCAGTTGGAGATTCCACCGGGTGTCATTGTGCAGGTGGCTGGTTCGTATGAGGATCAGCAGGACTCTAACCGTGACCTCGGCACACTGGGCATTCTTATCATTATTCTCGTGTTTATTGTGATTGCAGCCCAGTTTGAATCCTTGACCTATCCATTCATTATTATCATCTCCGTTCCATTCGCATTCTCGGGCATTCTCTTTGCTTTGATGCTGACAGGCACGAACTTGAACATCATGTCAATGTTGGGTGGTATCATGTTGATTGGTATTGTGGTGAAGAATGGTATTGTGTTGATTGACTACACACAGTTGCTTCGTGAGAGAGGCGTTGGTCTGATTCGTTCGGCAGTGATAGCAGCACGTTCACGCTTGCGTCCAATCTTGATGACCTCGCTCACCACTATTCTTGGCATGTTGCCTATGGCTGTGAGTCAAGGCGTGGGTGCTGAGATGTGGCGACCTTTGGGTGTGGCTGTGATTGGTGGTCTGACCCTCTCCACCATCCTTACGCTGATCTACACTCCTTCCATGTTCTGTATCTTCGGTGGTGTGGGCATCAAGCGCCAGCGTCGTATCTTGAAGGAGCAGCGTGAGCTTGAGGCTTACTGGAAGGAGCACAAGGCAGAGGAGATGCTGACTGCCACACGTTCCAGCAAGAAGGAGAAGAAATCTCAGCAAGACATTTAACGGCATTGCGCTTGACAAGAGTTGCTTTGCTTGAAAAGAGATGAAGTAATTGACCATTGGCTATTGAAGTTCTCTCCCTTCGGGGAGAGGCTTCTCAACTCAAAATTCAAATATGAAATCAGTATTTATCGTATATGACAAGGCGCATCACGACAATGTGATGGAGGTGCTTGATGACTGCAATGCTCGTGGCTACACTTTCTTTGAGCAGGTGGGCGGACGTGGCACTCTGAATGGTGAACCCCATTTGGGTTCTCACGCTTGGCCCTCTATGAACAGTGCTATTATCACTATGGTGGACGAGGCGAAGGCAGAGTCTTTGCTGAATCACCTGAAACAGTTGGATGAGGATGAACCCATGTTGGGTCTGCGTGCCTTTGTGTGGAATGTGGAAAATACCATCTAACCATCTGTGTGACTCTCTGTAGTGGAGCGAGTCCGATGCTTTTTGCTGAATCCCATTTACTTTTTCAGAGAAGTAAATGGGATTCAGTCGTATAAAGAAGATATCTTCTTTATATACAATGGCTTATAGACCGAAGGGGAGTCAATGCTTGTGAGGGAAAAAACGCATGCGTGGTTCAATGGCTGATGAACAATGCTTCAAGTGCCAATGAAGCATTGTTCATCAGTCATCGAGGCATTGTTCGTTTGCCGATGAAACATTGTTCGTTGAAGTGTCTTATATAGAAAAAGAAGGTTCTTCCTCAACTAACTTGAAGAAGAACCAAAGCAGTAGCAACTTTTTTTCGTTGATTTACTGATTCAATAGACCATTATTTTCCTGATTTTGCCGACACTTTCCTGATGGGATGGACACTCTGTCTTGATTGGTGTGTGATGTTGCCCTTTTCATCATCATAGGCATCACAAACACTAAAGCAAAGATGGAAGAGGCAAGTCCGCTGATAGAACCGATGGCAAATGAGAACCAGAACCGCTCCTCAGGACCGTCAATCAGGAAAGGAATCAACCCGAGGATGGTGGAGAGCACCGTCAAGAAAATCGGAATGATCTTGTGATTGTATGCTCTCAGATAGTGCCGTCCATTGCGATTATACTCATTCATCAGGTAGATACCAGCATTAACGGTCAAGCCACACAAGAGCACCATGGCGGCATATCCACCTGTTCCAAACTCCACCCCTCCAAAGTGATAGGTCAGGAACAGACCTGTCAATGAGGCTGGTATCAGCAAGATGATGACCATTGCTTGGTATAAACTCTCAAACAGGATGGAACAGATGAAGAAGATGATCACAGCCACCAGACCAATCAGCCAATACTGCGTGCCATTATCCTCATAATAACCATAGGTGGAGTTCAAGCACCTGAAGCCCACAGGAAACTTTGCATTGAACTCATCCGTGATGCTCTTGATATATCTGTACGTATAAGTATAAGAGCCCAGCACATTGAATGCCACACTCAAGGTATATTCCTGATTCTCACGAGGAATGCAGTTCTTTGCCTCCCTATGAGTAATCTTCATGTAGTCAGAAACCCTTACGTCACGCCCTCCTACCTTCACATACGAGTTGTCCAACTGCCACAAGTCAAAGCCCTCATACTGATTTGGACGGAGAATGATGTCATGTTGCTGTCCACTCTGCCTGTTCGCCATCAGCAAGTGATCAATCAGCAAACTGGACAAAGCACTATGAATGTCCTGAATACGTACACTGTCCTGCGCAAGTTTCTCCCTGTCATAATCCATATACAGTTCCTCCTCTTGATTCTGATGACCAGGCGTCTCTATTGAGAGATCCATCACACGGTTATTCGCACTCATCCTTTTGCACATATCCTCTGCAAACCTGTACAACCTGTCATAGTCATACCCCGCAATCTCAATACTGTTGGAACGATACTGCAAGTTCAGAGAGTTGCTGAAACCTCTATCGCTCACTCCATACGTGCTCCAGTCAGCGCCACCAATAGTGATGAGTTTGCTGATCACCTTGTTCTCCAGTTTATAAGGAAATCCTGTCTTGAGATATTCCGGCTTGAACTCCACTATGATGCTCGAGCCCCATCCACTCACATTGGTCTCATATCGCTTGATTTCCTTGTATTGAGACAAAAACGCCTCTATCTGTTCCACCTTCTCGTTCAGTTGCTTGGCTGTTCCACCCAGAGGCATCCGCCCTTGGATGTTGAGTTTCATCTCCTCTCTTGGAGGACTATAGGTGTTGCTGCCCAATGTGTCAATGAAGAGATACAGCGACCATGCAAAGGCACCGGCCGTCAGCACCAATAGTGGCCATCTGAAAATGCGATGCCAGGCGATGCTTAGATACTTTTTGTAAAAGCCATTCCATTTGGTGATGAATGCCAGATGATGAGGTTTTCCTGCCTGCATGCTGGTGTATCCAAGTTTGCTGACCAAGGCGGGAGCAAACAGGGCAGACACCAGCACAGCCACTGCCAAGTTGATCATTACCATCCAGGAGAAGTCATAGAGGTCGTTCTTTAGATAATCCGGCAGCCAGAAGATGATGACCAACGAACCAATCGTTGTCAGCATTGCCCCCAGTATGCCATGAAACGCTTGATGATTGTGATGATAACTGTAGTGGTCCACCATCACTATGGTCGAGTCAATGATTAGTCCCAACGACACCGTGATACCCGCTATTGAGAAAGGATGCAACCTCATGCCCAGCAGCCAATAGAAGATGACAGCAATCAGGATATTGGCCAACAAGGTTGATGCGATGATGAAGAGATACTTCACATTGCGCTTGCTGAAATATACAAACAGAAGCAGAATGAGCAGAGACATACCACTTCGGACAATCAACTTGTTGAATTCAGACAGTTGCTCTTCCGCACGGTCATATGTGGTGGTGTAGGTTAGTTTCTTCTGTTGAGAGACCTTTGTTTCTTGATTCTCTGTTTCGCCCTGTGCTTTTTCAATCATATCCTTCACCTCTCCAGCCGTTCTTCTGATGTTGGCGTCCTCCTGTGCATACACATTCATATACACCGTGTTCATGCCATTCACCCTGTAATAGTTGTAGGGATCTTTCTCCTTATAGGTGACAGTGGCGAGGTTGTTCAGATAGACAATCTTGTCACCAATGGTTTTCACGGGAATGGTCTCAAAGCCTTTCATGTCAGGCTCTATCATGAGTGACAAGGTGATGCGTTCTCTTTCTCCTTTTTTATCCTTATGAATGACATCGCCAATGATGTCTTCTTTCCCCAAATAGTTGCTGATGGCACTGGCTATGTCAGAGGATGTCAGTTGATGCAAAGCCAGTTGCTCTGCATCGTATGAGATTTCCATGTAAATGTCATTTCCGCCTGTCACTTCCACTCGGTTAATATCCTCCAGCTTCTCCAACTGTAGTTTCATGCTTTTCTCCACCAACTGGCGTATTTCACGATCGGGCAGGTCTGCATTGATTTGGTAAGACAGCAAAGGTCTATTCTTCTCTTCCTTGATTCTGCTTGAGGTGACCTCACCACCGGAAAGTTCAGGGTAGGACACTCCTTGTGGGAACTTGTCTCTCATCTGTCGAAGGATGGAAGAAATTTCAAACTTGACACCTGAAACAGATGCGTCCTTCTTCAGATGAATCGTCACTGTGCCTGAACCAAATCTGGATTCAGAAGAGACAGACTCCACGCCCTTCACAGAACAGACCAGTCCTTCAATTCTGGAGGTCACGTTCTGCTCAATCACCTTGGCAGCAGTGCCCCACCAACTGTAGGAAATAGTCAAAGTCTTTCCCTGTCTGGGGAGAGGTTTGTCCGCAATATCCAATTTAGGTATCAATGCTGCACCGACCACCATCAGGATACACATCGTCAGCAATATGGAGAATGAGTGCTTCATGCTTTCTTTCTTATTCTTTTATATATAATGTAGTAAACAAGTGGAACAAAGAACAGACTCACCAATGTGCCTGTCACCATGCCCACAATGAGAGTAAGTGAGAGCGGGAACTGGATGGCAGAACCCATGTCGCTCTTGTGCATAAAGGGCAACAAAGCCAAAATCGTAGTCAATGAAGTCATGACGATAGGCTTCAGTCGTCTTTGTCCTGCCAACACAACAGACTTCAGCAATGGCATGCCTGATCTGTATAGGCGGTTGATGGTGTCAATCTTGAGGATGGAGTCATTAATGACAATACCGCTCATCACAATCAGACCTATCATCGACATGATATTAAGGGATTCTCCACAGACCCAAAGCAACAGCAATACAATACTCACATCCACCACAATCTCCGTCAGGATGATGGCAGGTTGTAGCAGACTCTCAAACTGGGCTGCCATGATGAAGTAGAGTAGCAACACTGCCACCAGCAATATTAATGTCAGTTCTTTGACCATCGTTCTTGAATCGAAGTAACTTCCATGAAAGGTTGGTTTCAGCGTGCAGGCTTCCAGTTTGGACTTCTTTTCCAGATGGCTCATGACCTCCTCCACCTGTCGATCTGTTGCATGTTCTGCCATGATGGGGTAGAACTCGCCCTCGTTGCTGGCACAGAGCCTCTTGAAGTTTTCCGTTTTCTGTACATTCACAAGATAGGAAAGAGGGATGTTCACCCCTTCATTGTTGGTGATACTATTAGACAAGATGGTCTCGGCATCGCGCATGTCCTGTCCAATGATGACCGGTACATTCTTCGCTCCATTGGCAATCTCATATATGCGATTGCTTCCCGCCAGTTCCTTCAGTCTTCCATACAATTGCTGATAAGACACATGGTAGAATGCCAATTGCTCAGGGTTTGCTATGTAGCGCAAGTCTTCCTCTGTTGCCACAGGCTGAATGCCTAACATTGGGAAATCTCTATGCAGTTCAGCCACAAATTCTCTGGCTTCACTGGTTGAGGGTCTTCCTCCTTCCTTCTTCTGGAGCCGAATTTCCAAATTGGGTTGGTCAGTCTGGAAAATGACATCATATATGTTGCCTGAGATGCCAAACTCCACTTTGGCTTTAGGATAATGCTTGCCTACATATTCCATGATGGCAGTCTGGACAGAATCCAGACTCTTCATGTCTCTGGCTTTCATATACACTACAGCCTCACTACTGGTCAGGTCTTTGGTGTGTGAGAGGATAAACTCCTGCACACCTGCCACAGATGTGGAAGTCTCCAGACTCTTTTGTACCTTGCTGATTACTTCCTGCACCCTGCGGTCATTCTCCTCTGTACTGATGCCTGCATTCCAGTCCACTGTCATCAGTGCATCCTCATGCTCAATGGATGGCATTCTCTCCTTCTTTACATAGGAGAACACCACAACAATAAGAGCAATGGCAGATATTGCAAGGGTAACGCAGGTTTTTGCATGGCGAAGTGTCCATCGCATACCTTTCTCATAGTATTTCATTAAGGTCTTTTCTGTTTGGGTAATAGGTTTTGTCCGCTTCACCCCATTCTGCATCCATTTCTTGTGCAGAGCATAATAGTACACAGGAACTACGGTTGCTGAAACAGCAAGTGAGGCAAACAAAGCGATGGTAACTCCCATGGCCTGGTCATAGAAAAGTGCACCCGCTGTTCCGCTGAGGAAGATGAGAGGAATAAAGACAGAACAAGTGGTCAAAACAGAACTGAGCATTGGCATGAATACCTCTTTAGTGCCACTCACGGCATCTCCCCTCTGCTGGATATTGTCAATGACGATGATGGCATTGTCCACAATCATGCCCACACCCAATATCAGTCCAGATAGGGAAATGACATTGAGGGAGATGCCCAGCACATAGAAACTGAGCAATGTCAATATGAGTGAGAAAGGAATGGAAATGATGATGAGCAACGGTGTGCGCCACCCTCTGTCAAAGAGAAACAGAATCAGACAAGCCAAGAAAGCACCCAACAGCAGATTCCACTCAAGATTGCTCATGGAATAAGTCAGCAGTTGTGTCTGATCTCTCGTCATGTTGAAACAGACATCTGGATAGTCCTTACGCAGTTCCACAAGCAGGTTTTCCATGCTTTCCTGTAGGTCTGCCATTTGAACATCATTCTGTTTGATGACAGCCAGCGAAATGGCATCCTTGCCATCGCTGCGTACGATACCGCTTCTCACAGCCGTCACTTCCTTGACCCCACACACATCCTTCAATTGAAGCATTCTGCCTTCATGATGCAGATAGATGTTTTCAATGTCCTCCTTGTTCAGAATCTGTGAGTCAAAATGGATGCTGTATCTGTAGATACCGCTCGACACACTCAGTGCTCCCAATACTATATTGTTGTCACTGATGGCAGTTTCTATGTCATGTGTGGTCATGCCTAACGATTCAAGCCTGCTCATGTCTGGCACACATTGAATCTCAGTTCCTGCTGTACCGCTGAAGTCCACCATGGCAGTCTGAGGTAATTGCTCTATGCGCTTCACAATCACATTGCGAACCAATGAGGACAGTCTTCCTATCTGGCTGTCATCAGCGTCTGATGCAGATGACTTGGAACTGATGTCCACGTAAAAGGAAGGAATGTCCATGGCACTGGCTTTGACTACCTTTGGACGTTCCACATCTTTTGGCATGAAGTTCATGGCACGATCTATTTTCTCATTCACGTCGATGAAGAGCAGATCCATGTCTGTGCCTGGTTCAAAGGACAATGCAATGCTTCCGGCATCACGACGAGACTGTGTTTCTATGTCTTTGAGTCCCGACACCTGCGAGAGTTGATTGCGCATAGGAGTTACTAACTGTTGCTCCACCTCGCTAATGGATGCACCGGGGTTGGACATCTGCACAGTGATGCGTGGTATGTCTATCTCGGGCATGAGCGAGACAGGAATATAAGTGAGCGACAGAATGCCGACAGCCATGATGGCTATCAGCACCATCGTCACTGCGATAGGTCGATGTAGAAGTTGTTTAAGCATTGACAAATAGCTTTTTATAATATGTTAAAACAATTTGAAAGAAAGAGTTTATTCTTCCCTTGCGATGGTCACTTCCGTATCATCTGCCAAGTTGAGATTGCCAGAGGTGATGACCTTCTGCCCTTCATGAATTTCCGTTTCCTTCTTCTCACAGCCTGTGATGGCAAAACTTGTCAGGTTGCTGTAAGCAATATCCACGTAAGTCCATACGGCACGATGGGTCTTCTCGTCATACATGAATACCACATGATAGCCATCACGCTCTACCACCGCCTCCTTGGGAACAACAAACATGTTCGGCACCATGTTTTCCACCACAACTTTCACGTTCATGCCGTCCATGAGTCGATCTGCTGTGTTCTTAATTCTTGCCTTCACGCTCACCAGTCCCTTTGTATCTATGGTTGGATTTATTTCGGTCACAGTCCCTTCGTAAGCTTCATCTTCATGAACAAAAGGGGTCACCTTCACCACCTGTCCCTTGTGCATGAATGACAGTTCTGCTTCCAGCACCTTGAACTCCACGTCGAAATACGAGTCGTCAATCAGCGTGCAGAACCTGTCACCTCGTTGGTGCGGACGAGCCACTAAGTCGGCAATGCGACCACTGAAGGGGGCTGTCAGCCTACAGTCAGACAAGGCTGTCTGTGCTGACTGAAGAGCGAACTTGGCAGAATAATATCCAGAGGTCACCTCAGCACGCTTCAGCACATCCGCAGGAACAATGGTATTCCAGTTGTCAGAAGAGATGACATCGTATCCCAGACCAATCAGTTTGTCCTGAAGTTCCACCTTGGCTCTCTCCAGATCATGGTGCGCCTTGTCTAAATCAACAGAACGGTCTCTTGTCTCTGCTACAGCCAGCAATGTACCCGTCACCACATGTTGTCCATTCTGCACATTCACGCTCTGAAGCACGTCTCCGCCCTTCGGACACATGAGTTCTGCCTTGCGGATAGCAGCCAGTCGCCCATTACAAAGAATCTGCCTTGGAAAGGTCTGTATAGTCAAGGATATGGTATCCACTTCCGCAATGGCTTGTTCCTGCTCTGCAAAGAAAACTTCCTCTTCGCCATCCTTCTTGTCATTCTTGCAAGAAACAGCAGTTAATGCAAGCATGGCCACTATCACTAATCTCGTATTCATATTTATTTTCATACTATTGTGGTTTTATTATTGTTGTTTGACCAAAGATTCAAAATCCACCATCATCTCAGAGTTCGTGGTCCAATCATATAATGTTGATTTCTGCAGATGATAATAATCTGTCCAAAAACTCTGTAGTTGGAGTATATATTGCGCCTTGGCAGATTCCATCTCCTGTTGAGCCGTGTTGAGATCCGTCACAGAAATGGCTCCTGTCTCAAACCGTCTTCGGGTGATGTCATACCTCTCTTCCGCTATCTCCTGCGCTCTCATGGCATCCTTGCAGAGAGAGGGCTGTGAGTTGAAGTGCATCACCTTTCTTCTCAGTTCTTCCACATAGTCTTGATGCGACTGCTCTATCTTTGTTCTTGTCACATCCAACTGCGACTGTGCCATCTTGATGCGTCCCTTGCTCACTCCCCAGTCAAAGATGGGAAGTGATAGGGTGAGTCCCACAATCTCGTTGTCTCTCAAACGACTATAGGCAGAACTGAAACTATTGCCTGTCTGCGTGAATCCTACCTGACCATTTAGTGTCATCTGTATTCCCTTGTTAGCCTTTGCCTGCCTCAGGGCTCTCTCCGCTTCCAGCATTTGAAGTTTCTGCTCCCGAGTATGTGAGGAGTTAGAAATGGCTTTCTGTAAAACCATATCGGCACTTACCAGCATGTTTGGTATGACAAGCGGAGCTTGCAACTCTGCATTGGAATAATCACTGACACGCAGATAAGAGAACAGGTCATACATGGCATCATTGAGCGACAACTGGTTTCTGCTGACTGCCACACGGGCATTGAGCAACGACAACTCCATCTGGAGAACCTCGCTCTTGGTTGTAGTTCCCAGTGCTAAGCGTCGTTGAGCCATCTCATAAAGAGCCTCACGATCCGATAGTGTGGATACACTTTGTTTATAGTCAGACTGAGCTGTGAGCACACTGAAGAACAGGCTCGTAGTCCTCAATGCAATGTCTTGCATAGAGGTCATATAATTCTTCTGCGCAATCTCATACTCTATAGGGACAATTTTTTTATCCCATTTCATGGAATTGTATGAGCGTAGCGGTTGAGTATAGCTGATTCTCATGGGAATGGAGTTGTAGGTCTTCTCGTTGTAGGTGAATTGATCCAATCGATACAGATAAGACTGGAGAGACACCGTACCACCCGTGGCAGTTATCTTTTGGTCCAGCGAGAGTGTCATACTGTTAGACAGAGAGTTGTTGCCCACATACCTCACCTTGCCATCCTCGTAGTTTCGGGTCTCCACGATGGAATGGTCAAAGTTCATTATGCCTCCATTCAGGTTCACGGAAGGCAACTGTTCTGCCTTGAAGGATCGATACGTCCAGTAACTTGCAAGAAAGGAGTATCTTGCCAGTTTGGCGTCAAAAGAGTTCTGCTGTGCAATGCGGATAGCATCGGGAAGCGTCACCTGTTGGGCATGCGCATGGTAGAAGAATACCATGAATAGAAGAGCCGCAATTTGAAATTTTGGAGTGTTCGTCATCATTTTATAGAATTCATGTCATATTTTATTAGGAGATATTCAGAAGATCTTTTTTGTTGTTTTGTGAAATTAATAAATGGTTCACAAGCGTCAATTTCATCAATTTCAATATGGGTGTTGCCTGCATTCCATCTTGGAGTATAGAAAAAGTTTTTTGCCATTATATGGGCGCACCCGACAAACCCTGTGGGGAAGATGTACGGATGCTACCCCAAAACTGTCGACAAACGATACATGAAGAAAGGGATGTCTCTGACTCCTTTCACTTGTGCTCGGAAGCATTTGATCTTTGAGTTCAGTGATTCTGCTGAAGCGTTTGTCTGACGTTCGATGAAGTAGT
>Ga0209510_1000535_pt1 | contig 51304 bp, 28 predicted proteins | sample BiotimSIPDNA_FD_185749 | JGI IMG/M metagenome (GOLD analysis project Ga0209510, IMG submission 185749) | Anaerobic biogas reactor microbial communites from Washington, USA - Biogas_R1 time_0 SIP DNA (SPAdes) (version 2) | ecosystem: Engineered > Bioreactor > Anaerobic > Unclassified | place...
ACATAACGGCAGTCTCCTGCATAAAAGTGCTGTTTCCAACCCTTTTATCGGACAGATTGCCGTTTTTTGTTGAAATAATCATCATTTTCGTCCAAAATCCCGATCAGAAAAGTCAGTCAACTTGAGTAAATATGTTATCGAGTTTCCCAATAACCTTACATTTGTGTTGTTATGTTGTTAGAAAATCATGTTATTTTGAAAATATCTCCTTGTCAAACATAAATTATATCGGTATTGTAATGCTCAAGCTCTTGCCAGTGGCCTTAAAAGTTAGTAAGATAGCCTGTATGCCTCAGTGAATTTATTAGATTTCTATGGAAGATGCGAAGGAAATGCTCATGAGACAGTTATTGTTGTTAGTGGTTGTGATGGTGTGCCCCTTGATTTTACAGGCACAAGACGTTCAGTATCTGGAGAACCTCTATGATTTCATTGAAAACACGGCAGTGTTTGAGCTGAATCAAGAGGAAGGGCGAGCTGCCTTCATTCCTGAAAAGCATGTGTCTCTGAATGGGAAGTGGAAGTTTAAGTTTACGGATGTGCCAGAGAAGATGCCCCAGGATTTTTTTACTGTGGGCTATGACGACCAAGCTTGGGCAGATATTACGGTGCCGTCCAATTGGGAGATGCAGGGGTTCGGCGATGCTCTGTTTAGAAATGTGTCCTTGACATTTCAACCAGATCCACCCAAGGTGCCGCGTGACTATAATCCGACCGGGGCGTATCGGCGACGATTTGCTCTGCCCTCAGATTGGCAGGGCCAAGAGATTTTTCTGCGTATGGAGAAAACGGCTTCTGCGTCGTTTGTCTGGATCAATGGCCAAGAGGTGGGATACAACGAGGGGGCTCAGGAACCAGCCGAGTATAACATTACGTCCTATGTCAAGCCGGGTGAGAATGTGATTGCGGTCCATGTGGTGAAGTTCTCTGATGGCTATTACCTGGAGGGGCAGGATTACTGGCGTCTGGCTGGGATTTTTGATGATGTATGGATTTACGCAACTCCGAAGGTTCGTCTGTTTGATTGGGCGGTGATTACGGATTTGGACGAGGCGTTTACAGATGCACAGCTAAAGGTGCAGGTGGCAGTAAAGAACTATTCAAAGCAGTCGCAATCTGGCTATACGGTTAAGGCAGTGCTGGTGGATCGAAACGGGCGAGCGGTGACTGAGTTTACGTCTAAGACATTTGATGTAGCCGCTAATGGCAAGACAGAGGTGTCATTGTCAACGCCTGTGACCAATCCCGCCAAGTGGACTGCTGAGACGCCAACGTTGTATCAGTTGAAGCTGGTGTTGCAGGGGCGTGACAACGTATCGCAGGATCAAGCGTCTGTGACCATGGGTTTTAAAGAGACTCAGATCAAGGGCGAGGTGTTTTATCTCAATGGTGTGGCGATTAAGGTCAATGCCATGAATTCTCATATGCAGCACCCGGATCTGGGACATGCCATGGATGAGACCACGATTCGACGGGATTTTGAGATTCTTAAACAATTCAATTTTAATGCAGTGCGAACGTCACATTATCCATCGGTTAATCGTTATCTGGAACTGGCCAACGAATATGGCCTGTATGTCATTGATGAGGCAGGCACTGAAGCCCATGCCACGGAGTATCTGTCAGAGAGGGCCGAGTTTCGTGAGATGTACAAAGAACGGGTTCGCAGGATGGTGTTGCGTGATCGCAACCATCCCTGTGTGCTCTTTTGGAGTGCAGGTAATGAGAGTGGTAATGGCGTGAACATTAGCGAGGTCATTGCCGAGGGAAAACGCCTGGATCCAACCCGCTTTTGGATGTATGGCGGCAATGCTTTTTCACATCCAGCAGAAGATATCATTGGCCCTCGCTATCCGTCACCTGAGGATTTGGAGCGACAGATTGGAAAGCAAGAAGCAAACGAAGATGTGATACGTCCTTCCTTCATGGACGAGTATCTGTCGGTCGCGGGCAATGGCGGCGGTGGCCTGGATGAGTATTGGGATGTAATTTATCGCTATCCAAGGATTATGGGAGGGGCGATCTGGGATTATATCAGCCCCGGATTGACCAAACAAATTCGCCAGGTGGTTGATGCCTCGCCTAACAAGGTTCCTGCTCACTTAATGGGTAATGCCAAGCGGGTCAGCACCGATCAAGGCATGGTTCTGGATCTCAATGGTCACGACCAGTGGGTAGAGGTCTATCGAGACGATGCGGTGGAAATCGATGGAGATCAGTTGACCTTGTCTTTGGATATCTTGCCCCGTGCTCTGGTGAGTCAGTCGGGTACATTTATAACCAAAGGCAGTAATCAGTTTGGTCTGGAGCAAAATAAAGAAGATATTACTTTCTACCTCTTCACTGATAAGAAGTATACGATCAAAACTAAATTGCCTGCCGATTGGCAAGGGAAATGGCACCATCTGGCAGGCGTGTATGATGGGCAATCCATGAGTCTCTATGTGGACGGGCTCAAGAAGGTTTCTGCTTCAGTAACAGGCAAGATTGAGAACTTTCCATTTCCTGTCAACATTGGGCGTAATAAAGAGGTGCATGGTCAGGATACCAGGGTGGCTCTTTGCGATGCCCTGATCGATAATGTGGGCATCTTTGCCCAGGCCATGGATGTGGCAAGCCTCAGGCAAGCGACCCTTGACACTAAGCAGCGGGCAGCGATGTGGCTTGACTTTGAAACCCAAAAAGATGAAGGCCTTTATTTCTGCTATGGTTTAGACGCACGAACCTATGGAAGCCTGTGGCCCGATAGACGGGTGCAGCCGGAAATGTGGCAGATGAAAAAGACTGTTCAGCCGATTGAGGTGACAATGGTGAATGCCGAGACTGGTGAGGTTCAACTGTGGAACCGCAACGCGTTCATCAATAGCGATCATTATGTGACTCAGTGGCAACTCATGGCCGATCAAGAGGTCTTGCAGCAGGGTGAGCTTCAAGCCTCTGTAGCGCCGTTAACCAGGCAAACCCTGGTACTTCCTTTTAAGAAGCCAGCTATCAAGCCGGGCGCTAAATATTGCTTAATGGTCAGTTCTAAACTCCGCAGCGATGAGATTTGGGCCAAGGCAGGCCATGAGGTGTCTTGGAACCAATTTCCTCTGGCCTGGTCGTTGCCTGCAGAAGAAGCCTCGACCTCCAAAGCAGCCAGTATCCGTTCCAACTCTGATGATGAGGTGGTCATCGCTGGTGACGGTTTCCAGTATATATTCAATCGTTCCCAGGCTATGTTGACCTCTATGAAGGTTGATGGTAAGGAACTGCTCAAAACAGGATTGAAGATGAATGTGTGGCGTGCTCCACTGGCCAATGAGCAGGATTCCTGGAATGCTTTCCGGGCTCGTTCTCGCACTCGTAAACCTGGCTATGGCAATCAGGTTGCTGCGAATTTCTATATTGCGGGCATTGATCGCTTGACCCATGTGCCAGTGACTCTGGAGGCTAAAGAGGCCAACGGCAAGGTCGTCATGACCATTCAGGATGCCTATCTGACCTATGGCCATCAAGACGAGCCCCTTCAGGACGGCGTGCCAGTCAATGGCTTTAGCAATGAATACAAGGTTGTGATTGACGGCAACGGTAAAATTACGATCAAACATACCTTTAAGCCCAATGGGAACATGCCTCTATGGCTGCCACGTGTGGGCATGACTATGGTACTTGATAATGACCTGGATCAGGTGCAGTGGCTTGGACGTGGGCCCCAGGAAAATTATCCGGATAGAAAGACGGGATACCCGGTCGGTCTATACAAAACCACAGTCGCAGATATGATCGAACCCTACCTGGTGCCGCAAGACTATGGATTGCGCACGGACAATCAATATGTTCGCATGACAGACACCCAGGGCGTGGGCTTGGAATTCTCCAGTGATGATCTGTTTAATTTCAATGCTTATCCCTATAGCACTGAGAATTTAACCAAGGCCATGTACACCTACCAGTTGCAGCCTGCTGACGGCATTACCCTAAATCTTGACTATGAGTCCTCAGGTGTAGGTTGTACGGCGCTGTCTATATTTGAAGCCTATCGGGTTCCAGTCAAGGCCTATACCCGAACTCTAATCATCAAGCCAATTGATACGCATTAACGAGATTAATAGGGACGCGGGATATCGGGATATCTGGGGACATGGGATATCTGGGGACACCTTACTAATTTATTGAGAGGAATAAAGTACCCCCGTACCGTGCACATATTCATCTGCACCTAAATCTTTGTTCATTAACAAGTTAATATTCAGGAATTTGGCCTGAAGCTTGCTGATATTTGTCGAATTTGCTTACGCAGACTTCTCTAAAACATCGTAAATTGATAATATGGATGTAACGATTCTTTTGATCCACAGACAGATTGTGTGTCTCATTCCAAAGCTGAAGCCCCCCTGCTGTTCTTATGCAGCCAACCTATGATAAGACTTCAACAGTCCACCCAAACGCTCCATGCAAACAATCTCAGGTGCAATTTGTGGCCGCCCTACTATACCCCGATGCTGGCTGCCATCATACTTTTGAGCAATGAGCTTGTTATACCATCGCATCACTGTATCGGGCGTAAATAGCACTGTACATTGTTCCAACATTGTGCGACTTCGTCGCTTAGCTTGGGCGGCAACCCGTATCCGTTGATGATGGGTCAACAAAATCCGTTTGTCCTGCTTTTCCTGTTGTTCAATCAAGACCTCTACTTGTGTTTTGAGGTATTCAATCGCCTTGTAGAGTTCCTTATCAATGCATTAGGCAATATACGTGGCTATCGTGATCCATCGTCTCTGTTTCATAGTCTCCAGAGTCTATCAAATCTCCGAAACACCTGCAATTATGTTCGTCCGATGACTTTTTAACTATATGTTTTCAAAGAGCTTATGAAATTGTAGTTTTTGCACCCCAAGAGGCATTGGTGGGGTGTACCGATAAAGACGGATAGTCCGGAAAAGTGCCCTGTTTTACGCCGGAACGGCCGTCCGCACATCGCTTGCTTTGCCGATCGTCGTTCATCGGAACGTATGTCGTACCATGTCATTGCCGCAGTCGATTTATACACATTGTAACAGTTCTTTCAGTTCGCCAATTCGCTGTCTGGCTTGCGCAATCTCATCTTCTTCCCCGGAGGAGGTCTTATTGAGATACTGCCGGTATGAGGTCAAGGCTTCATGGTATTGTTTGTTCTCAAATTCGGCGGTTGCCTGGGTGTACCAGACGTTTTCCAGATTAGGATCGAGTTCCAATGCTCGGCGGCAGTATTCAAGCGAATCTTCATACCGTTGAAGGCCCAAGGCCGTGGCGCCGCATGCTTCCCAGGCGCGGGCATTGTTCCGCTCCAGCAGCGTCGCCATCTTTGCACAGAAGAGGGCTTGCTCGAAATTGTTCTGATCCTGATAATATTTATGTTTTTTCAACCAGGCCGCCGTGCAGCGCGGATCGACGATCAGCGCAAAATCGTAATATGTCCTTTCAAAACCGTCTTGAGCGATATAAGAAGACAATCCCAAATCTAAATAGTGTTTGGGGTCCGGTTTATAATTTCTGCTTAAAACCTCGACAGACTTATCATTGACCGGAATGTCCGTCGGCCTATAATAAGGGCTGTCTTCGGGTCTGTGCGGGCGGCGGCCGGCGGACCATCGGCAAATACAAAAGGATGCGACATCTTCTTTTTGCAGCAGCTTGAGAAAATACAGCTTTCGATTCCAGGCCGTAATATTCAGCGGATCAATCGCCAGCACATGGTCAATGTTGTTGAGGGCTTTCTGCCAGTTCTGCTCTTCGGCATGAAGGCCGGATTGCGATAAGACGGCCCGGGTATCTCGCGGATTCAGTGCAATCGCACGGTTAAAACAGTCATGTGCCTCGGAATATTTTTTCTGCAGATGCAGTATCATCCCCTTGTGGGCCAGCGGACTGACATAGTTCGGATCATTTTCAATCGCACGGTCAAAACAGTCTGCGGCCTGCTCATATATTTTTTGGTCTGAATACTCCAACCCTTTGTTGTTCAATGCCCTGACAAAATGAGGGTCTATTGACAAGGCTTTGTCCAAACAATCCATCTTTGTCATTTTGTCCCGCCCATAGACACAAACCCCTGCTTTGTTTGTCCAGGCCGAAACACATGCTGGATCCAGCGCGATAGCTTGATCGTAATGATCCAAAGCCTCCTTATATTTGCCGGCAAATTCCAGACAAATCCCCCTGCGCCGGTGTTCAATTGCAGTGCGCGGCGGAGATTCCATCGCCTGAAACGAACTTCCCGTTTCCTGTATATACAGTCTTTCCAACGCCTCCTGAAGCTCAGGGAAATTTCCGAATCGGCCATAGGGATCGGTGCACAGGCATTTTGCAACGACCTGCGAAAGCGGATTATCGGGGACAATGCTGTCCTGCAGGGCCTTGACATAATCGTTGTATTGCTGCCGGTATTTCTGAACCCATGTGTGGGCAATATCGCAGTGAGAAATCTCGGACATCTCAATCGGAAGCGTACTGCTGCCGGTCAGCAATTGCCAGAGGACGACACCTAAGCTGAAGATGTCGCTTCGATCATCTGCGGAATGACCGTCAAACAGCTCCGGGGCGATGTAGCCCAGTGTGCCTGCCGTAAACGCATCGTCTGACAGCGTCATCGTTCGAAACACAGGCGATGTTAACTTAGGCTCTTCTTTCAGGCAGCCGACATAGCGTTCGATCCACGGATATTGGGGATGCGCGATGCTTGCCAGTCCGAAATCAGTAATTTTGAGAATGCCCTGTCGGCCAATGAGAAGATTTTGAGGCTTCAGGTCGCAATGTGCTCTAATGCCTTTCATTTGAAGATGTTCCATCCCCAAACAGCACTGAATTGCCCATACCAAATAGTCAGAAATCTTGACAGGATGTGTATTCCAAGAATTCAGAAAATCCGCCAAACTGACCCGGCCCAGTTCATCCGGCTCAATATATTCCAATTCCAAAAATAGCCTCGCCGATTCGTTTTCCACCCAGCGGGCTTCGAGAACATGGGGATGTCGGTCAGCAAGAATCCATGTGTTAACTTGGCGTCTGAATTCCTCATACATGCCAATCATGGCTTGTTTTTCGTCCGAGAGCGTCTTGAGAACTACGGTCTCTTTATCGTCATGGCGATAGGCCAGATACAGATAGGAGTTGACACTGCGGCAGAGTACCTTTTGGATTTCATACCGCGAGCCGATCCAATCGCCGGGTTGATAAAGCATTTCTTTCATAAGGTTTCCAGTTCAGACTGGCGAATGGTGACTTTTTGGCCGTCAAACTCGGCCCGTATCGTATGGGCATCGCGGGCGTTCTCTGCGGCCAGCCATTGCGCAATCGGAATATCGATATGCCGTTCAATGGTACGGCGGAGATGGCGTGCGCCGTATTCGGGACTATAGCCATCCTGTAATATACGACTGACGACCGACTCGTCAATCTCCAGCAGGCCGCCATATCGGTTTTGGTAGGTTTCCTGCCGCTGACGCACCAGCGTTCTCGCGATCGTAGCCGCATCTTCCTGCTCCAGCGTGCGATAGACAATCATTTCATCAATACGATTTAGAAATTCCGGCCGAAACGCCGCCGTCGCCTCACCCATCAGAACCTGTCGTCGTTCGGTGTTCTCATCAAGTCCAAAGCCCATTCGGAGTCGTGCTTTAGCTCCCACATTGCTCGTCATGACAAAGATTGCGTGGCGGGCGTCAATTGCGGCGCCTTGCGCATCGGCGATACGTCCCTCATCAAAAATCTGCAAAAAGATATCCCAAATCCGCGGATGCGCTTTTTCTACTTCATCCAACAGGACAAGGCTGTGCGGTCTGCTGCGAAGATGTGCCGCCAACTGACCCTCACGGCCATATCCGACATAGCCGGCCGGGGCGCCGGTCAGGCGGCTTGCATGATGTTCCTGCATAAACTCCGACATATCCAGACGAAGCAGATACCGGCTTGATCCAAATAGACATTCGGCCATAGCCGCAACGGTTTCGGTCTTTCCTACACCCGTCGGCCCCAAGAACAGCATCACTGCCAGAGGCCCGCGGCGAGCAGTCATCGCTGCATAGGCAATCTGTAATCGGCTGCAGATCGTTTCAATAGCCTCATCCTGACCGACAATTCGCTCTTTAAGCTGTTGTTCCAGCTTGCTGACGTGTTTCATCCTGGCCTTGACATTGATTTCAGAATGCAGCAAATCGGCGGGTAAATGCATTTTTACTGCCAGCGCGTCGGCGATATGGCGAGGGGTGACTTGTGGTGTACAGCATAAGTCATCCAAATTATCTTGTTCGTTCTGTGCGGAGATCTGTTTGCTCATTCTCCCTTGCTGGACATGCACCGCGGCGGCAGCCCGATCCACCAGGTCGATCGCCTTATCCGGCAGTTGATGCCGGCCGTCAAACTTGACAGACAATTCGATGGCACTTTGCAGCGATGCATCGGATATTTCCACAAGATGATGTGACTGCCAGCCGGGTCTTAAACCTTTTAATATTTCCAGCGTCTCGGACGTGCTTGGCTCGGGAACTCGGACCTTTTCAAAACGCCTCTCAAGAGCCGGGTCAGATTCGATGTAACGCTGGTACTCGGCTGTTGTGGTGGCCCCAATACATCGTAAGCCGCCTCGCGCCAGTACCGGCTTGAGCATATTGGCCGCATCCAGCATCTGACCCTCACAAGAGCCGGCGCCGATAATCGTGTGCAGTTCGTCAATAAACAGAATAATATTCGGCTGTTCGCTGCACTCTTTGAGGATACCGCGGATATCACTTTCAAAGTCGCCGCGGTACTTTGAGCCCGCAAGAATGTAACCGATATTGATTTCCACCACAGTGGCCCCTTCCAGGAAATCCGGTATGTCTTTCTCCAGCAGCCGCAGCGCAAAGGCCTCGACGATCGCCGTTTTTCCAACGCCCGCCTCACCGATCAGGACAGGGTTGTTTTTGCCCTTACGCGCAAAGATTTCCATCAGTTCATTGAGTTGCGCCTGCCGTCCGAAAAACGGCCCGATCTTGCCCGCACGCGCTAAAGCGGTGATGTCTCGGCCAAATTTATTGAGATACGGCATGGATGATGAGATAGAAACCGAAGCCTCCGTTTGCTGGCTTTGATTATTGGCGCAGGGGAAATAAAGATTGATGCCGCGCAAGATAGCGTTCCGAGTGCGATGCACATCAAATTGCTTTTGCTCTATCAGGACTTTGATGACGGGAATCTCCATCTCCAATGCCGCATAAATCAAGTGAATAGTGCGCAACTGGGCATTCCTATCTCCTTTCGAAATCTCATTGAGAAATTTCTCGGCCTTGTAAAACATTTTTCGCGAAGCGGCGGATCGATGTATCAGTGATGACGTTTTCGCTTCCGGCGACGAAGCATACGAGGCCGCATGTGCGGTTACTGTTTTTCGGCTAAACCGCATGGCACCGCAGATACGCGGCGGGATGTTGATTTCCGCAATAATTTCTTTTCTGTCAAATCCTCGACTAACCGCCTCCTCCACAAAAGCCGCGTAGTGGGCACTGGAAAGCTCACACATTGCCAGGAGGAAATGCTCCGGCTCAATGTGCGCACAATGCATCCAGACAGCCTCAATACTGGCCAGATTCCATACCAATTCCACCACAGGCGAACATTTCATGGATTATTTCCCTTGTCAGTAATCGTTATGTTTCAGTCCACAGCAAGCCATTTTTCGGCCAGAAATCTGAGATCCAATAGATTAGTAATTCCATCCTGATTGATGTCGCCGGGCCGATACGGACCGGTGGGGTTTGAATGCTTAAGCCAATCCATCGCAAGCTCACGCAGGTCTGCGACATCAACAATCAAGTCCTTATTGATATCGGCCGGATCAGAATAGAGATAATTCGACAATCCCGCCTTCAGTATTCGATGTTTATCCCAGAGGCCCCAGTGTGCCTCGACCTGGCCGTACTTGGACTTCCACGGCTCATCAAACGCCTCAAAGAGGAAATATTTGATGTCATGCTTTTTGGCCAAATAGACAAACTCTTTCAGGAATCGTCTCTGGTTTTCAAGCGAGGCAACGGCTGCGCCATACGCCGGGCCTTCCGAAGGCCAGCCGACTTCAAGAAGGATGACGGGTTTGTCCGGATAGCTCTGTTTGAGCAGATGATACCTGTCGATGGCGTGCTGGGCGGCGTTTTCAATGGCAACCCCCTCCCAGTAGGGATGGATGTGGGCGCCGATAAAATCTACGACTGCCGCCAAATTCGGATGAGCCAGCCAAACATGATACGGCTCGGCAGTCGAGACGGAAAGCTCGACTGACGTCTTAAGCTGTGTAATCAAATTGATAAGCGTCGTTTCATAATGAAACTCCCGCCACAAGAGATATTCATTGCCCACCAGCAGTGCTTGGGTCGTGCTGTAGTTTGCGTCCGCAACCTGAATCAGGCCGTCAATGACGCCTTGATTCCACTCGGCATCATCGCTGATCCATGTCCCGACATAACAGTCCAGCTGATGGCTTTGGCAAAGTTGCGAAATCTGGAACAAAATATTGTCATTTCCATACGTGCGTATCGACCGGACAGTACCTTGGAGTATCTCAAGGTCTTCCTGGATCTGTGCCAAGGTGGGAAAAACGCCGGTTTCCGGACTTTGCCCTTCCCGAAAAGGCCCATAACATAAACCATATAGCGGTTTAGGGACAGCCCACGAAAAGTCGATGAAGAATAGAAAAAACACCATACACAGACACAGCAGTTGAATAGCGGCCGTTCCCGTTGTTTTAATTGTCTTACATCTCATCGTTTGACTCCTAAACTCTGTCTATTGTATAAGACGTACGCCATCGGCGATTAATTTTGCCGAATCTTATTCCACACATCGAGATTTGAGGCCGACTTCTTGAATAGGACCGATGGTTTTCGCGTTTTGATACAATAGTCTATCATGGCATACACCAAAAACGACAAAACCATCGAATTGATCAGCATCAGCAGGGTATTGACCCAAGACGGAATACGATCAAGAAAATCGTTTGGCAATTCCACCACATACATACCAACACCTCATCTCGAATAGTTCATTTTTCTTTTCAGGGCATTCATCAATACCCCCATTTCATCCATCATCCCATCCGTCCACTTTTCTTCCGTGCTGTTTACACGGTTCAAAATCAGTTCAGATTGCGGATTGGCCCCGGTAATCCTGTTCCAGGACGCATAGTACTGGTTGTCCTTGTCCCTGCAGAGCCGTTGAATGACCCTGGCCCGTACCGCTGCCCGCCCCATCACCGGAAACTCAAAGGATTGGCTGTCTTCAATATCAGCGACGCCTTGAACACGATGCTCAAACAGCCCTTGCTTTTCCATGTGACCAAAACGTCCGGATGGCCCAAGAGCGGAAAAGGAAAGGTCCAGCTCAAGCATTTCATACAACTGATCCGTAGAAAGGCGACAGTAAGCGGGATACCCCAAGAATGAACGCCCCCATGAATTGAGTTTTTTCTCTAACTGGCTCAGCTTTGCCGCCCAATCCAGCGTCTGGGTCCCTCCGATCCATCCCTTTTCCAGATTTTGCAGGGTTTGTTGCCAAAGTTGACAGGTAAAACGCGCCCACGGCGGCATAAACTCTCTGTCCAGCTTTGAATAGACAAAGTCCAGATATCGCCATTGGACATCCAGCGGCCGAATGGGCTTGCCGTCATGTGTCTTGTAATACACGGTCAGCAGTGGATTCGCCGAAAGCCGTCGTAAACTTTCAAGGGTATCGTCTGAAATAATGTCACAAATCGGCATTGTGCCAAGATGCTCGGTCAGCAGGATCAGCAGCGCCGTCGTCGCAATTCCAAGAAAGTTAGCCGTATTGGAAAACAGGTTCTCACCGCAAATCAAATGCAATCGATGATAATAACTGCACAAAGGCTCCTTTTTTAAATGGAATAACGGGCGGTTTGAAAGACTTCCCGAATCAAACACACTTCGATAATAGAATGCCCTGGGCGAGATCAAAAAACGGCAGGTCTGACGTTCAAGGTCTATATCCAGACCGCCTGAACCCGTGTACAAGGTGCGTGTCACCAAATGGGGTATCAGTATGCGTGCATAGCGTTCCAGTCTTGAGTCCGTAATCTGAAACGAACTGTGGCCTCCCCACGTTGTATGTGACAAACAGTCCACATTATGCCGGGATAGTGTAATATCCTGCGAAAAAGCCTCGGCCAGTGCCGACAGAATTTCCTCGCCCACCTTCTGAAAATACACCACGCTCCACGGATCTGTCACCTCGGCGGTGGACCACTCCGGATGCAGCCCCGCATCGATATACAAGCGTCCCCACGGCAGGTACATATCGGGCCTGCCCGAACCGGAGACCAGTGCCGGAAAAAAACGGCTGCAAAGGGCATGCAGCTCGCGAGCAAACTGCTCGCGAGCCGACTTACTGCCGAGGATGGCAAATTCAGATTCCGTACCAAAATAGATGGGGCAGCGCGAATTCACTCGCCGAACTCCTGCTGGATGCGTTCCTGCCACAAGGGACGGGGTTGCCGAACCTCCGTTTTCTCGACCTCCAGACCTTTTCGAGGACGTTCTACGGGGCGTTGTGTTTCTTGGGGTAATGTTGGGGTTTTCAGGGTCATTTTCAGTACCTCCACATAAAAGTTAAACATTGGTTTCAATGGAACACGCTATTGTTTACCTGAACTGAACGAATAACCGCAAGAAAAGCGGCATTTATTCGGAGCATCATGTAGTCGGCATTTTGCATACCGAGCGTCTTGACCTGCTTGACTTCAACCTGTTGCAGCGGCCGGCTCAATCGCTGGAACTCGCCAATAAACGAGCGAAGTTTCCATAAGGGGTTTTGAAGGTCGCATTTGGATACCGGGCAATTCGCATGGAAAATCACCCCTCCTGTGCACCCTGTAAACTGATGCCGTGCCAAAAGTTCCCATTCCGCCCGGTCTCGGTAATGCGTTATCCAAGGTTGAGCGGCTAAAACCGACTGCGAAAGAACCGCCGGATTTGAATAATGGTTCCCAGCCAGGCAGACAAAAAAGCGACTGGCGTAGTCGGATATATCGGTTGTCAAAAACCGGTCAAAGGAAGCAGAAGAGGATTCGGGATGATCCTGAACAAAAACGTTAAGATCGATTTGGTGCCCCTGTGCATGATAAGCGGCCATCGATTGAATTCGGCCGACAAGATGCGCTGCCAGTGCCTGCTGATCGGATGTTGCCGTCAATACAATCTGTATGTGGGGAATTCGTTCCATCGGTGCACAAGGCGGCTCTTGCGGGATCGGTTTGGTCGGTTCCGGGGGCTTTGTTTCCCGCACCAGATCGGGCGGATTGGCTTCGACGGCGTATGAATATCGTGCACAGATGTCGGCAATACGTCCATCCGTATAGACCTTTGCCATATCACCGATAAGGTCTTTGAGATGAGGATGATACGGATGAATCGCTCGATACGCCCGAAGGCTGACAAGATACATCCTTTTTGCATCACGATACTCACCCAATCGCTCATAACAGCACCCCATCCGATGGTAATGCTCTGCAAAAGCGGGATGCTCGCTGACGAAAATCCGTTGCCGAATGGCCAGTGACTTGTGCAAATAAAACATCGCCTTCCGATGCAGACCCTGCCCCATCAAGGCCTCAGCCCGTCGAAAATAGTATTCGGCAAAATCCGGGTTATCCGTATTATCATAGGTTTTTTGAAAACAATAATAAGCGTTTTTCAGATAGGCGTTTACCGTTTTATGGGGGACAGATCGCCTGCATCCGCATTGAGCCAACAGTAGATGACACCGTCCAAGCAAAGGCGACGTTTCAAAAACCCTCGATTTCAATGCTGATAACGCCGATCGAACTTGGTCTTGCGCATTGGACGTCTCATTCATCGCCAGCAATATTGCGGCACTGAGCAACCGCACTTCAGCCGACCGTGGATCATCGGCAGATCGATGAATCGCTTTTTCCCGAAATGCCTCATCGGCCATTTTGTGAGCCTCTTTCCAGTACGCTTTCCAATAGAGGCTGCAGGCAAGACGATAGAGTGCGTGTGCAAAGTTGCTGCGTGCCCCAAGAGTACTAAGCGATTGACAGCTATCGAGTAATAGCTCCTGCGCCTGACTCAGCGTCCCCCAATACATCATCAGCGTTCCAAGATTGGAACGAAAAAACGCGACATCAAATGCGTTGTTTTTACGTATGGCGATCTCAATCGCCTTGCGGTAGTAACTCTCGGCCAACCCGTATTCACCAAGCTCAAAAAGACAGGCAGCCAGATTATTCAGGTACGTTTCGTCATGATATCGAGTTAACTCATTGGCTTTCAGATACATCTCTCGTGCCGGCAGCAGTTGTCCACCGCGTTTGAGCGACAGACCGCAGTTATTATAGTAGTTCGCTTTTTCGATACTGGAAAACATGGGCGATGTGGATTCAATGATGGAAATCAGCTTGCAGTATGTTTTTGCAGAGTGAGCGATGTCGCCGCGATCAAACAGAGAATAGGCGTGATAATCCATATTTTTTATCGTGTCAACGGCGGTAGTCATAAAAAAATCCTTTCAAGATTTATTTCTTGACTCCACTTACAATTTTTCTACAATAATCAATGTTGACAATTTCAGTGCCTTTCGATAAGGATTAGAATATTGACAGGGCAATGAGAAGTCAATCGGTTTTTTCAATTAATATGGCTCATTGATTAAATAATACACAATTTAGAATTTTTTTGCAGCGACTGTGAATCACGAACAATACACAACACAGTTTATATATAACTGTGAATTATTATCACAGTTTTTAAATTCTGTGACAACTCTGTTGGACTTAACGGCAGATAAGGCAGACCTATTAGGAATGAGCATTGGTGTGATTTATAAACCGGTAATGATACACAAAAACGCGAGGTGTGATGATGTGTCCCAAAGCAGCGGCCAGCAAAAAAAGTCCGTCTTGTGCAACCGTACACAAATCCAGAAAAGTTCAAGCCAAATCCCTAATCGAATGGGATGAACTTGACAGTCGTGAACAAATGTCGGTCGTGTGCAATCTGTTTATCAACGGCATGAAGTTTTCCGAGATTGCAACTGCCATTAACCAAACCTACCATGCCAATCTGAAACGTGAATCCACCTATCCGATCCTGATGAACGCGGTGCGGCACAAATGGATCCGCTTCGTCCCGCCGCCGGAATATGAGTTGGAGATGCGTGCAAGACAGCAATATCCCTGGCTGGACGGGGTACGCGTGGCGCACTCTTCGCAGTTTCAGGATATTGCCGGCTATGGGGCTGAGGCCTTAATTGAGCTACTGAAAAAACTTTATCACCAGAACAAACACGTGGTGCATATCGGTTTTGCCGGTGGACACGCCATTCGAAAACTGACCTACCTCTTTGCTCAAATGCTCCCCCAGTACGAAGGCAAGCTGCCTTCCCACCTTGTCCTTCACGCCCTGGTGGCCGGATTTGATATCCATGAGCCGCGAACCGACCCGAACACCTTCTTCAGCTTTTTTCAAACGAGCAGTATGCATGGATTTGATATCGAATTCGTCGGTCTGCATGCCCCTTCGCGTGTTAAAACCCAAGAGTTTCATAAAATTCTTGAAAGCGAAGACATCATCGACTCATCGCAAGCAGCAAAAAAGGTTGATATTATAGTCACCTCCGCTACCTGTTGGGGCGATGAGCACAGCTCGTTTCGTAAGTATATGGGAAAATCCGAAAATTCTTTTAATATTTTAGACCACCAGAATTGTGTCGGCGATATGCTGTGGCTTCCGCTGGGAAACGAGCAGCCGCTTCCTATTGAAACGGATATCCGAGCAATGACATTATTCGAACTAAGCGATTTGCCCGACTTTATCCGTCGGGGGAAAAAAGTGCTTTTGGTGCTTAGCCCTTGTTTTTATTGCAACCAGACCAAGTCGAGCATCTTAAAAGCTGTTTTAAACCAAAAAGAACACTTGGTCACCCATTTGGTGGCCGACAGCCGCTCTGTACGAAATGTGTTGACCTGAATCGACCCAGTATTAAGTCAATCGGTCAGAATGGAGAGGGTGTTTGACAGGCACTCTCACAAAAACAGTCCTTGTTCAAGTGTTCTCGCAGTCGCGCAAGAATGCCGGAGTGCAACTGACAGACGCGAGACTCCGAGATACCCAGCGTCTGGCCGATTTCTTTCATGGTCATCTGTTCGTAATAATATAGGATGACGACAAGCTGCTCCGGTCGGGAAAGTCCTTTTTTGATCAGTGCCTGAACATCTCGTTGATGCGCCTGTGCAAACGGGCTTTGGCTTTTTTGATCGGCGATCATATCGATCCCGGATACTCCTTCCCCATCGTCGGTCAATGCGGCGTTCAGCGAAACCAACCCAAGAGCGGCGGCCTTCTGCTGATGAGCATGAAACCGGCCTATGTCCATCCCCAGTTCATCCGCCAACTCTGTGTCTGTGGGAGATCGCCCGAAAAGCGATTCCAGCCGCTGCCGAACCGCCTGGAGACGTTTTGCTTGCGCTCGCACAAGTCGGGGAACCCAGTCTGTTTTTCGAATATAGTCCCGGATCGTCCCTTCAATACGCCGCACACCGTACGTTTCAAACTTTACGTTGCGGGCCGGGTCAAACTTCTCAATTGCATCCATTAATCCCAGAATACCGACGCTATGCAGATCATCCAAGTCAACGCTTTTGGGAAAACGGACAAAAAGCCGTTCGGCTGAATATTTAACCAGTGGAAGGTAATGTTCAATAAGGACATTTCGAGACGCGACATCCCCGCATCGGGCAAATTGCTCCCATACCTGTTCAATATCGACCTGCGGCATACTTCCCATCTATGACCTCCGTGTCATATTCTCATAAAATAGTCGAAAAAATTATATCGGCGTTGAATTTAAAAACCTTTAAAAAATATGAAATTTGAACCAAATTACGGAAAAAAGATGAAAGTCGCTGGATTCTATTGATTCAGGATGCTCTATGTTTACATAAAAGAACGGCGATAGATTTCCCCTGAAATCACACGAGGGTGTTTTTTTTTGATAATCTTGTACAACTCATCCAAGACTCGATAGGCAACTTATCGACAACCTTACGCAATACAGGATCGACATTCAGATATACTTTATTGGTTAAGGTCGGCGATGAATGCTCCAGCAATCGCTGAGTCACCGCAGTGGATACGCCATTTTGAGCCAGTGTTGACGCGAAGGTTCTTCTCAAATCGTGAAACTTCAAACCCGCCAACCCGGCGTTACTGCACACTCTTCGCCACTGTTTGTAGTTGAACTCTTCGGGAAAAATTTTATTCTGATCTCTGGGCAAGGCCGCAAGGTATAGCTTCAACTCATTCATTACGGGTTATGGCACAGGGTAAGTGATATGAAGCAGAAAAAGCCGTATATTTACGAGATTTTGAAAAAAACTGGTCAAGGAATGGAATATCCTTGACTTTGCGGTAGTGATTTATATAAATTTGTAAATGTCGTTAGGTGAAATTATGTTTTTTTATGGTAAAATGGGAAATGTCAGATTAACATAAAGGTGTGCTCCTAATATTGAGTGTTTTTTTTGATGAAACAAATTATAGCACACCTTTTTTTGTATTTTAAGCTAAAAAGGGTCGTTTTAATAAAATGTTTTTTGTTGTAAATGAATATATTATAAACAGTTAAGAGCATCGGACAGGCTCAATTATAGAAGCAAGGGTAGGAAAGTTTAAATTTCATTTTTTTGCAATATCAAGGATGGATATGTAATTACTGATTAAAGTATTGGAAGATGCTGAAATGTATTACAGTGAGAAGAAAATTATTGCTGTCCTATTGCCCTGTATGATGCTTCTTGGATTCTGGTTGGCGTATAACCATGAGAAACTGGCAAAACCGCCGCTATTATCAGACGATTTGTTCGAGAAAAATCATGTTGCCAAAATACACATAGAAACCAAAGAAGACGACTGGAAACAGCTTGTGAACAGTGCAGACGAAAATATGTACATTCGAGCAAGTTTCAGGTTCGATGATGAGCTTTATCAAAATGTAGCCATACGCCCTAAGGGTTTTTCGTCTTTAATGTCAGCAGGAACCAGCGGCAGACTGCCTATTAAGGTTGATTTTAATTTTTTTAACATAGCCCAGACTTTTCGCGGCATCAAAAAATTAAATCTGAATAATGGATTCATGGATCCATCATTTATCAGAGACATCATAGGCTATGAGTTATTTAAAGAGATGGATTTACCCACACCGCGTGCCGTTTTTGCAGATGTCTGGGTTAATAAAACACACCTGGGATTATATACTGTTGTCGAACAGATAGATAAAACCTTTCTTCGCAGAAACTTCAAAAATCCCAATGGCAATCTTTATAAGCCCGAGCCTACGTCGGGAGGTTTAAACTGGACGAAAGAGGACGTCGAAAAGCAGCAGGCTGGTATGCCTCAGACTGCTGATAATACAACAAAGAATAATCTTGATATCAAAGTTGGCGGTACGACGCTGAGGAACTTAATACGTACCTTGCAAAGAGAAGGATTTCAAGTAAATGATTTACTATCCGATGATTCCATAACATCGTCACAAACTGCGCCGTTAATGGGCGGTTTCGGCGGGATGATGGGCGGCTGGCAGATGCCGCAGGGCCAGGAAGGACAGCTTCCCGGTGGTTTTAACTGGATGGGAGGGTTCCCGGCAGAACCGAATGTACCGGATGCACAAGGACAGACAGCACAATTCCCCGGAGCTTTCGGCGGGATGATGGGCGGCTGGCAGATGCCGCAGGGCCAGGAAGGACAGCTTCCCGGTGGTTTTAACTGGATGGGAGGATTCCCGGCAGAACCGAATGTACCGGATGCACAAGGACAGACAGCACAATTCCCCGGAGCTTTCGGCGGGATGATGGGCGGCTTTCCTCAGGGATTTCCCGGAGAAGTACCCGGTGACGGTATGCCCGGTGGAATGATGGGGATGAATTTCGGAATGCCTGGCGGATTGTTAGAACAAATGGCGCTTAAAACAAACGAGAATGATTCGGATTACAGCGCATTGTTTCATTTTCTTGATATTTTAAATAAATCTACTGATGATATGTTTGCATCCCGGATAGAACAAGTTCTGGATGTGGATTTATTTCTCAGATTTCTCGCCGTCTCATCTCTAATAGTTCATCTTGATAATTATAACGGCGCTGTATCACACAATTATTACCTTTATGAAGCCGATGGCAAAATGACGGTTATTCCATGGGATCTTAATATGGCTTTCGGGACACTGGTTACAGGATATAATGGAAATGTTGCAGATTTCCCGATTGACGAACCCATGCCGCCCGGGATCGCAGCAGATAGACCTCTGGTAACACGGATTTTGGCACATCAACCATACATGGACAAATATCATCAATATCTAAGACAATTATTAAAAGGTGGTTTTGCCGAAGGTGTAATTGAAAAACGTATAGATGAACTTGTTAAAATAATAAGACCCTATGTTGAAGCAGATACTCTTAAATTCTACTCCAATCAGGAGTTTGAAACTGGTATTGAGGGAACTCAGGCAGCAACTGCAACTGCGTCAGCAGGAATGGGCGGTTTCGGTATAGGCGGTTTTAATATGGGTGGATTTGGCGCTGGCAACTTTGGTATGGGCGGAATTGGCGGAGGCGGGCTGGGTGGTATGGGAGGCTTTGGAATGAGCGCCCCGCCGCTTAAACCATTTATTAAAGAACGAAGACAATCTGTCATAGACCAGTTGGATGGGAAAAAACCAAGTCGTAACCAAAATACACAGAATCAAGGTATGTTTAATATGTTTGGAGGAGGCATGGGATGGCCCTTTTAACCTCCGAACATTCTACGCATAAAAAAACATCTGAACAGGACGAGAAGTGGGAACGGTTTGAACGTAAGTTCTTCGTCTGCCCGGAAAGAGTCGCTTTCGCACGAAGCATGATGACTCATCTATGCCTGCCGGATGGTAAGTACCCGCATGGAAAAATCAACAGCCTTTATTTTGACACGCCTGATTTGGATCATTTTCAAAAATCAGATGACGGAAACTACGAAAGATATAAAGTTCGCATCAGGTGGTACGACAATGCGGCCTGCCAAGATGGAGATGTTCCTGTCTATCTGGAATTAAAGGCAAAAAGAGGTTTTGCAAGCAGAAAAAACCGCAGGAAATTTCTCGTGCCCGCCGAGCGGCTAAGAAAACTTCAGAACGGCAATACAATCATAAACAGGAATGTAATAATACAGACGCTGGCGGAATTCGGTTATTTTTCCGATGAAGCCCTGATGCCTGTTATCATGATTTCTTATGAGCGATTGCGTTTCATGGAAATTCTGACAGGTACAAGAATGTCTTTGGACTGGAGAATTAACTCCAGTTTAACAAGCCATGGGTATGGTTACGGCCAGCCCGGATTGACTCTCGATGGTGCAGTCATCGAAATCAAGGGACCTACGATGGAAATACCTTTGTCGATTCGACCTATCGGCAGCACAGGTATAGACTGGACAAGATTTTCAAAATACGCTTCTTGTCTTGAAGCACAAATGGACAAACCAGGTTCAGCAGGGCTTACATCGCCCTCAGGTCGGATAGAACCGTTCTAAACAGGAGAGTAATAAATATGAATACGTTGAAAGATGCTCTTTTCATGTCACTGCAGGCAGATAAATTTACACCAGCCGAGATGATAGTTGCAATTGGTCTTTCTTTAATTGCATCTATAGCGGTTTATGTTACGTACCAGGTGTTTTACAAATCCCGCAATATCGGTGCAGGAGTTGACAGATGCTTTCTCATAATAGGACCGGCAATAACTGCACTGTTCCTCGGAATTCAAAGCTCTATCCCGCTTTCTCTCGGATTACTGGGTGCGTTGTCATTCGTCCGATTCAGAACTCCCATTAAAGACCCTGCTGAGATCGGCTATCTGATGCTGCTGATTGCGACATCCATCGGGGCTGCAACAAAAACATATCTTATTACAGTAATCGTATTTATTTTTGTTTTTATAGTCTTGAGCATTCAATGGCTGATACGAAATAAATTCTCTTTTGCTGACAGGACAAATCTCATCATTTCCGTCGATAAATCCGTCTTTCAGGATATGGAATCGAAACTAACTAAATTTTTGCAGAGCCGTCTTAATAACCTTACTTTAAAAACAGTCTCAAGCCTGGATAATCGGATTTCGATGCATTACCAATATCAAAAAACATCTGCATCGGACAGAGTGAAACTGACTACTGAACTTAGCCGATTTGCCGAGCCGGGCAATATCGAATTTTTTGTTGGATAATATTGCATTAATAAGGATAGCACTCAAAATGTGTTACTATATTCATGGGCGTACCGTGCAAATATTCATCTGCACCTAAATCTTTGTTCATTAACAAGTTAATATTCAGGAATTTGGCCTGAAGCTTGCTGATATTTGTCGAATTTGCTTACGCAGACTTCTCTAAAACATCGTAAATTGATAATATGGATGTAACGATTCTTTTGATCCACAGACAGATTGTGTGTCTCATTCCAAAGCTGAAGCCCCCCTGCTGTTCTTATGCAGCCAACCTATGATAAGACTTCAACAGTCCACCCAAACGCTCCATGCAAACAATCTCAGGTGCAATTTGTGGCCGCCCTACTATACCCCGATGCTGGCTGCCATCATACTTTTGAGCAATGAGCTTGTTATACCATCGCATCACTGTATCGGGCGTAAATAGCACTGTACATTGTTCCAACATTGTGCGACTTCGTCGCTTAGCTTGGGCGGCAACCCGTATCCGTTGATGATGGGTCAACAAAATCCGTTTGTCCTGCTTTTCCTGTTGTTCAATCAAGACCTCTACTTGTGTTTTGAGGTATTCAATCGCCTTGTAGAGTTCCTTATCAATGCATTAGGCAATATACGTGGCTATCGTGATCCATCGTCTCTGTTTCATAGTCTCCAGAGTCTATCAAATCTCCGAAACACCTGCAATTATGTTCGTCCGATGACTTTTTAACTATATGTTTTCAAAGAGCTTATGAAATTGTAGCTTTTGTACACCAAGGGAAAAACTGACGCAGCAGGTGCGCTCGTATCTGCGGAGTACACAACGCCAACCTCAAATTGTCAAAAATTTCTTTAGGCATAAGGATGTTCAGTAGGCTGCCCGATCAATGTTCAATAAATCATGCTCTCCGTAGTAAAACTGTATGCCCGCACACAAGGCGATCTGGAAGAACAAGCCGCCTCGTAAGTCGTCTGGACCTGAACCCCGGTCAGAAGGCAGTGCAGGATTATTCTCCTGCAGCACCCCATTGTTCGGCCAGTACACTGAAGTCACTGAGATTGACGCGTCCATCCCCTTCGGGCGGCGGCATCCAGTCATAACAGGGATCATCGGTCAGCCAGGCCACAGCAAAAGCTGCCACATCGGCCAGGTTGACAATGCCGTCCATGGTCAGATCCGAATCGTCATACAGCACCCATTGCCAGGCGATCGTCTCCAGTGGAGCCGGAAGATCATCGTAGTCTATACGCACGGTAAAGGTCCCGATGGACTCTGCCTCGCCGCCGGAGGGGATATAGCAGAATTTCAGGTCGTGTGCCGTCAAGGTCAGGTTGGCCGGAACCGATTGCGGAATCAGCCTGGCATTGCGAACAGGGACCGAGCAGCGGTTCCGGACTATTGCGGCGTAACTGTATTCAAAAACTGTTTTCGAGAGGCGCCGCTGTTCACGTAATTCGCAACGGGTGACGTCAAGTTGGACGCAGTGCGGAATCGACACGGAAAAACCGCCCAGCATGACAGAATCGGCAAACTGCCCGGAGACATCGGCAACTTGTCCTTGTGCAAGGGAGATGCTGTAGAGGCCGTTAGCGCCGGCTTCCCACAGACCGGCCGGCGGGAAAATGTGATACAGAACATCCATTTGACCGCCCTGCTGTGCAACCGTCTGAAGGAATTGAACGGTCAGCGGCTGACCCTGGGGGTCCATGACGGTAATATCGCTGTCATCGAACGTCGTTTCATCCATGCCGATTTCGTCCTGATACGAAATCGTCAATTCCAACGGGAGGTACGAGACGGCCGAAAGGTTGGCCACCTCGATGGCTGAGACGGTCGGCGGCAGGTCCGGTATCTCGAAGATCAGCGTGTAAAATGCGGCCGCATCGTGATCGAAAATATGCAGGAAATTCTCGGCATACGACGGCTGGTCTTCGGGATAATTCATCTTGTAGGTTGTCCATGCGTTTTCAACCGGTAGAATTCTCCCATCGGAGCGAATGACCTGCTTGAGTGTATAATACGGCCAGCCGATGTTGGGCACTCTGACATAGAACAGCCCGTCAAGGGAATGAGGCAACGAGAGGATGACCTGTCCCGATTCCAACTGTCCTGTCAGCCAGGCTTCGTCGCCGATCAGCGACGTGACCGGCTCGACCGTTCCATCGCTCAGATGCAGGGTATCGGGCAGCTCATTGACGTCTGGAATATCGTTAGTCAAAAAGTCCAATACAGTATCGTCAGCATCGCGGCAGGCCCGGACGGCGGCGAGGGTCTCGTGCGTAGCTATCGACTGAATCAGCGACAGACGCGGGTTGCCGAGGGTGTCAGTATGGGCAAATTGTGCATCGTAATCGAGGAAACTTCCCTGCAGCGAGCTTCGCATCCGCCAAATCGCCGTTTTGGTTTGGGCGGGGTCGATGTGACCAAGGGCCGCCTGCAGTGTGGCAAGAGCCGGCTGGTCATCCACCTGAACATCCAGCAGCACGAAATCAAGCAATATCTGCTTGTCCTCTTCCTGACGAATGATCGTCGGTTGTGCCGAAAGAACCGACATATTATAAGCGCTGCCGGCGCCAGTGTTGGTGACCATCAGGCCGAGAATAAACGGCACGGACGGCTCGACAACATCGCCGGTGAAGGGGTCGTCACCATAGACGTCACGCTGAAAGAAATACTTCAGATGCAGATTGGCATCCGGCTTGACGGTAATTGTATCGGGGATTATCGGGATGGTCACAGCACGGCCGTTGATGGTGTAATGAATTGAACCGCCGACGAAATAATAGGCCTGCACCCGGGGGGCAGCATCAACCGTCGGCACAATCAGCCACTGTGATTCAAACTGCTGACCGGGATCCAAACGACCGCCGCCGTTCACATCTGAAATACCGGTAACATTGGGCGGATAGATGCCGAAGAGCATCGTTGCCTCATTACCATCGATATCTGTGGCGAAGATTTCTACGCGCAAATTCTCCATTGCATCAACCGCGCTGAGGTTCTGCATCTGAAGAAGGGCTGTAAAGCCCGTGCGGGTCATCACCGCCGATTGCTCAATGCGGAGCTGCACTTTGGCACAGACGCCTTTCGCCTCCGGTTCAACCGCAGCAATGAACAGTTTATAGGCGTCATCAAGACCGCCGAACAGTGTCGTAAAACCTTCTGCTTCATTGGCCAAGATTGCTTGATTGGCCTCTTCAAATTGCGCCAGTAGACTATCGGCGGCAACAAAGTCAGGGCTGTCGCCCGGCTGCAAGTCCGTCGTGCGGAATTTGCCCTGCTGCCAGTAATCCAGTGTACGATTCCATCTGAGACAGACGGCCTGAGCGTCTTCGGGCACGAGCTGACCGGGAAGTTCCATCGTCGTCAGTACATCCATTTCGGCCTGAGTAACAACTCTTCCGCCGTCCGAGGTTTCATCAATTGCGGCGGCATAGGTATCCAGCCATGCCGAAAGCAGGTGTTCCTGTCCGGCAGGTGCGCTGAACCAGATCGGGTCGCCGAAAATGACGTTGAGGGCATCCAGAACCGACTTGAGACGTTCGGCCTGTTCGATCAGCCGCTGTAAAGCCATGGAAGAGGTGGGTAATTCGGCAGGCAACTGCATGCCTGTAAGAGCGGACAGTTCACCGGCCGCGGCAGCATAGGCGACCGAATCGCCTTGGGCACAGGCATCCAGCAGCGAATTAATGCACATGACAATGTTATAGCCGGTATCCAGGCCGCTCAATTCCGCCACACAGCCTGCGACAACGCTGATAATGCTTCCCCAGCAGCTAAGCAGGCAATTTTCTGAACCGAAATCGTCGCCAAGGCAATTGCGGATGCAGTCAAATGAACTTTTGACGATACCGACAGGACAACTGGTCGGCAGAAAACTCCAAGCGCATTCCAGCGCAGCATCCATCAAAGCCTGGGGGCACGGATCACAGCTTCCGCCGCCGCTGCCGCCAACCTCAATATTGGGAGGGGTAATAATAGGGACCTTGGGTGAGTCGCCTGGGGTGCGCGGAGGCTTTGTCCCGCCGTTTGTGGTCCGCGGGATAATGACGCCCCCTCCGCCGCCGCCACCGCCTATCGGAACACTCGGCCCAGTCTCCGGCGGCCACTGATCATCGGGAACATAATCGTCTTCGTAATTGTGGCCGGGATCATAGTCATCATCATCATCGCCTCCGCTGATCCCGCGAATAATGTTGTAAAGATCGCAGGTCCAGTTAGCCAGCGTAACCGGCACTTTTTTCCATTTGCCGTCTTTGCCGCAAACCAAAGTGTAATAGCCCCCTCCTTTGACAGGATCGCAATCGCCCAAAAACGGACTGAGAATGTCATCCCCGGCGGGTGAACCGGACATAGCCTTCACCGCAAGCGGCAGTATACTGGTATCCGTAATGATAGCCGGTATAACGACTGTCTGGCCGGGACCGATCTGTCCATTATAGTCGGTCAGCAGTTCGACGTGGTATCGCGGGTGATTGTCGAAGGCCAAATAAAACTCCTCGGCGGCAACCAGACCATGGTTGGTAATTGTGAAATCCACCTGCATCTGCCCATCGACCATTTGGGACAAATCAACATTGGCTGGTTCGATGACAACGACCGGAGCGGGGACGCTGGTTTCAAAGACCGTCTCCAACGTAACCGTATAGACATCCTGAATCTCGGTGGGCGTGACCGTCCAGATATATTTGACCAGTTCACGCGGCATAAACGCGGTAATTTTGCCTGTCACGCCCGGCTCAACATAGAGCGTCGCTCGGTAGGCGCTGTGTTCAAATGCTTGAACGTCGAGAATATAGTAGCCTTCGGGCACATTGTCGAGTAAAAGCCGCCCATTGAGAATTGGTTCGTTTACAAACAGCGACTCATTCGTAAAAGCGTTTCGGAGCACAAAAATTGCATTCTCGACCAGCGGTGAGCCTTCGGCGTAATATGTAAACTCATCCACGGCGGTTATCTCAAGCGAGCCGAACTGATCGCTGACACACTGGAAGACAAAAGGAACGGCACAACTCGTATTGGTTCCGAAGACATAGATCGAGCCCTGATACGGCCCCAGCGGCAGCGCGGCATCAGGTGAGAGGGTCAGGGTGACCACCTTGGATTCCTGCGGTTCAATGACGCCGATAACTTCAGAGGTATTCAGTGTCAGCCACGGCGCAGCGGGAATCATGACGCTTAATTGAGGAGTCACTTTCCCGCCTTTGTTAAAGACCTCAAAGGATACCGTTCGCGTCTGTCCGCGAACCATACCCACGTCGAGTTTGGCCGGATTAACCACAAGTTCAGGCGTCAGCGGGATTATTTGTGAGATGTAGGTAATCGTTGCCGTAGCACCTTCGGCACTTGTAAATTGTACCGGAATCGGCGATTGGAGGGTTGATGCGTCCACCGCTCGAATTCGAAGCGTTACGGACAGAGTTGCATCGCCGGGAAGGACCTCCAGCGGATCAAATTCAATTTCTATACTGTCAGCGCCGCCGATTTTAGAAGCCTGGATAGTCGTTAGAGCGGTATTTCCGGGGTTGGACAGATTAACGGCAGCTTCGTACCACTGACCTTCCAGCAAGCTGAGGCGCGTCTTGGTATCCGAGGCACGCAGCGCAACGAGGGTAAAACTGTCTTGAGGTTCGGGCGAAACCAGAAGTGGATGTCCGGCGTAAACCTCATACTGACCCGCTTCCCCGCTGAACGGGGTAAAAGTAAAGTGAAATTCGCCTTCGGCATTCGTAACGGGCTTGAAGAGTCGAATGGTGTTGCGGAGTTTAACCTGCAGATGAACAACCGCGCCGGCCGCTTCAGTGCCGTCGGACAGATAATTAGCCCGTCCGTGAATTGGAACCGGTGTGCCGGCAGGTGCGGTATCCATATCGACCCATGCCTGTGCCGCATAGCCGATGGGAACAACGACGGCAAAGGTCTTTTCGTCCGAGCCGTAGGCGTTGGTCGCCCTCAGGCGTACCGAGTGCGGACTGCCGACTGCAGTGGGCATCGGCCAGCTTATAACGCCGGCAGCCGGATCGATGGACATTCCCGAAGGCGACTGGATCAGTGAAAATGCAACCGGCAACTGGCCGGCCAGCAGTTCTGCGGCGGAGGAGACGTACGGTCTGTTTTCAGAAATCTCCTTATTCGCAATGGGAGCCAGAAGCGGCTTGGCATGAATGGTCAACATGAATGTTTCCGTATCGGTTCCGGCGATGTTCTGCGCCCTGATGGTCACTGTATGCGGTTCCTCGGAAGCTGCCGGCGACGGCCAGATGATCTGTCCTGTTGTCGCATCGATGCTCATTCCGTTCGGGGCATCATCCAGTGACCAGGTAATGTACGAACCCTGTGTCAGCGTCGGAAGCGGAGCGATATAGGCCGTCGCGTTTCCGGAAACCTGATCGCCATAGGGGGCGATAACCGGTGACTGGACGACTGTAATCTGCCAGCTTTGGGTATGTGAGCCAACGACATTTCTCGCCTGCAGCGTAACCGTGTAGGGCGAGCCGCTGTATACCGCCGACGGCCAGTTGACCGACCCGGTCTGTTCATTGATGCTCATTCCCGATGGGGCGGACAGCAGTTCCCACGTGATGGGCGCACTGCCTTGGTACAAGCCGGGGGCGGAAGAAGTGTAAGGGGTATTTTCGGCCGTCAGCGCCGCGGCTATCGGTTTAATGACCGGACGCTGCAGGACTGTCAGTGTGAAACTTGACTGGGCTGTGCCGACGGCGTTGACTGCCTGTATCGTGACGGTGTATGGACTGTTGTTTCCATTCGGATAGGCCTGCGACAATTCGCCGGTGGACGCATTGATGATCATCCCTGACGGGGCGCTGAGCAACGAAAAGGTTATCGGTGCCGTACCCTGCAGCAGAGTCAGGGCTTTAGTGTATGGCGTGCCTTCGTGAACGGTATCATTGTTTATCTGCGAAAATACCGGCGGCAGCATGACGCGGACAGTGAACGATTGGGTAGAACTGCCCATCGTATTGACGGCACGCACTGTAACCGTCTGGGTACTGCCTTCAGGAGCAGGATCGGGCCAATAGATTTGGCCGGTTTGAGAATCTATGGTCATTCCGTCCGGGGCGTGATCAAGCGACCAGGTCACGGCAGGCACCCCCTTGATCAATACGGGATTAACGCTGAACGCCTGTCCAACAAGAATCGTTTTGTCTGTAATGGTCGCAATGACCGGGGTGCTGTAAACCATGATTGAAAAAGTCGCCGTGTCCGAACCTACGGAATTGACTGCACGGATTGTAACCGAATAGGCCGAGAATGACGGCACGGGGTTTGACCAGGAGACCACCCCGGTATCCGCATCAATGGTCATCGATGCCGGGGCGCTCACAAGAGACCATGTAACGGGCAGTGCCCCTTTCAGCAAATTCGGTGCAAGCGAGGCAAACGACACATACTCCATAGCCGCCTGCGCAGGCGGTGTTTCGATGTCTGGCAAGGACAATACGGATAGCTGGCAGCTGATCTGAGCAATGCCCAGAGGGTTTTCCGCTTGTATCGTAATGGTATAAGGCTCGTCTGAGCCGACCGGATTGGCCCATGCGACTACTCCCGTCCCGGCATTAATCGTCATTCCCGTCGGTCCTTCGATCAGCGACCAAGTGACATCATACGCTTCATCGTTTACATGCGGTATCGGGCCGGAATAAGTCTGCCCTTCCGGAATGATTTGATCGCCCAGCGGCGCAACCTCAGGCATTACCGCAACAATGACTCGCGTCGTTGTCTGGATCGTCTGACCGTCGCCGCATTCCAGCCGACACGTAATCAGATGTTCGCCCAAAGAAAGAGATGAAACCTCAAGCGTATGACCTGTTCCAAGCAGCCCGTCTTTATCCGACGACCAACTGTAATAATACGGCGGCTCGGCAAACCCGACCAACTCGGCATTGAATGTAATCGGTGATCCCGCTTCAACCCAAGTGTTAAAAGCCGGCGACAGGATTTTCACCGCAGACGACACCGTCAGCAGGGATACAAAGGCGTCGTTGTCGGTTCCATTCGACAGCATTCCCGCCGCCGCCAGCAGATCGCCCCTGCGGGCAAGACCGGTCAGATAGCTGTTGGTGTCGCTTTGCCAGACAGCCTCGGCCAGCGTCGTGCCGTCGATGCCGCTGATCTTGGCGATGCGCCGCTGCAAAACACCCTCGGCATTTTGCAGGTAACCGCTCACATAAAAATCATCATTATCATCGACGACCGCCTGGTAGCAGACTTCGCTGGCGCCGGGGCGGCTTTCGTACGTCTGCGTCCACAGCCGCGCACCGGTGGCCCCGTCATATTTGATCATCAGCCAGTCATAGTCCAGATTGGTCGTATTGTTGGACCCTTTGTTGGAATAGCCGACGACCAGCAGATTGCCTTGACTGTCCAGCACCGTCCCCATCGCATAGTCCAGCAGACCGGCCGCACCGCTGTAGGTGTCCTGCCAAACCGTTGTGCCGTTTGCGGCGTTGTATTTTCGGACATGCCAATCGGCATTGTTGGTGGTCCCGCCGTCGCTGCCGGACACGCCGCGCGCCCCGGCCACGTACATATTTCCGGCCGCGTCCACCGCGATATCATAGGAGTAATCCGGCAGATAATAAGCGACGACAAAGTTCGCCTTGATCGGCCCCAGCAGGACGTTTCCGTCTTTGTCATATTTAAACGTAACCCATTGCTGTTCGATGGTACTCCAGGCGCCGAATGAAGAACCCGTGACATAAATATTGTCCGCCGCATCGATACAAACGCCGTTGGCGCCTTGCCAGGCGCTGCTGGAGGTGTCCTGCCAGAGTTTTTCCCACAGCAGCGTTTGACCATCCGGAGTATATTTTTGAACCCACCAGGCTGTGTGATACGACCCGAGCGAATAGTTCGTCCAGTTGCCGGACTTGGAGCCGACAACAATCACATTATTGTCGCTGTCCACCGCCACATCCGTAAAGCGGTCATTGTATTCGGCCTTGCCGGAGTAGGAAGGCGCATCAATGGTCTTGCTCCAGATGATCGACCCTTCGGGACTGTATTTGACCAGGTACGCCGCGTCCTGATGCCCGGCAACGCTGTCGAGATAGCCGGCCGCCAGCACATTGCCTTCCAGGTCAATAGCCGTGCGCGTAAAGGCGTCGTGTCCGTCAATCCCGCGCTGGCCGTCCTGAATGGCTGCCCAGAGCATCGTCGCAAAGGATGGTGTCTTGATCACCTCAATTTGCCAACTGGTCTCATCGGCGCCTTTGGGGTTTTCGGCGCGAATCGTTACTGTATAGGGACTGCCCGATGTTGTCGGAACAGGCCACAATACCCGTCCAGTCGCTGAATTGATCGTCATTCCTGCCGGGCCTTCGACCAAAGACCAACTGGTCCCTGACTGCCCCTGCAAAAGAACAGGGACCGGGCCGGTATAGCTGCCGCTGTCGGTTATGGTATGAGGGGCAATCGATTCAATGATCGGTTTTACCAGCACGGACACTGTGATCGAAGCCGAGCCGGTATTCTCTCCTGCATCCGAGCATGTCAGCGTAATCGTATGAATTCCCTGCGACAACAATGCCGTCTGAAGCGTTTCTCCGCTGCCCAGAACACCTTCGATATCGGATTCCCACTCAAACGTATACGGCAAGGTCCCGCCTGTGGCGGTGGCTGAAAACGAGATCATTTCATTGGGATCAAAAACCGCACCCTCCGCCGGGCTGATGATTTGAACCTGCGGCCCCGGTGTTTCATAATACGCTTCGGCTATTTCATAATAAAAACTGTTGGCGTAGCCGTCGCCGATCAGCTTGCTCAAGAATGAAGCGGCCAAGAGCTCCCAATTCGCCTCCGTAATGGTTCCGGAATTATGATTGATTCCGCCGTTCCCATAACCCGTGTAGCTATAATCACCGCTCCATGTTCGATTATCATTGAATTTGATTTCCGTATATATCCAGGTATTGGATGAGATTACAATACTGGATGCCCAGGAATGATTGGTACTTAAAGCGTAGGTGGACATTCTGCCCCATGGGTAGGCGCCATCCTGAGTCCAGGAATAATTTCCGGCACAGTTGGCCCGCCATTTGTAACGAATGGTCGCGCCCTGAAAATTAAACGTGTCTTTGGTGCGGTAATTGATGTGACCTCGATACGTGTTGCACGTCGCACGCAAATATCCTTCAGCGGCCTGCGTCAAGGCCCGGGCCGAGGTTACAGTACCATTGTCCATCCAATCCGCGGGATTCAACGAGATATCAACGCGCCCGCCCACAGAAATACCAACAAACAAGAGCTGGCATATCGCAATAATTACTGGATATTTATACATTTTTACCCTCCGTTTTCCGAATCGGTCCCAAGAAAATCAGGAATATCGGCGCTCATCAAATCGAAAATACATTCCCAATAGCACTCCAACACCCAGCACCAGCATAGAGGTCGGCTCGGGGATATAGACGGTTGTGCCGACCCATGGATACTGCAAATCATACATATTGTTATAGACTTCAAAACGCTGCGGAACAATGGGCATCCCCTCTTGGGTCCAGATAAACGAAACCGCAAAACCAGATAGGGACTGACCCGGCATTATCCCTCCAGTCAATGCCTGAACATCATACAATCCCGGAATCGGGAGCGAATCGATCATCTTGGGATCCCAGACTGTCTGATTCCATTGTTCAGCAAGAGGTGACAGGGTCTCAATCTGAATGGCTTCATAAAGACCGTAGTCATAGAAGACAGAGAGCCACTGGACGCCGAACGATGTATCCCGATTATCGATTTGATACGTTGCTTTCCAGCGATTTAAGCCCATATCTTCAAGGCTATAGGAAATGTCAATACATGCCTTTGTAGGAATGACGAAGAGGTCAAGGATAAAAAAAAGAACGCAAACAAAACTAAAAGGACCTTTACTCACCATAGTTTCTCCTCACGTCAAATCACCAACCGTCCTTCTTCCTTCTCTTTCCTGAATCGATGCCAATAATTATACGTCGATTAACTTCGTTTGTCAAACCTTTTCTTGAAACCGCTGAACCCTATGTTATTACCTATTACCATTACCAACAACTGTTTGAGGAAAATTCGATATTTTAAACCAAGATTTATCTGTGGCATTGTGCAACAGGCTCATCAGCAATGCTACCATCATCGATGGATGAAAGGCTGTATTGCCGACTCCATCAGTACGGTATTTTTTGTAAAACGGCGACAGGTCGATCTGTTCAACCGCATCAAGAACAAACCACGCCAAATGATCTCCCGGTAACCAGTCCGTCAATGAGGGAGGCAGAAGATACGCCTGATTTCGGTCGCAAGGCAGGAAATTGTAAGCCCTTTTGTAGTCCTTTACATGTTTAGCAATCCGTTTTGCCTATTATAACCGAAAAGCTGGATTTATTCACTTGTTAAAAGAGCAATTACTGGCAATTATTTATGCAACAGGCTCTTAATACGCAAGAAATAGGGGTGAGTTATTGCACTCAGATGAAGATTTTGGTAAAATTGTTGAATGGGTATGCTTGGCGGCGTAGCCAGACGTTTAATATGGGAAATGTCAGATAAAGGAAACTTATTATGGCAAAGAAGCCGACGCTTATTGCATATTTCGTTCTATGCGCTTCTTCAACACTCTTTTCATTTGCAATGGCACAGAATGCTTCATCAACGGGATCGGCAACGATCGGTGCTTTACCCGGCGGACCGGGAGGACGTGACGTGCCTATCGCACCTCCAGATCGTCCGGATCCTTTGCTTCCGTTCTATAATCCTGATTTACAGGCAGCGAAGCGAGTGCAGGATATTGTGTCCCGTTTGGAACTTGAAGAAAAAGTTGCCCTGATGCAAATGGCCTCCCCCTCTATCCCGAGGCTGGGGATTGCACCCTATCACTGGTGGACGGAAGCTTTGCACGGTATGACCCACGATTTCTCTACAGTCTTTCCACAGGCGATTGGATTAGCGGCTACATGGAATACCGCTCTTCACTATGAGGTCGCCTCTGCGATCAGTACCGAAGGCCGGGCTAAAAACTTCGAATACCGCGCAAATAATATTTTCAATGCTATGACCGGTTTGGATTTCTGGTCGCCCAATATTAATATCTTCCGTGACCCCCGCTGGGGGCGGGGCCAGGAAACCTACGGCGAAGACCCTTATCTGTCCGGTCGTTTCGCAATCGCCTTCGTCAAGGGCGTTCAGGGGGATCATCCTTTCTATTTCAAGGCAATCGCGACACCCAAACACTTTGCGGTTCATAGCGGCCCCGAATCGATTCGAGAACAGTTCAATGCAGTTGTTACTGACATGGATCTCTACACCACCTATCTGCCGCAATTCGAAGCTGCTGTAAAAGAAGGTCACGCCTATTCCATCATGTCTTCTTACAATGCTGTAAACGGCATACCTGCTCCGGCGAACAAACGCCTTCTGACGGATATCTTACGCAATCAGTGGGGATTTGATGGTTATGTAGTCTCCGATGTTGGCGGCGTAGCCGACATCTACCAGCAAAACCGTCATGCATATGTGCAAACCGCGGTAGAAGCATCTGCTCTGGCTGTTAAAGCGGGCAACGAACTTGACAGCGGTACGGTTTTCGCCGGGGGAAGGCAGGGTGGAGGACCGAGTAACCTTGCACAAGCTGTTGAGAAGGGACTTATTACTATAGAGGAAGTTGATGCGGCTTTAGGAAAATTGATATTAGCCCGTATCCGTCTGGGTGAGTTCGATCCGCCCGGTTATGAGGGGAATCCTTATAACAAAATCACATCCGCTATGTATAACACCCCAGAACACCACGCCCTGGCATTGAAGGCGGCTCGCGAAACCATGGTGCTGCTGAAGAACAGCAACAATACACTGCCGCTGAAAAGCAGTATCGGTACCATTGCTGTGATGGGTCCAAACGCTGATGCAATCACTATGCAGTATGGCAACTATAATGGCGAGGCAACGGAAGAGCATCAAGTAACCATTCTTGACGGTATCAGGAAAGCAATCGGTGCAGATAATGTAGTTACTGCCGGTCAGGAGATACCCCTTACAGGCGCCATCGCTTTGGCCGAGTTTGTAAGCGCAGACTATTTATTTACTGACGGATCCAGAAGCAAGAATGGTTTGACAATTAGTTATGCGGCCAATGCTGAAGGTTTGACACGGCCTGTAAAGTCAGAAATTTCAGCAACCGGAGCCCTTACCATGCCTGGTTCTGATAGCGGCATAACATTTGATCCGGCGATGGCAGTGAAAATGACTGGCGTTCTCGTCCCCCCGATTACGGGCGAATATCAGCTTGGGGCCAAAGGTCGAGATGGATTCCGCCTCTCGATAGATGGCACTGTAATCATCGATGAAATGCACGGGGGAGCATTACGCACTGCTGGCAATATGATTCATCTTGAAAAAGACAAAGCATATAGCGTTCTGGTGGAGTTCATACACTCTACGACCACCGGCGGCAGTGGTGCGGGACGAGGTATGGGGACACGTGGTTTTGGTGGTACTACACGTGGAATGGTTGCCGGAGGTATGGGGGCACGAGGCGGTTTTGGCCGTCGAGGCGGTGGACAAGCTTTTGGTGCTACTCCCGAATCGCCCGGGATTACCGCAGCACCTTCTGCCGATCCCGCGGCTGATCCGCTGTTTCAAATTGCATGGACCAAACCAACCAGGGATGGATTGCCGGCCGATACGGTCGGAAATAACCTGTACGCGGAAGCTGTTGATTTAGTCAAAAAAGCTGATGCCGTGGTCCTGGTTGTGGGTATTGATGGCAGCCAGGAAGGTGAAATGCGTGACCGCAGTGCGATCGAACTTCCTGCCGTACAGGAAGGCCTGATACGCGCGGTTACCAAATCTGCCGGTGGCAAGCCAGTGGTTGTTGTCTGTTGTTCCGGAAGTCCTGTCGCCTTGAATTGGGCCAACGATAATGTACCGGCTATCGTTCAGGCGTGGTACCCCGGGCAGCGGGGCGATGCAGTGGCCGATGTTCTGTTCGGCAAATACAATCCCGCAGGCAGATTGCCTGTAACGTTCTATAAAGCGACTGCGGACCTGCCGCCTTTCACTGATTATGCCATGTACAATCGTACCTATCGTTACAACACGAAACCCGTGCTGTATCCCTTTGGACATGGCCTGTCCTACAGTACGTTTGAATACTCTAATCTTACAGCGCAAACCAATGCCGCAACGGATGACGACGTGAAAATCTCGTTTGAGGTCAAAAATACCAGCCGCATAGACGGTGACGAAGTTGTGCAATGCTATATTAATCGTGACGTTCCGGCGATCGATCTTGCGAATCCGTCTCAACCGGATCAGACGCACGACGAACAAGCGATACTGGCAGCTACACCACGCAAGACGCTGGTGGGCTTTGCGCGGGTGCCGCTCAAAGCGGGTCAGAGCAAAAATGTAACCTTTACAATAACTTCCCACCAATTATCGCTTGTCGTGGGCAAAAATGGAAAACGTGAAGTCAGGCCCGGTAATTATCAGATACAGGTTGGCCCCAGTTCAGCAATCGGGCCTGGTACGCTCACGCGGCTATTGACTTTGGAAGGCTCGTCCGTGGCGCCCGAATATCACTTTGTTGCCCCAGTAGTAAACTAAATCTCAGGTCAGTTAATTAAAGACTTCTGCAAAATAAGTAGTTTTCAACGGATATCGGAGCGGTTAAGCGATGGACTTGTGTCCGAGCCGATGAAGTTTTCAGAGATGGATGAGGTTTTGAGGCTAAAATAAACAGTTAATCTCTACAGAGAGTTGGATATTCTTCATTTTAGAAATATTCTATGATTTCAATAAAATTAAAAGGAATTTTCAGGAAGGTTCTGAATAATGCTTATTGGGGTGGGGTAAGATTTTGCATGTTGAGTTTTGATCTTAGATTTATTCTTGTACCGTCTCAACGACCGCATTGAAGGCGGGCTTGGGCCGGCCTTTTCGGTCAAACAGCATGGGATAATCCATACGACCACGGATAGGCCAGTAATTCCGCCAGGATTGACCGTCATGCACCGCCCAAAACGTGATCCGCTTAAACAGCTTGTGATGCTTGAGAAAGTATGAGAAGAATTCCGCATACCGTCTGGCCAGATCCTGCTGGACGGCGTCCGGAAGGTGGTCAGGGTAGGGGTTGAGTTCGTTTTGTTTTTCAGCATCAAAAGACGAAAGAAGAACAATTTCAGAATCAACCGGATAGAATGGCAGTACACCAACATCCAGTTCTGTCACCATCAATGGTATACCCAACTGGCTTAATGCCTGAACGTAATCATCAAGTACAGCCATGGTCGGGTGATCCAAAAACCAGTGCCCCTGAATACCGACGCCGTCCACACGTACTCCGTTTGCCTGAAGATTCTTAACGAGCTTGATAACCCCTTCAGTCTTGAGCGCAAACTCATAATCATATTCATTGTAATAAAGTTCGGCAGCCGGATCACATTCTCTCGCAAATTCGAATGCCTTTTGCACATAGTCTTCGCCAATGATCTCCAACCACTTGCATGGCCGGAAAGACCCGTCCTTCCAAATGGCTTCATTGACAACGTCCCAGCCATGGATACGCCCTTTGTACCGACCCATGACGGTAAAGATATGCTCTTTCATCCGTTCCAGAAGTGCCTCCCGGCTCAGATTTTTACCCGAGTCGTCCCGGAATACCCATTCGGGTGTCTGATGAAACCAGACCAGCGTGTGACCGATGACATGCATGTTGTGTTTTTGGCCAAAGGCGACATATTGATCTGAAGCATCGAAATTGTACCGGTTCGGTTCCGGATGAATTTCTTCCCATTTCATGATGTTTTCCGGCGTGATACTGCTGAAATGCCGTGCGACCAAGTCCATCGTTTCAGGATCCTGGCCGCAGATCTGTTCGACATTTAATGCTGCGCCAATGTGAAAATACTTCTGAAAAACATGTTTTAAAGTCACCACGCTATCGGATTGCTTCACGAGTGTCTCTCTCGAATTCTTTGCAGGACATCTTCCAATGTTCCGTTGAAGGGCCCGGGAGTTTCCATTTTAATGGAGACCAAGGCGGCAGCAAACTTCAGGGATTCCGGAACATCTTTCTCCAGTCGCTGGGAGAGGTAGGCGGAAAAGGTGGTATCGCCCCGCCCTGTCCTGCCGGATACGTTACTGTTGGAGAATTTCTCATAATAGGTTTTGCCGTTGACTCGGGCCAGCACACCGTCCGATTGAGTAATGAGAATTTCCGGGCATCCCCACGACTCTATGATAACAGCGGCCTTTTCTAAATTATCAGTACCGGTCAGAATGCGTGCTTCCACTACGTCCAGTTTCAGCTTGTCCATGACCACAGCAATGTCCTTCTTGTTAGCGACATCGCTGTATTCAATCACGCGATTAGGGGTGACATGTCTTACAAAACTTTGCATATCTGTGGACAGACTGTACCCTCTGGACTTGAGCCCCTGGATCAGATTCATGTCGAATTCTGTGTCAGAGATCCCGGCCAGATGGACACAGCGAGTTTCCAGTTCCGGTACATCGGCAATAGAGATCAGTCCCGCTGACTTGACCAGGGTCAAGGTGCGTTCATCCATATTTTCCGACTCATGCAATACGCGGGAATACGTCGTCTCTTCACTGGGAATCAGGTAGGTATCTACGCCGACATCCTGCATGGCCTTAAGGATTGGCTCATCCTTGGGAGCCATTTTCACGACCGCCGCGACTTTTTTTCCAAGCCGCGGGGCAACCATGGCCCCGCATAAGACGGCGCTGCCCGGAGCAATGTGTTTTTCCCCCTGAAAAGGGATGATCTCATCGTAGCACATGTGTCCTACGAACGTAATATCGTATTGTTTTGGCATCTGCTAAGTCCCTCTGTTTATTTCAAAAGTTCAGGATAAAAGGAAATCAGATCCTTAGACGCCACCGTTTTCGATTTTGTCCTGGATTGAATATCTTTGATGTAATTCATCACCAAATGGGTCCAAACCGCTCCCGGCCGGGGATAAGCAGCCACGATATAGTGAGGCCCAGGTTCGGTTTCACCCGCCTCCTGTTCCATCTCCGCCCGAAGGTTGTCCGGCGTAATCATGGTATTGGCATAGTCGAACACCACGCGGTCCATATGCTTGTATACCTCCTTGCTCTCTTCGGTCATACCATAGTAGTCAAGCAACTGGGCAAAAACATAGTTGGATGTCGTGTAAACATCCTGTCCCTGTTCCGATTCGACAGGTTCGCCTTCTTCGGTTTTGCACATGGCCCAACCCATAAAGGCCTTGTTGTTGTCGTAGACCGTCTTTAAAATCTGCTTGGCGCGGTCTTCCGGAATAAGCGGTTTCTCGCCGATAGACAGCAGATACCACATGGCATCGAGTTGATTGAGCCAGACGTCGGTATTGGTGTTACCGGTCTCCGGATCAAAACAGGTAACATAATACTGGAGCTTCCGACCCTTCTTGTTCTCTGTTTCCCGCCACAATTTGTCGAGGGCCTGCCACCCCTTATCAAAAGCGGCTTGAATGCGCATCTCGCCCTCTTTATCGCCCAGCATCTGCGCCATCTTGATCATGGCCTGGCAGCCGCCAAGGAATTGAGTCGCGTCATAAGCATCGGCGCCAAACAGGACCAGATTATCGAACGTGTTTTTCACATCCTCCGGATAGCCCTCGGGGATGCCGTCGTTGTCGAAATCGAGTTTCAGCAGAGCATCGAGCCCAAACTTGAGCGTTTCCCAGTTCTTTTTGAGGAAATCCATATCCCCGGTGAATTTCACATTGCGCAATACCCGCATCATCAGCTTGGGGAAGAGATCCACCCAATAATTGTTGTTGTACCATGCGTAATCGCTCACGTTACGCAAGGGGTGTCCCTTGGGCATGGCCCCCACATCGTGAGCGACGCTGCCCTTGGTTTTAAAGTCATCACGAATTTGTGTCAGGGACTCGCCTTCGTACGCCTCCGGATTATCGTTGAAGTGCTGCTGGGCTTCAACAAAGGAAGCATGGAAGTGATACCAGCGAGGGGTCGGATCGACCGCTTGTATGGAGTCGACAAACGCCTGGCACAGATCCTTCTCCACGTTCGGGAAAAGCATCAACAGCACCATTGAGTACCAGTCCACATCCGAGGGATCGATATAGGCGTAATCGAAACATTCCAGGAATCGGGCGCGCTCATTTCCCTTTTCATCCTCCACCCACACACAGGCATTAGACAGGGGAAAATGAAACTCATTGAGCATCAGCCGGGTCAGTCGCAAAGCTCCATCGCGATCATTCTGGTAGGCCTCGGTAGCGCAAATGGAATCGAAAATCCGCTGCTGAATGGTCAGCGTGCGCTGCCACCATGTCGGGTAGTTTTCCAATGCGGTCTTGAGCATGTCCAACAGTCGTGTCTTTTTATCGGCAAATTTCTTAACATACTTGCGCTCGAAGGTAGTCCCGTCAATGTAGTCCTGTACGGGGAAATCGAGGGCCATCACAACAGGAAGGGTCTTTGAACTCTGCGGAGCCAGGGTAAAGGTCAGACTGATCGCCGCGCCGTAGTCGCTGCGCAGGACCGGTTTGCGTTTTTCATAAAAGGTTCCGTCTGCGTTCACAAGAAGATCGCCCTTATACTTGTTCAGGCAGAAATAGGGCTGAACATCCACAGAAACGCCTTCCATTTCAGGAACAGCCAGAGCCATCCTGTTAATCGTTTGCGTGCTTGCCATAATGACACCGCGCATACCCGCTGCTTTCAGCTCCTCGTGCTTTTGCCCGCTGACGGCGGCGGTGCAAATATAAACGCTGTCCTGATCCGTGGGTTTGACTTCCTTTTCCTGCAGATTGATCAGCGATGGACGGGGAACAACAATCGTAATCTCCTGCGGCTCATTCGTCGTGTTTTCCACAACGAATTCCTCCGCACACAGGGGTGTCACGGTATCATCATCACCGGAAAGCAGCGGGGAAATGAATCTCCGGACAACCTTCACAGTGTCCAGCTCATAGGCAATCTCCAGTGAAGGCGTAGCGATGGTCATCGTGACATTTTCTACGGGCACCGGTTCATGATAATAATTTTTAACGGCGGGAATATCATCCGGAAGTTCTGTCTCACCCGGCTGTTTTTGGGTCAAGAGTGTACATTCGTCGTCAACCCGAATATAGGGTGCCGATCCGAACTGAATGGCCTTCTGATTGGTCATAATCAGCCGTCCAGCATCGTTGAAGCGATTATACAGGCCGTACGGTGAAATGCCGATAGAACAGGTCGGCGCACCTTGAATCGCTACGGTTTGAGGAAAGTCCAGGCACTTTGACATGCCCTGAAAGTGCACCGTCATTTTGTTCTTTTCGTAAATTTCGGCAATCTGGACACCGCTGATTGTGTAAATATCCCGTATATCAAATGGTTTGGATTGAGACATGTCACTTCTCCTATTAGTGATTATTATTCATGAATCGTTGTTTCCTGCATCCGTCTGATGAATCCAGACAGGGCGCCATGCTGACATTCACGCCCGCATGGCACCCTGAAGACAATCGCGTTATCTATCAAATGGGATATATCCCGTTTTCTGTTTTCGAGCTGTTTAACAACTTAGCACTTACCTCCCCATACATTGACCTTGTCTTTCTTGCCTTTGGGCTTTTGCGGAACGACGACTTCGGGCTCTTCCGGGAGGCCCTTTTCAGCGCTCAAATCAATGGGCATCTTGGTCGTGGGACACGCTTTAATCGTACCGAACAGCAAATCTGCAGACAGGCGGATTGAATCAGGTGTTCCGGAGAAGTTGCAGATGACTGCGTCGGCCTCGGTGGTCGTACCCTTCCGGTAGGGGAAGTTCGTCACGACAACCACGTCTTTACCCATCGCCTTCAGTGCTTTCACCAGACGCCGATTGTTGCCCTTCTTTTCAATGCGGGCATAGTAGTTGGTCATAACGACCAGATCGGCCTCTTTCGCCAGATTCAGTGCTTCCTCAATTTCATCCTCGTCAGCATAGAATGCGGTATCATCCAGAATGAGGTTGGTGGAATGTTTGGTCATCTGCTCACAGAACACATGGCTATGGCTGTAAAGATCCTTACCAAGGAACTCGTAGGGAATGCATTGTTCGATGACCAGGATTTTCTTATCCTTGCTCAGCGGCAGCAGGTTCTTATCATCACGAACGACCAGTTGTGCCTTATGCGCAACTTCCACGGAGAAATTGATGTTTTCTTTGCTTCTGACAATGGCTGTGGTTTCCTTTGGATCCTTCTTGCCGGCTTTTTCGAACAGGCCTTGATCATACTTCAAGCACAGCAGGCGTCGGACCGCATCATCCACACGCGATTCCGAAAGATCCCCGTTCTCGACGGCGCGCTTGATACCGAACAGGCACTGTGAACGGGACTCGTCATCCGCTTTGAGCAGAATGGTATCCACCCCCGCTTTAATGGCCATGGAACAAGCCAAAGGCAGAGGCCATTTCTTCAGGATGGCGGCCATGCCGATAGCATCCGAAACGATGACGCCTTTGAATCCCATCTCCCCGCGCAGCAGATCGGTCAGGATCTTCTTGGAAAGAGTCGCAGGGTATTCTGTGTCAAAAGCCGGGAAGATTGTATGGGCTGTCATCAGCGCTGATGCCCCCGCATCGATACCCGCCTGGAAGGTGGCCAGTTCGACTTCTTCCATGCGTTTTTTGTCGCCGCGACAGACGTCGAGCACATCGTGGGCGTCAGTGGCAGAATCGCCGCGGCCTGCAAAGTGCTTGATCGTGGCGGCAACACCGGCGTCCTCATAGCCGCGAACCGTAGCTGCAATGAATTTGGCACAGACCTTGGGATCGTCGCCAAAGGAACGAACGCCGATTTCAGGATTGAGTGGATTGATATTCACATCGCATACCGGATGGTAGAATTGGGTGACACCGATGGCAGCCATCTGGCGGCCCATCAGGTTAGCAACCTTGTAGGCGAGATCCACGTCGCCAATGGCGGTGATGCCCATCGGAGGCGGAAACTGCAGTATCCGTCCGGCTGTATAGTCGTTCTTGAAATCACCTTCCATATCAATGGTGATGTGAAGCGGAATTCCTGAGTTCCGGTTCATGGCGATTTCCTGAAGCTTATTGAGGGCTTCGGTCAGTTCTTCGGGCGTTACGCTCACACCTTTACCGCGGGAGTCGAAATAAGTGTGGGCGATGTCGAAATAGTCCTTGGGCTTCTTGAAATTAGGATCAATCTGCGAACGTCCCCAGTACAGGTTCTTGCAGGTTTCCAATGCGTACGGTTCCAGACACAGACCGCCGCCCTGCAGTTTGGTAACCTGTTCGATCCCCGAAGGCGTCAGGTAGGCCCCGCGCCATGTAAACGTGAGCAACTGCCCGCATTTTTCCAGCAGGCTCATTTTTGCTATCTTATTAGCAACAAAATCATCTCTTTTTTTCGACATTCATGAACTCCTGTATCTGATATTTCCTGTTTTCATGGTTAAAAAAGCATATTTGCTGCATACGAGGCCGATATTTTACCAAATTTAACCTGAATGTTCAAGAATTTTCGGTTTCGATTCAGTTTTATCTGATATTTCCTGTATATGGTTAAATAAGTATGTTTTTATGCGTACGAGGTCGGAATTCTACCAAATTCACCCCGGCAAGGTCAAGAATAATCCATTCCATTCCGGTTTTCCTCATAATCCCGTAAATATACGGCTTTTCAAACATCCGAACACTTACAGATATCACTTTTTGACAGACCCTGATTGCTCTGGCGTTCTTAAAATCAGGTTTTTCAGCATTACTCAGCATCACTTAAGGGTACCTAAAATCAGGTATTAATTGAAGTTTGTGTCCATTGTCCGTCGATCCTGCGCCACATAGACCCTGTGGGATTTTTGTCCCTAAGCTCGGCGGGCAGTCGATGTGGACGAATATTGTCATAGCAATATAGAGCAGCAAAACGCAGCATGGATGCAGGTATTCCCACAGCTGTGAATCCGGGATGGCCTGTCGCCGGATAAGGCCCCCCGTGATTCATGGACGCGACGACTGCAACTCCTGTAGGAACTTTGTCGTTGAGGAGCCGGCCGACCTTTGGTCGCAATTCGGGTTCGAGAATATTATATTCACTGTCATCCCGTCCCTGGGTGTCTGAATAAATGCATCCGGTCAGGTTCCCTTCCAGCACAGACGCAACCTCTTTCATTTGCCAAATATCGTCGGCTATCACGATTAGGCTGGCTGTGCCGAACGCTTCGGTCTGCAGTGTGTGCGGATTGCCGATAAAAGTCCCGGCATCGACTCGCAGCAGAGTATTGGCAAAGCGATAAGATTGGCCTTCAACGGTTTTTCCTCCGGTAATTAATTCTGCACCGGCGGCCTTCAGTACCTCAACAGCTTGCAGGAGGCCGTCCGGTCCCTTGGGCGAGAGTAACACGCCCGGCTGACTGCTTGAGAAAGTATCGGCTAATGTTTTGATAAATGTCTCGGCCAAATCTCCCTTTTGCAGAACTATTAATCCGGGATTCGTACAGAACTGACCCGCTCCCAAGGCACAGGAATTGAACATTTCAGCCGCGATTTCATCGGAACGTTCTTTCAGAGTTCCCGGCAGGATAAAGACAGGATTGACACAGGACATCTCGAGGTATATGGGTTTGCCCGCCTTGTCTGCGGCGGACTTGAGCTTTAGCCCGGCGAATTTACTGCCGGTAAAGGCGGACGCCCCAATATCTGGGTGAGATACTAACTGCAGCCCAAGTTCCGGAGGCGTGCGATAAATCATTTGCAGGGTTCCCGGGGGCAGACCTGTTTCTTTGACGGCTTCGAATGCCAGTTGAGCGAAAATCAGGGTTGTACCGGGGTGGCCTGTATTGGCCTTGGCTATGATCGGGTTGCCCGCCGCAACGGCAGCTGCAAAGTCGCCCCCGGCAATCGAATTAAAGGCGAACGGAAAATTATTGGGTCCGAACACCGAAACCGGTCCGTCCAGGGGCCCCATCATGCTTCGGATGTTGACCGAGGTTTGAATGGTCGCATGGCACCAACTCCGATCGCGGGCAGCTTTGCTAGCTTGGCGCAATTGGTCCGTTGTGCGGGGGAGTTCGCCGTTTCTCAGCCGGGATTCTTTGGGTAAGCCGGTTTCCAGGTTGGCCCGGTCCACCAGTTCGTCTGTGCGGGCTTGGATTTTATCAGCAAATACTTCCAGAAATTGTGCGAATCTCTCACGCGGAACCTTTCTCAGTTCCGCCGCGGCCCGTTTACCGGCGGTAATCGCTTCCTCAACATCCTCCTGTCCTGAAACTGGATACACCTCAGGGAGAGTTTGTTTATTTGCGGGATTCACGGCATTGAAATAGCCAACCGGATTTTTGGGGGCTCGCCACTGACCTGCAATGAGAATATGCTGATATTGCATTAGAAAACTCCTAATTTCTTTTTACGTGTTTAAGATTCAATCCGGTTTTCGAGAACCAATGCATCGATTGTAATCGTGACCGTATCGCCGACAGCCAGAGAAAATGCCTCTTCCGGAATGATTCCCGTGCCGGTCAGCAGGAAGGCGCCAAATGGAAAGGTCATCTCCATCGTCAGATATGCCACCAGTTCCTCAAACGCATGTTTGATCTGCGAGGTGCTGGTGTCTCCGGTGAAAATGACCTGACCGGCCCGCCGGATCTGCAATTCGATGGTGAGGTTCCGCATGTTCTCCGCTTTGGTCAGGCAGATTCCCGGGCCGATGGCACAGGAACCGTCGTACATCTTGGCCTGTGGAAGATAGAGCGGATTTTCACCTTCAATATCCCGCGAGGAGACGTCGTTGCCGACACAATAGCCGAGAATTTCGCCGAAACTGTTAACCAGCAGGGTCAATTCGGGCTCGGGTACGTTCCAATGGCTGTCCCTGCGAATCCGGATCGGCGATTGGGTTCCCTTCACTCGCCAGCCGATGGCCTTAAAAAATAATTCGGGCCGCTCGGCATCATAGACCAGATCGTAGACGTTCTTAATCTCGGTCTCTGCTTCACGTGCGTCCCGGCTTCGTGAATAGGTTACGCCGCAGGCCCAGACCTCTTGATCGTATTCGATTGGAGCCAGCAGAACGTCTTCCGCTTTCTGGTCAGTTTTGAGAGACATCAAGTAATCGTGAGTCTCAGGCGAACACAACCTGCAAAATTGCTTGAAATCGAACTCCGGCGACAGAAAAAATCCATCCAGTGCCCAACGCTGGGTATTTGAACACTGATGTTTGGTTAAAATCATTCGTGGTACTCCTAATAATCATGTCGGCTCATATTTCCGATTTAAACAGCAAAAATCATGTTTTTCGCCTAACGATATCCACAACTTTACAGAATTCACTCCGGCAAGGTCAAGAAAAAACCATCCCATGCACGGTAATCCATATTTTCCCCATCCTCCTGATACAAGCTCAAAGTGCTTAACGTCTTTGAAACGAAAACCTTCTCAAGCGTATCCGCTGAATCGGTTATCAACGTACAAAATGGATTGAACAGGTTCCATAAAGGTATTATAACCAACAGGGAAAATGAAAAAAAGGAAAAGGTAAAACACTGTATTCCCAAAACGGAAACATTTCCATTTTCCGGCACAAATAAAATCGGGATAGAAATTATCGACAGTCGATAGGCGGGAACTGATTTTCCAATTAGTATATATGTTGTCTCTGTTCGAATTCAAGTACTCAAAATGAGGACTTGAAAAGGACACCCTCGGAATAAAAAAATTCTCATAATTCCTTCTTATTAATATTGCTACATGTCCGACTTGAATACTGAAGAAAGCCGGCCGTGTGATGGAATTGTCTTGACCGTGCCGCGATAGATTTTGTAAAATAATCGATATCATTAGGAGAAATTGTGTTTTTTAACCGTGAAAAGGAAAATGTCATGAAAAATCACGGCTTGAAGGTCGTTACAAATATACCGGACTTCGACAGGAAAGGAGAATGATCAATGAATGTTCAAATCAAGCAGCTCCCGCCGCGAAAGGTGGTTTTTATGCGGCACACAGGCCCCTACAGTCAATGCCAAAAGGCCTGGGAGAAACTGTGTAAGTGGGCCAGGCCGCGAGGCCTTTTCCAGCCCGGCGTCGAGTTTATCGGCTTGTGCCATGATGACCCGGAAATCACCCCCCCGGAAAATGTTCGCTATGATGCGTGCATCACGGTCCAAACGGATGTTCAGCCGGAGGGCGAAATCGACGTCCAGACGATTGGAGACGGCTTGTATGCGATGATGACCCATTACGGCAGCTATAACAAGTTATGCGAAACGTATGCGGCAATACGCGGACAGTGGGCGCCCGCCAATGGCTATGTGATACGCTCCCTGCCAAGCATGGAAATCTATGTGAACGCGCCGGAAGACGCACCGGAAGAGGAACTCATCACGGATATATATGTTCCGATTGAGAAAGGATGAAAACGTTTGCAACATTGAAGCCGCATGGAAGTCAGCCGCAGGGAGTTGGAGCTTACTTGCTTTGGCGGCGATTACCCGTTAAAGTGTTCAACTCTAACAACCGGTTGCTCTGGATAGTTTAAATATTGCTCAAAATATAAAGGAGTGATCGAAATGGATATCGTAAAAGAAATCGGTAAAAAGGGATGTGATGCGGCCGGGATTGCGTGTTATGCAATGAAACATCCGCAGTGCATCAGACAGCTCATCGAGGGGGTTACGGCTCCAAAGGGCAGTGTCCGATTCGGCTATGCTAAAGTACTCCGCCTTATCAGCCAGCAGCGTCCTGAGCTTGTCTATCCCTATTTCAGTACGTTCCGGGAATTGAGTGTTTGCGATAACAGCTTTCTTAAATGGGATGCGATAGCAATTCTTTCCAACCTCACCATGGTCGATTCCGAGAATCGATTCGATGCCATCTTCCATGATTATTATGCACCCATAGCCGGTCCGGTTATGATCACGGCGGCCAATATCATCGGATGCTCCGCAACCATTGCCAAAGCCAAACCCTGCCTGGCGCAGCATATTACCAAAGAAATTCTCAAAGTCGAAAACGCCGCATTTGAAAACCGCGGCCAACCCTCTCCGGAGTGCCGAAACGTGGCTATCGGACACGCAATCAGCACATTGGATCAAATGTTCGACCAAATAGAAGAAAGGGAAACTGTTTTCGGATTTGTGAAAAGACAGCTTCATAATTCACGAAAACAGGTTGTTATAAAAGCGGAAAAATTTCTGAAGAAATACAACATCCAACCATAAGCCTTGAGGATAAATTGTCAAAAACAGCGGAAAAAATCGATTTTTTTAACCAGCTCAAAGCCGAATACAAAGCCGGCGCTAAATCCGCGTTTATTGAAACAACCCCCGGGCAATACCTGTCGATTGAAGGTCAGGGTGCTCCGGGGGGGCAGGCGATAGTCGACTGCATCGGCGCCCTGTACAGCATGGCCTTAACGAATAAGATGTCCTGCAAGGCCGCCGGGCAGGAAGACTATGTCATCTGCAAACTGGAAACATTGTGGTTTACTCCCGATGGCGGGGTCAATCCGGACAAATGTCCACAGGAACAGTGGTGCTGGAAACTGTTAATCCGAACGCCGTAGTTTGTAACACAGGAAGACTTGAACGCTGCCGCTAAGGTGTTATTGGATAGGGGGGCGATCTGTGCTGGCAGTTCTGGCACCGCTGAACCAGTCAAATGAAAGGGAATTGATATGATCAAAGACCCGATTTGTGGAATGACGGTTGACGAAACGATGGCGCTCCGTGTTGAGCGCGATGGAGAGAGGTTTTACTTCTGCAGTGACCACTGCCGGCAGAAGTTTCTGTCCACGCCCGCCATCGCCAGGCACGAAGGGAAGCCATCGGGCAAAGCCATTTACACATGCCCAATGCACCCGGAAGTGCAACAGGATCATCTCGGCGATTGCCCCAAGTGCGGCATGGCGCTGGAACCAAAGACGGCGACAACGGGAACGGATGACACGGAAAGTGCCGAGCTGCGTAACATGACGCGGCGTTTCTGGATCGCCGCTGCACTGACGCTGCCGGTATTTGTCCTGGCGATGGCTCACCTGATCCCGGCGCTGGCCAGGCAGTCCTGGGTAGATAGTCACGCCTCACACTGGATGCAATTCGCACTCACCATACCCGTGGTCTGCTGGGCAGGTTGGCCATTTTTCCGCCGTGGCTGGCGTTCCATCGCGATGCGTCACTTGAATATGTTCACGCTGATTGCTATCGGCGTGGGCGCAGCATTCCTCTTTAGCGCTGTGGCAATGCTCATGCCCGGCCTGTTCCCGCACACGATGCAGCACGATGGCAAAGTTGCCATCTATTTTGAGGCCGCAGCGGTGATCGTTGTGCTGGTGCTTCTCGGTCAGGTGCTTGAACTCCATGCTCGCAACCGCACGGGCAGCGCTATCAAAGCGTTGCTGAACCTCGCACCGCCCACGGCGAGACGAGTCGCACCGGAGGGCGATTATGAAGTCCCGCTCGACCAAGTGAAAGTCGGCGACTGGTTACGCGTGGTACCGGGTGATAAGGTACCCGTTGATGGTGTGGTGATGGAAGGTCACTCCAGCGTGGAAGAGTCTATGATCACCGGCGAACCGCTTCCGGTGGAAAAGACCATCAGCGACACAGTAACGGGCGGTACCGTCAATGGCCCTGGCAGCTTTGTCATGCGTGCCGAGCGAGTTGGCAGCGACACGTTGCTCGGGCAGATTGTGAATATGGTGTCCGAAGCCCAGCGTAGCCGCGCTCCCATTCAAAGTCTCGCCGACAAGGTCGCCGGCATCTTCGTGCCGACGGTACTGGCTATAGCGGTGCTAACCTTCGTCCTCTGGGTCTGGCTTGGGCCGGAGCCAAAGCTCGCGCACGCCATCGTCAACGCCGTCGCGGTCCTTATCATCGCCTGTCCGTGTGCTCTCGGGCTGGCTACGCCGATGTCCATCATGGTCGGCGTCGGGCGCGGCGCACAGGAAGGGGTGCTCGTGAAAAATGCCGAGGCGCTCGAGCGGCTGGAGACAGTCACTACGCTCGTTGTGGACAAGACGGGCACTCTCACGGAGGGCAAACCCAAACTCATGGATGTCCTGCCCAATGGCGGTTTCGACGCCAAGGAGTTCCTGCGCCTGGCTGCCTCACTGGAGCAGAACAGCGAACACCCACTCGCTGCCGCGATTGTACAGGGTGCGAAGGAACGAGGAATCGTTTTTGAGGCCGTGAAAGACTTTCGTTCAGTGACGGCCAGCGGTGTTGTCGGTACCGTTGCCGGTCGTGCGGTGATGATTGGCAAACCGGATTTCCTGCGGAACGAAAAGATCACGGGCCTGGAGCCACTTGAAACCTCGGCCATGAAACTTCAAGAAGAGGGCAAGACCGCGATGTTTGTCGCTATAGATGGCAAGCCGACTGGAATCCTCGCCGTCGCTGATCCGATCAAATCCACCACATTCGAAGCCATCCGCCTACTCCACGCACTCGGGTTGAAACTTGTCATGATCACGGGCGACAACTTCCGTACCGCCGACGTGGTGGCCAAACAACTCGGCCTTGATGCAGTCCAAGCCCAGATCGAACCCGCCGGGAAAATTGCCTCAATCAAGAAGCTGCACACGGACGGTGAACATGTTGCGATGGCTGGCGACGGCATCAATGATGCACCCGCCCTCAGCGAAGCGGAAGTCGGCATTGCTATGGGCACCGGTGCCGATGTAGCCATGCAAAGTGCGGGCATCACCCTCGTCAAAGGCGACCTCCGCGGCATTGCCAAGGCGATCCGTCTGAGTCGCGCTACTATGCGGAACATCCGGCAGAACCTATTTTTTGCCTTTCTTTACAACTCGTTGGGTATTCCAGTTGCGGCGGGCATACTTTACCCGTTTTTCGGGGTGTTGCTCAGCCCGATCATTGCTGGTGCTGCGATGAGCCTGAGTTCCGTCTCGGTCATCAGCAATGCCTTGCGGCTGCGGAAAGTGATGCTGTGATATATCCGAAATATGAAAACAACGACGCCCACTCCAGACCTGCACCCCATGTATTGGGTCAGCGCTTATCAGACCGCCTAAAATTGGAGATTTTCCCACAACGCTAAATGATTCAATTCTCACCGGCAGAGCCAGTGGATTAACTCTGATTTACAATGAATATAAAGGGTTGTTGTGAATGGAGCAGGGGCAATGGTAGTGGCATATTGCAATGCTATGCCTCTTGGTGGGGTGCAAAATGCTATAGTTTCAGTTTGATAATATTCGAGATATAGCCTTTTGAGGCAAGCTGCGGCATTAAATTGGGTTTAAACTGATATGGACCTGTTAGAGCCTATCCTAATAACCCAGAACAACGAAACGTAATGATAGCACAGACAAAATGAAGCAACGACAATTAATTTTCAGGTTTCTTTTCCCATCGCGTCAGGATGCGGCGAAAGCGGTTCATCCAGCTAAAGGTGAATTTTGTAAGATTTTAGCGGTGTGAAGCAATGCATTCTTTCAATGCCGGTAACTGGCCGGTTTTGGTATATATTTTCAATGCCTCTTTCACCGTATCCACGGGGTTTAATCCCCGCTGCTTAATCGTAAAAAACACACTCATCAGCACCGACTGGGTCGATGCCCCTTTTTCGCTGCGATTATTATAGCTGTTTTTTCGCATAATCACCGCGCCGCGAATGCTCCGCTCACCAAAATTATTCTCAAACGGCACCTCCGCATGATACAAAAACGTCAGTAACTCGTCCTGATGACGGGTCAGCCGTTTCAGCAGGCGTTTGGCCTCCTTGTTCGACCAGCCGTGGACCAGAAACAGCCGCAGCCGTTTTTCCATCTGCTCGCACCGCCGCCGATAGGCGGCCTCGTCCAGTTCATCTTTTGACTTGCGCAGCCGGATCGCGTCCCGAAGCAGCCGCTTGAGCTTCTTGCTGAACGCCGGCCAATCGCCGCCGTGGTCCTTATATTTCCAGACCCGCTCCAGCTCTCGCAGCAGATGCACCAGGCACTTCTGTTTGGCGCAGGTCAGCACATTGTAAGCGTACCAGAAGTCGCTGACCAACACCCCGTCAAAACAGTCTTTGATAAACGCCAGCACCACCGGCCCGGCGCGGG
>Ga0209510_1000536_pt1 | contig 51239 bp, 28 predicted proteins | sample BiotimSIPDNA_FD_185749 | JGI IMG/M metagenome (GOLD analysis project Ga0209510, IMG submission 185749) | Anaerobic biogas reactor microbial communites from Washington, USA - Biogas_R1 time_0 SIP DNA (SPAdes) (version 2) | ecosystem: Engineered > Bioreactor > Anaerobic > Unclassified | place...
TCAGGGTGTGGGGGGTGCCGAAATAGCCATATTTGCGGATCAATCGATCGATGGTCTTGTCCTCACCGAATTCCTTGAGTGCAGGAGCCAGGACAATCAGTTCGCCTCCGTCGGCAATAGCCATGCGGGTACGGTAAATCGACTTGTTTCCCAGCCAGGTGCTCTTGAACTCGGTGGGATCGAGCCAGACCACCACTTTATGAAGCGGTTTCTCAACCATTACGAAGTTCACCTCCAAAGAGAGCCTGGCAGCCCGGTCGAACACATCAAAGTCGTCACCCACGAAGAGTCCGTAGGTCTGCTGTTCACCATTGCCATTCACACCTACCACCGTCAACACATAGACGATGGGCAGATGGGTGGCAAAGTTGTCGGTGGCGTAGTTGAAGACACGCCGTACCGGTGTATCGGCACGACCCATCATCCGTTCCATGCCATAAACAGCACCAATGTAGTGACTCTTGTTGATTCCCTCACTACCACCTGTTCCCACAAAAATGTTCTTGTTGTAGTTGGCCATCCCCACCACCTCGTGGGGTACAACCTGGCCGATGGAAAGGATCAGATCGAAGTCGCCCTCCACCAGCAAACGGTTTACCTGGGCAGGCCATGAGAAATTGACCTTCCCTTCCGAAACCTCATGGATGTAGCTTTCAGGTACCTCCCCCAGGGTAACCACGTCGTTGCGCCAGTCATGCTCCCTGAAGAGCGTTTTGGGTGTCCGACCGAACATATGGTTGATCTGCGGCTCCGTCATGGGGGTATGGGTGCCCAGTGCCGGCAGGATATCGGTCAGCTTCTCCCCGTAATATTCCCAGGCCATCTCTGTCAGCTCACCTGCCCTACTGGGAAGACGGGTATAATCGGGCGGAACGGCAAGTACCTTCTGCCGTTCGCCCAATTTACCAAATGCTTCATTGAGACCTTTCTTCAGATCATCGCGCGAGAGAGCAATATCGGAAGAACCTTTCTCGTAATAAATCATTCTATTACCAATTTGGGATGTGAGATGTGGGTTTTGAGATATCAGATCGAATCTACAAAACCTCACATCAGCTCATCAGTGAATCTTCACATCATCATTACACATCATAGGTGGTGGAGGCAGTATCACCTCCATGACCTGTCCAGTTGGTATGGAAGAATTCACCTCTGTTTCTATCCACACGCTCATACTGGTGGGCACCGAAATAGTCACGTTGTGCCTGTAGCAGGTTTGCCGGCAGTCGTTCGCTACGGAAGCCATCGAAATAACTGAGTGCGGAAGTGAGTGCCGGCACCGGTATGCCGTTCATCAGTGCGGTAGCACACACCCTGCGCCAGCTCTCCTGGGCATCTTCCACCGCCTCTTTGAAGAAAGGATCGAGCAACAGGTTCTCCAGCGAAGGGTTGTTGTCGAAGGCTTTCTTGATATCTCCCAGGAAGCGGGAACGAATGATGCATCCGCCACGCCACATCAGGGCAATACCACCATAATTGAGGTTCCAGTCATGCTCTTTGGCCGCTTCCATCATCAGGTCGTACCCCTGGGCATAGGAGATGATCTTGGCACCGTAGATTGCTTTTTCCAGGTCGTTGATAAACTGCTGCTTATCACCCTCGAATGAGGCTTTCTTGCCGCCAATCACTTTCGATGCTTTCACCCTTAAATCCTTTTGAGCCGAGAGGCAGCGAGAGAAGACAGACTCACCGATCAGTGTGAGGGGTATGCCCAGGTCGAGTGCCGAGACAGCGGTCCACTTACCGGTTCCTTTTTGTCCCGCGGTATCGAGGATTTTTTCCACCAACGGGGATCCATCTTCATCACGATATGCCATGATATCGGTGGTGATTTCGATCAGATAGGAATCGAGGACGCCCTGGTTCCACTTCTTGAACACTTCATGCTGTTCGAATGCATCCATTCCCAATAAATCTTTCATCAGGTGATACGCTTCGTTAATGATCTGCATGTCACCATATTCAATGCCATTGTGCACCATCTTCACAAAGTGACCGGCACCGTTCTCTCCTACCCAGTCGCAACAGGGTACGCCACCGTCGACCTTGGCCGAGACTGCCTGGAAGATCTCCTTCACATGGGGCCATGCTGCGGGGGAACCACCCGGCATCATGGAGGGTCCTTTCAGGGCTCCTTCTTCACCGCCCGAAACGCCGGTACCTACATAAAGCAAACCTTTGCTTTCCACATATTTCGTGCGACGGATGGTGTCGGGGAAGTGGCTGTTACCACCGTCGATGATGATGTCTCCCGGCTCCAGCAATGGAAGCAACAGCTCGATGAAGTCATCCACCGGCTTACCGGCTTTCACCAGCATCATCACCTTGCGGGGACGTTCTATGGATGCCACAAACTCCTCCAGTGAGCGGGCACCGATGAAATTCTTCCCTTTCCCTCTTCCGTCAAGGAATTGATCCACCTTTGCTACCGTTCTGTTGTAGACGGCTACTGTGTATCCTTTACTCTCCATGTTCAAGACCAGATTCTCTCCCATGACGGCGAGTCCGATCAAACCAATATCTGCTTTTTCTTTCATTTATATCAATTGTTTATTTGAAACTTATCTCTTCACACGGGCATTTCCCTTCCAGATGCTCCAGATCACCTCCTCATCGGCGGGCTGGGCATAATCGGTAAGGAAGGTTGTAGCCAGCGCACCGCTAGCCCAGGCAAACTGGATCCATCTGGCAGGCTCCATCTGCCGGAGGATGCTGTAGAGCAAGCCCCCTACAAAACCATCACCGCCACCTATACGGTCCATGACGTTGATCTTGCGCAGGGGTGCTTCATGCCAGTTGCCGTTCTCATAAACAATGGCGCCCCAGAGATGTTCGTTGGCACTGATCACCTCCCGCAAGGTGTTGGCAAAGACCGAGACATTGGGGAAAGACCTACCAGCGTTGAGTATCATCCCCTTGAATGCATCAAAGGTATCACCAATATTTTCACCTCCCGCCTTGGGGCCTTCTATTCCGAGACAGAGCTGGAAATCCTCCTCATTGCCGATCAGTATATCGGAGAGGGAAGCGATCTCGGTGAAGGCCTCTTTCAACTCTTTTTCTCTTCCTTTCCAGAAGGTTGCTCTGTAGTTGAGATCGAACGAGATCAATGTGCCATGCTTCTTGGCAAAGCGGGCAATCTCCAGGCAGAAATGACTCGTATCAGGCGACAGGGCTGCGATCAGACCTGAGAGATGCACAATCTGCACGCCCTCATTTCCGAAGATGCGTTCCAGATCGAAATCTTTCACATTGAGGGTTCTGCCTACCTCACCGGCACGGTCGTTCTGCACGCGGGGACCGCGCAGTCCGAAGCCGCTGTCGGCAATGTTAAACTGGTGGCGGTAGCCCCAGGGATCCCCCTGTGGCACCTCGGGACCCTCAACGTCCATGTGCCGTGCCCGCAGATCGGATTTGATGAACGCAGCGATGGGGCTCTCTTTCACAAAGGTAGTGAGTACCTTCACCGGCAGCCCCAAATAGGAAGAGATGCTTGCTACGTTGGTCTCGGCACTGGTAGCCTGCATCTGAAACATATTCGAACTTTGTACCGGTTGTGCGTTCACCGGAGTGATGCGTACTCCCATGCTGGTAGGCACCAGCAATGCATATTTGCAATTTTGTTTTAATTTGAGCGACATGTTTGATTGATTTGTTGATTCGATAATTTGTTGATTCAATGTTTAGCTGACTGCTGACCGCTTAATCAAATACTAAACGAATCGAAACCACCATCGACGATTGCAACCGTACCGGTGACAAAACGGGATGCATCACTGACCAGGTAATGGAGCGTTCCGAGCAAATCCTCCGGATCACCGAAGCGGCGGAACGGTGTGTGGGCAATGATCGTGTTGCCTCTGTCGGAGAAGGAACCGTCAGGGTTGGTAAGCAGTGCCCTATTTTGTTCAGTGATGAAGAATCCCGGACAGAGTGCATTCACACGGAAACTCTCCCCGAACTTTGTAGCCAGCTCACCGGCCAAGTACTTGGTGAAGTTGGTCACGGCTGCCTTGGCAGCTCCATAACCGGCTACACGTGTCAATGGTCGCAAAGCAGAAGCCGAGGAGACATTGATGATGTTACCCATTTTCTGTTCAACCATATACTCAGCAAATACCACGGAAGGAATCACGGTCCCCATCAGGTTCAGATCGACAACCTTACGGAAGTCATCCATCTTTAGGTCGAAGATGTTGTTGTTGGGCCCAATGGTGGCACCGGGCATGTTGCCCCCCGCACCGTTGATCAGTACATCGATCTTTCCATATGCCGCCACTATATCACGTGCATTCTGTTGCAGCACCGCCTCGTCAGAGACATCGGTCTGAAGGAACATCGCCTGACCACCGGCAGCATTCACTTTTGCTGTCAGTTGATCACCTTTCTCCTTGTTTCTGGCCAGCACGGCTACCTTGGCGCCATGTGCCGCCAGGTACTCCACCATGGAGGTACCAAGTACGCCGGTACCTCCAGTGATGACGATTACCTTATCCTTTATGTTAAATAATTCGTACATAGTATTTTTAGTTTGGACAAATTTATACGATCAATTCATCGTGTGAAAGTGATTTTACGAAAATCTCATTTCAAATAACGCTAAATTGAATCACGATCAATCTTAAATGGTGAACAATCTTCTCAGATGGCGCTCGTAAATGTTCTCTTCCACGCATGAACCGACCACATCAGCATATTTCTCCAACATGGATGTATAGGTAGTTCCCATCTCGGCAGCCACCTTGTAAGCCACATGGATCAACTGCCGGAAGTTGGCATTGTAGTCAGGATGTCCCGGGATATGACGCAATGTGTTGGCATACTTCTCACTACTCCATCCGTTCACCTCTTCTACCGAGGGCAGCTTGGATCCATCGATGTCAATCACATCTGCATAGGGACCACAGAGCTCCTCCTGTCGGTTGTAAGAGCTTTCATAGATCTTCTTTGCCAGCTCAAGGCCTTCGCCACCGGCGACAGCCAGTCCGATCACCTCTTCCAGCCAGGTAGTACCGGCCGTTTTCAGGTGCAATCCTTTGTCGTAGCGAAGAATGATATCTGCCATGATGGGGTAGATGGAAAACTTGTCGCTGCCGGAGTGAACGCTGAGTTTCAATTCCTGTGGCAATCCAAATTCGCGAACGGCATAGTCGATCACCAGCACATCCTCTTCGAACTCTTTCTCAAACTGTTCCAGGTCACCCACATAGTCGACACCCTTGTTGAAGCGACCGGTGAACTTTGGGGCGATTGTCTGTGCAGGAACGCCCTTGTCTGCCAGCATCTTGAGGATAAAGAGCAGCTCTACCGGAGTCTGTGGTGATTCCACTTCATCCATAGAGACCTCCGTGATGAAGTTCCCTTCTCCCTTCTCTTTTTTCAGAAAAGCGTAAATTTCCGAAGCATGCTGAGTGGCAGCCAGAAACTTGGATGCAATGGTTTCCAGGAGCTCTTTTGTCACCTGCAAGGGAGCTTCCATGCCGGGAATCTGCAATTCGCCCATATACTTCTCACAAGAAGCAACAAATGCATCCACCTCATCCTTGCTGCTTTCCTTACCAATAAAGGAGGCCACATCGAGAGTGAAGAAGTCTGATACCTCCACATATTTGGCCACGGTGCTGAGGTTGATATGATCGGCATCCACGAAATAGAGGCCCTTGAAGTCAAGCGCTTTCACCGCTGCATCGGCCTCTTTACGGGTGTCTGCGGGAACGGTACCCACGTAGATATGTTCACGGTTGGATTTGTTCCAAACAGGGCTAATATCCAGTCCCTTTTCATTTGCCTTCATGATGGCTTTCAACTGTGCCTTGCCCTGATAGGTGAAACGGTCACCCACACCAATACTGTATTTACCTAATTTCATCTTATACAAATATTAAAAGTTAAAAAATTTGTTCGCATTTTGATAGGAGATGTTCTCCACCATCTCACCGAGAAAGGCCATTTCAGAGGCAGGGAGCAATCCTTTTTCCAGATCGTCGCCAATCAGGTTGCAAAGGATCCGGCGGAAATATTCGTGGCGCGGGTAGGAGAGGAAACTGCGCGAGTCGGTGAGCATCCCCACAAAACGACTCAACAGCCCCAGGTTAGAGAGTGAGTTCATCTGAGCCTCCATTCCTGTCTTCTGATCGAGGAACCACCAACCGGAACCGAACTGTATCTTGCCGGCTACGGAACCATCCTGGAAATTACCGATCATGGTGGCAATCATATCGTTGTCACGCGGGTTGAGATTGTAAATGATGGTCTTTGCCAGCTTGTTGTCTGTGTCAAGCTTGTCGAAGAATCGGCTCATAGCCTTTGCCACGGTGAAGTCACCAATTGAGTCGAAGCCGGTATCGGGGCCCAGCTTGTTAAAGAGACGTGTGTTGTTGTTGCGGATGGCGCCATAGTGGAACTGCTGGGTCCACCCTTTCTCCCAGTCCATAAGGGCTCCTTCGTGCAGCATGGCCGATTTAAATTTTCTGATCTCCGCTCCTGTCAGCTCGTTCCCGCCATACACCTTGTCAAAGATAGTTTCGATCTCTTTTTCTGTATACTCTTCGGCATAAAACTCTTCAATCCCGTGATCAGAAAGCTTGCAGCCCACCGAAGCGAAGAAGTCGTGTCGGATGCGCAGTGCTTCAATCAGATCACCGAATTTGCTGATGGTGACACTGGACACTTCTGATAGTTTCTCAAGATAGGCCCGGTATTCTTTCGCGTTTTCCACCGCCATTGCTTTGTCGGGACGCCAGGTGGGCAGAACTTTGATACCAAAACCCTCCTCTTTGAGCGAGAGATGATGCTCAAGCGAGTCTACAGGATCATCGGTGGTACATACCACCTTCACGTTGAACATCTTCATCAGACCCCTGGCTGAATATTCCGGTGTCCGCAATTTTTCAGTACATTGATCATAAATCTCCCTGGCGGTAGTGGGGGTCAATAATTTCTCCACACCGAATGCCGACTTCAGCTCGAGGTGTGTCCAGTGATACAATGGGTTTCGCATGGTGTAAGGTACCGTTTCGGCCCATTTCTCAAATTTCTCCCAATCGCTCGTATCCTTACCGGTGCAGTATTTTTCATCCACACCGTTGGTGCGCATCGCCCGCCATTTGTAATGATCACCTTCGAGCCATATTTGCCCGAGGTTGTCGAACCGGTGATTATCTGCGATATAGGCAGGGTTCAAATGACAATGGTAATCAATGATGGGCTGTTTTGCCGCATGCTCGTGATAGAGCTGACGTGCAGCATCACTTTGTAATAAAAAATCTTCGTGAATAAATGGTTTCATATCGTCTGCTTAATGTGAATTATATCTCTGTATCCGAAACGGGGAGTAATTGAACGAACCTCTGCGACAGGAAGGAATATCCGAATCTCAAAGATACCACTTTTTAATTTAACTTTTTCACTCCAAATCATTTTCTTTAATTGCCGGTATCGGACTAATATTCATTCTTCTGTATTCTGTAGGCGTCATCTGGTACTTATTCTTGAAACATCTGGAGAAGTACTTGGCATCATTCATTCCCACCATGTAAGAGATCTCCTTGATGGTGTAATCTTCCTGTAACAGTAACACGGCAGCATGCTGCATCAACACATCGCGTACATACTCCACCGGCGCCAAGCCGGTGAGTCCTTTCACCTTCTTGAAAAAAACAGATCGGCTCATCCCCATCTCCACCGCCAGGTCTTCAATCACATAATCGTTGTTACCCAGGTGCGCTTCAATGAACCTGTTGATTGACTGGATAAATACCAGATCCTTATCATTGGCTACTGCTTCATTGTTGCTGGCCTCCTCCGACAACATACCGGGTGAGTGGTAGACCCTGTTGCGATAAAAATTCTGCAATTCATTTCTCCTTTGCAACAGGCTTTTCACTCTCGCCTTGAAGAATGAGACGCTGAAAGGTTTGGAAATGTACTCATCGGCCCCTTGTTCAAATCCCTCCAGCTTACTCTCAAGCGTTGTTTTGGCCGTGAGCAGCAGAAAAAGAATGTGACTGGTCTGCACATTCTTTCGGACATTCTCAAGCAGCTCCATGCCATCTGCTTCAGGCATCATGATATCACTCACAATGAAATCGGGTATCAACTCCTGTGCTTTCTCAAATCCCTCCACGCCGTTTGATGCTTCATGCACTTCATAGTCTTCCTCCAGGATGGAGCGAATGAACTGACGCAGATCCTCATCATCTTCCACAACCAATACCAGGGGATGTTCGTTCATATGGGTGAACGATTCACACGGAGCAACCGAACCATTTTGTACCTCCTCATTTTCTGACACTCTCCCGCTGACGGTAGTTTCATCGATGGTGACCTCGGGGCCAAGATGTGCAATCCCCTTCTTGAAGAAGAGGGTGAAGCAGCTGCCCTGGTTCACCTCGCTCTCCACTGCTATGCGTGCCATATGCTTGTCGGCCAATTCTTTTACAATGGAGAGGCCTATGCCGGTACTGGGCTTGCTCTTGTCTTCGTTGAACGACTCAAAACGCCTGAACAACCGTGCCTGTTTCTCCTTCGAGATTCCGGAGCCGGTATCCCTGATCTCAACAGCAAACTCATTGTTTTGGTTGTAGAGGGTCACATTTATTGATTTTCCAGACGGAGTATACTTGAACGCATTCGAAAGCAGGTTCAGAATGATCTTCTCCAATGCTTCACTATCGGCCCAGATAATTGCATCGCCAGCTCGGTTCACGAACCGGTAGTCGATCTTCCTGATCTCCGCATTTTTGACATATCCCTCGAAAAGGTTCTCAATAAACGGGGCTGCCTCAATCCTGTGTACAGTGAGTGGCAACTGTGACATCTTCTGGAAATCGAGGATCTGGTTCACCATGTTCAGCAACCGGTTAGTATTCTTAGAGACTAGCTTGAGCTGATTCTTCACAAGTGTTGGAGTGCTGCTACTGGAGAGAAGATTCTCAATGGGCGAGACAATCATGGTGAGCGGGGTGCGGATCTCATGTGAGATGTTGGTGAAGAACCGTGTCTTGATCTCCGATTCACGTTTCTCCAGGATAATCTTGTTGCGCATCCGGTAAAAGGTATAGAGTATCCTGTAGGCAAAATAAAGTATCAACAACAGCAATAGCACGTAGATTAAATACGCCCATCCGGTGGCCCAGAATGGCGGCATCACTTCGATGGTCAGCAGTCGCTCGTTATCAGCCCATACGCCGTCGCTGTTTGTCGATCTCACCCGGAAGAGATACTTGCCCGGGGATAGATTGGTGTAGTTGGCAATCCGTTGGTTACCGGAAAAGATCCACTCCTTGTCGAATCCATCGAGCTTGTATGCGTAAAAGATGTTCTCCGGATCAATGTAATCAAGTGCTGAAAATTCGATGCTGAAAAAATTCTGGTTGTGCTTCAACTGCAACCTGTCAGTCAGATGAATGTCACGTTTCAGCGGACCATCAGGCGTGATGGGTACGGAACGGTTGAATAGCCTGAACTGCACCAATGCCAGGTAGGGATTAAAAGTGTTGTTCCTCACCTGATCGGGATCAAAAAGAATCATTCCGTGTGAGTACCCGAATAGCATTCTCCCGTCACGCAGCCGGCACCTGGAGTCTTCAGAGAAATTATTTCGTTTCAACAGCCGTTTCATCTCACTGAAGTTCTCAAATGTCTCATCGCTACGGTTGAATTTGGTCAGCCCACCTTCGCTGCCAACCCAGATGTTACCGAGCCGGTCCTCCTGTAAAGAAAGAATGATGTTGGAGGGGAGTCCATGGTTGCTATCGTATGTCTCGAATAGAATCGGGAATCCCATACTATCGGTTTCCGACACCCGGCTGATCCCCCCCCCGAAGCTACCGATGAAAGTCTCTCCATCCTCAGTGGTACAAATGTCGATGATATCATTGGCACCCACAGTGCCGGGATCATCGCTGTTGTGAACGTAGGTCTTGTAAGAGATCGCATCGGCGCTTCTGAAATCGGGGTCAAACATAATCAAGCCTAAAGTTGTTCCCACACAAATATTCCCGTAGCGGTCCTCGTTGATGATTCGCACCTGATCACCCAGGCTGAAGGGATAGCCTGTTAGTCCGTTTCCATGGTGAATCACCCTCTCACCACCGGTACCATGGAGTATCAGGTTGATTCCACCTCCAAATGTTCCAACCCAGATATTCCCATTCTTGTCTTCATAGATGGAATAAACGTGGTTGTCACTCAGCGAGTGGATATCTCCCGGGCTATGTTGTATCCGGTGGATCGCATAGGTCTCACCACCCTCATCCGGTGTCAAACGGTAAATACCTTCTCCCTTGGTGCCAATCCATATGTTCTGTTGGGAATCTTCTGTGATGCAATAGGCGATGCCTCTCAACGGATTGCCCTTGCCGATAGTTCCCTTCTCGGTGAGAATACCCTTTTCCTTTAGTGAAGCGTCGTAGAGATGGATCATCCCATCTTTGGTGGCAGCCCAAATGGTACCTTGTGAGTCCTCAAAGATGGGACGCACATCATTGCTGATGGTGGAATGGATATTGTCGTTCAGTAATATAGACCGAAACTGACTATCATCAAAGAAGATCACCTTCTCCAGTCCGTGTGACCGGGTACACATCCAGAGGTTTCCTTGCCTGTCGGAGTAGGCTGAGTGCATCATGTTGGAAAACAACCAGGAAGGAGAGAAAGGCTCGTTGTAGAAGGGGACCAGATGGTCAGTCTCTGGATCATAAAGTGAGAATCCTCCCCCCCGGGGATGAATCCAAAGACGATCCTCAATGTCTTCAAAGATAAAAAAGTTGGGGGGGAATACACTCGTTTCGGTACTCTCAATAAATGGCTTGTAATGAAGATATTGACGAGAATAGGGATTGAACCTTGCGACCCCGAGGTGATCTGTTTCGAACCACAGATTTCTGTTCTTATCCAGGTAATAGGAAAATATCTGAGCAGAAGCCATTTCAGGGAGAGTTTGCCGGTTATAAATCTCCACGCTGCCATCGTGAGTGTTGTATATAACGAAACCGCTATGAGATGAGATCACTGCAATCTTATCTGTTGAGATTTCATCGATGGCAATCACATCGGTGGTCAAACCTGTGTGCAATGGATGAAAGCTCCCTTTCTTCTTGTCGTAACGCCAGATGACACCTTTATCAGCACCAAACCAAATCTCCTCGTTCAGTTCTAAGACGCAGAAAAAGGAAAATTCATCGGAAAAAGGTGTATTGGTCGCCGGATGGAAGTAAAAAATGGGCACACTGCTTCCGGCCTCAAGGAAAGTAAGACCTCTGCCGGTAAGGAACCAGCAATTCCCCTCACTGTCTTCATGCACCCCGTTCACCCGGTTGTCGGTAAGATTGTGATTGCGCGTATGATACTGATTGGCATGAAACAGTGAGTCCGTGACAACGATGCATCCATCTTCTTCAGACAGAAGCCAGACATTCCCATTTGATGAAGAAATGATACCGGATGCAGCAAAGGGATGACCCTCGAGACCCGAAATAGCTCCTGTACCGGTAAAGGTCTCTGTGCGGACATCAAAACGATAAGCATGGTTGTCGTATGTCAGGGTCCAGATGTTACGGTAACGATCCTCAAAGAGGTGATCAATCCTACTGCTCTGTGATGCGATATCTGTGCTACCGGGCAGGTGGTAGGTTTTGAAGGTATAACCATCGAACCTGCTCAGGCCATCCCAGGTGCTGAACCACATAAATCCACTCCGGTCTTGCAGGATATCGGTGATGGTATGTTGCGGGAGTCCGTCCTCTGGACCATAATGAACAAAGTAAGCCTCCGGTTGTGCCTTGAGGGGAACCACAACCACGAGAATTAAAAACAGCAGAATTTTTATGTTCATTACACTTATATTTTGCTCCCTACAAATATACATTTATTTGCTCTTTCCCTTCAGCATTTTCGATCTTATAACAATATATCACCCCTTAAAAACCAATTTATCACCTCCAGTTCCATTCTAATACATTATCATTGTAATTAGAAAATGCCAAAACACTGAATACGAACTATTATGTCAGCGATAAAAGCAAAAACAAATGAATGTTAACTATTTAAACAGTAAGCAACACTTAAATTGAAACTCGATACGCATGAAAAAAAAAGTACCTTGAAAGAGAGAGATGGATGAGCCTCCATCTAATATGATGAACAATTATTTACTCACTTATTTTTAATAAACATGACAAATATGAATGAAACAGGAATGAAAAGAAAAGTAACCATCGGTTTACTACTCCTACTTCTCTTTTCAATGGGTATTTCAGCCCAAGAGAGAACGATTCGTGGGGTTGTGGAAGACTCCAACGGCGAACCAATTATTGGTGCCAATGTGATGGTGAAAGGTACGAGCATCGGTGCTGCCACGGATCTGGAAGGAAATTACACACTTTCCGTTCCCACTTCAGCAACCACACTCTACGTATCCTACATCGGTATGAAGGAAGCAGAAGCACCCATCACCGGTAACGTGGTCAATTTCACCCTCGAAGAAGATATATCCAACCTTGATGAGGTTGTGGTAATCGGTTATGGAACGATGCGAAAACGTGACCTTACCGGATCTGTGTCCTCGGTGAATGCCGAGACACTGGCCGCAGTACCGGTAGCCTCCGCCGTGGAGGCTATAACCGGTAAGATGGCCGGGGTGCAGGTACTCACCACAGAGGGTTCACCCGATGCCGAGATGCGCATTCGTGTTCGTGGTGGAGGCTCGATCACGCAGAGTAACGATCCTCTCTTCATTGTGGATGGTTTCCCCGTAAGTACCATCTCAGACATCCCGCCTACCGATATTGAGTCGATTGATGTACTGAAAGATGCTTCCTCGACCGCCATATACGGATCACGTGGCGCCAACGGGGTTGTCATCGTAACAACTAAGTCGGGACAAGCTGGCAAACTTCGGCTAAGTTACAATGCATACTTCGGTGTGAAGCAGATCGCGAAAACAATGGAAGTGCTCTCACCCTATGATTATGCATCTTGGCAGTATGAACTGGCAGCCCTCAAAAGCAACGATGCCATAGAGAATTACAATTCTTTCTTCGGCAACTACCAGGACATCGATCTCTACCGCAATGTACCTTACAACGATTGGCAGGATCTCACTTTCGGACGTCCCGGCAGCTCCATGAACCACAGCCTGAGCCTCAACGGCGGAAGTGAAAAGATGACCTACGCATTCAACTTCTCACATCTCTCCGACAAGGCTATCATGGAAGATTCCGACTACCGTCGCAACAGCATGAGCCTGAAGCTTAACAACAAGGCTACAGACCGTATCGCACTCGATTTCTCGGTACGCTACACCGACACCAAGATCAACGGGGGTGGTGCCAACGATGCCAATAGTACGCTCGATACCGACAAGCGGTTAAAGTACTCAGTGATATACACTCCCATACCGCTGAAGAACCTCGATGCTTCTGCCGGTAGTGCCGACGACGACCTGGGGAACCTCTACAACCCACTGGTATCCATCAGCGACAACGCCCGTGAGAAGACTCAGAAGCGTCTCAACATGGCAGGAAGTGCCACCTGGGAGATGATCGACAACCTGAAACTTCGCTCAGAAGTTGGAATGGACAGCCAGAACGACGGAGACCAACGCTACTGGGGTCTAACTACATATTATATCAAGAACTACCCCTCGGTCGACAATCAGGGTAAGCCCGCCATCCGTCTGGTTAACCGTGAACGACAGGCATTGCGAAATACCAACACCATCAACTACGATTTCGAGAATCATCTTGGAGAGGACCACAGCCTGAACATGATGGCGGGTCACGAATACATCATACGCAAAGGAATCACGCTTACCGATGAGGTTCACGGCTTCCCAGCAACCTTTACAGCCAATGATGCCTGGCGGCTCTCCTCGCAGGGGGTACCCTACACCATCGACAACTATTACAACGAGGATGACAAGCTACTCTCCTACTTCGGTCGTATCAACTACGATTACATGAGCAAGTACCTGGTGAGCGCCACCTTCCGTGCCGATGCCTCCTCCAAGTTCAGCAAAGAAAACAGATGGGGTTATTTCCCTTCAGCTGCCGCTGCCTGGCGCATCTCCTCTGAACCATTCATGGAGGGAACCAAGGGATGGCTTGAGGACCTGAAGCTGAGAGCCAGCTTCGGTACCGCCGGTAACAACAACATCCCTTCCGGACAGCTGGTTCAAATGTTTGAATCGAAAGCCACTTCATGGATCAACGGCTTCTCAAGTTACTGGGCACCTTCAAAAGTGATGGCCAACCCAGACCTGAAATGGGAGACCACCATCACACGTAACTTAGGACTCGATTTCTCTCTTTTGGGAGGACGTTTGAGTGGTACGGTGGAAGCTTATCGCAACACCACCAGTGACCTGCTGATCGAGTTCCCCGTTGCTGGTACCGGTTACGACACACAGTACCGCAACATGGGTGAGAACCAAAACCAGGGGATTGAAGCAACACTTAACTGGTATGCTGTCAACAGGAAGAACTTCACACTCAGCTTCAGTGGTAACATTGGCTTCAATAAAACTGAGATCCAGAGCCTGGGTATCATGAACGACTTTGGATATGAGACCTATTGGGCCTCATCCGAGATTGGATATGATTACTGGATTGCCAAGGGAGGTGCCGTTGGCCAGATGTTCGGATATCATTCCGACGGTCGATATGAGGTGGATGACTTCATCGATTATAACGAAACAACAAACCGTTGGAACCTCAAGGAAGGGGTTGCAGATGCCTCCGGCGTGGTGGGTACCATACGACCGGGATCGATGAAACTGAAAGACCTCGACGGTGACGACATCATCAGCGTAGATGACCGTGAGATCATCGGCGACGCAAACCCAGTTCACACCGGCGGATTCACGCTCAACTCCACTTTTTACGGCTTTGACCTCGCTGCTGCCTTTAACTGGAGCTACGGCAATGACATTTACAATGCCAACAAGATTGAGTTCTCCCACACCGGGAAGTACCAATACCGAAACATGATCACCACCATGGAGCCGGGCAAGCGTTGGACCAACCTGCGCGAAGATGGCACAATCAGCAATGATCCCGCAGAACTAGCGGCCATGAATGTCAACACCACGATGTGGTCGCCCTACACCTCTCGTATGATCTTCAGCGACTGGGCAGTTGAAGACGGCAGTTTCCTCCGTCTCAATACCCTCACATTGGGTTATACCCTCCCGAAACACCTGTTAACCAAGGCGAAGATTGAGAATCTTCGATTCTACGTGACCGGCTACAACGTGGCACTCTGGACCAACTACAGTGGTTATGATCCCGAAGTATCCACAATCAGAAGGACCAACCTCTCACCGGGTGTCGACTACTCAGCATATCCGAGAAGCCGTCAACTTGTTTTTGGTGTGAACCTTAATTTTTAACCCTCAAAGATTAACTGTATGAAAAAATATATCAATATCTGTCTGATTCTTCTGACATTCGGACTTTTCTTCAGCTCCTGCGACCTGGATGCACCATCCCAGTCAGCAGCCGAAGGATCGGTCGTCCTCTCCATTGAGGCACTGGCCGAAGGAGCGGTAATGGGCATCCACCAGTCGTTCGGGGAGACCAACTCCTACCGCGGACGTTTTTTACCCTACTACGGCATCAACAGCGATGTGGAGTGGATCAACGGCATCAACCCCACCCAATTAAACGATGCAGGCAAGTACGAACTCTCTACCTACGCCGCCTCCCCCGGAAACACGCAGATGAACACAGACAACAATGCCTGGGCCAAGTTCTATGAAGGAATTGAACGAGCCAACAAAGCTATCGAAGGGCTGCGCGACTTCGGCAACGTGGAGGAAAACCCACGTATGGCACAACTGCTTGGTGAAGCACTCACTTTACGGGCAGTGATTTACCTCGACCTGGTGAAAGCATGGGGTGATGTACCGGCACGCTTTGAGCCGATCACCACTGAGACACTCTACCTCCCGCGAAGTGACCGCGATGTCATTTACAAACAGCTGTTGGCTGACCTGGATGAGGCAGAAGAGCTAGTGGCATGGCCGAACGAAACCAACATCACTGCCAGTACTGAGCGAGTCAACAAGGCGTTCGTGAAGGGACTGATGGCACGCGTCGCCCTCTATGCCGGCGGATACTCACAGCGAGCCGATGGTGTGCGCCGCAGCACAGACCCCGAGCTGAGTGTCGATAAGATGTATGCTCTCGCAAAAGAAAAAACCATCGAGGTGATTCAACAGGGATCCAACACACTGGGATCCTTCGAACAGAACTTCCGTCTGCTATGCCAGGATGATGTGACCGCCGGAAAGGAGTCACTCTGGGAAATTCCCTTCTCCGCAGGCCGCGGACGAGTGCTCTACACCCTGGGTGTGCAACACAGGGCTGTTGACCAGTATACCGCTCAAAACAGGGGCGGCACCAACGGTCCCCTGCCTTACCTTTTCTACGACTACGACGTAGAGGACTTGCGGCGTGACGTTACCTGCGTACCCTACGAGTGGTCTAACTCAAATCCGAGTCACCAGCAGCTCAGGAGCATCGACAACTGGTGCTTCGGCAAACTGCGCTATGAATGGATGAATCGCAGAGTAACCTCCACCAACGACGACGGCATTAACTGGCAATACATGCGCCTGGCTGATGTCTACCTGATGGCTGCCGAAGCGATCAATGAGCTGGAGGGTCCCGCTGCAGCGGCACCCTACCTGAAGCCAATCCTCGACAGGGCACTGCCGGCAGAGAAGGTGACCGCCTACATGTCGCAGGCTACCGCCAGCAAGGATTCCTTCTTCAATGCGATCGTCGACCAGCGCGCCCTGGAGTTTGCAGGCGAAAGTCTTCGCAAGGCAGACCTGATTCGCTGGAACATGCTCAAAACAAAGCTTGATGAGGCCAAGATGAAGATGACACAGCTTATCAACCGAGAAGGGCCCTACGCTGATCTACCCGAGAAGCTCTATTTCAAGACTGCAGACGACAACGAGACTCTGATCATCTACGGACTGAACCACGGAGACAGCGATGAAATCGGAGCCAGCCTCGGTTACGAGGGCAGCACCACCTGGTTCGACACTGACGATCTGACACCGGAACTGATCAATGCGCTCTACCAGAACGATCCTGATCAGAACCAATTCTGGCCCATCTGGCAGACATTCATCGACAGTAGTAACGGACAATTAACGAACTAATCATTATGGAAAGAAAACAGAAATACAGTATCGCACTACTCGCCTTCCTGGCAGCAGCGTTGTTCAATTTCAGCTGTACCGATGACAGAGCTGAGGAGCTTTCATCGATCGATTACGAGAGACTCTTCTCTCCCATCAAGATTGAAGCGTTCGTGATCAACCGCACCGACGCACGGCTGAGCTGGACACTCAACTCGAATGTAGAGTCTTACTCGCTGGAAGTTTTTGCCGACGACAGCCTCACTTTTGCCGGCACACCGGTGAGGACCTACAACGATGTGACTGGTGATCAGCTCCCCTATTACATTCGCGAACTCGACGGCGAGACGCAGTACTCGGTACGGATCAAATCAGTGGCTGCCGGCAAGACTGAATCTAAATGGAGTGGCGTGTCTTTCAAGACCGGTACGGAGAATATCTTCCTTCCTTTCCAGGATGGTGATGTGAAAGCTACTTCGGCAACCCTTCGCTGGACACCGGGCAAAACGCTCACCACAATCATGCTCGAGCCGGGAGGCATCCAGCATACGGTGACTGCCGGTGAGATTGCTGCCGGCATCGCTACCATCGAAGGCTTAACAGCTGAGACAACCTACACGGCGACCCTGAAGAACGGGGCAAAAACAAGGGGTATCGTAGAGTTCATGACACTGGTGGATATCGGCAACGCTATTGCCGTTTATCCGGAAGACGACCTCCTGGCCCTGCTGGCCGCCGCCAACGACGGCGATGCATTCGCCCTCTTCCCCGGCAGCTACGGCGCAGGTGACATGTTTGTGGTGAACAAAACCATTGAGATCAAGGGTGTCTATCCTTACGACAAGCCAGTACTGAACGGCTACATCTCGTTGGAAGATGGAGCAGGCCTGCTGCTCAAAGATGTGACACTCGACGGTGGTGCATCACAGGGACAAAGCATTGTCTTCAACACCGGTGAAGTTACCTACAACGCCCTTACCGTGGAAGGATGCGAGATCAGGAACTTTGTGAAAGGGGTTTATTACCTGAACGTTGCATCCCTGGTGGAATCAATCACCTATCACAACAACCTCATTTATAACATTGTCTGTGACGGAGGCGACTTTATGGATTCCCGTAAGGGTGCATTCAACAGCCTGACCTTGACCAACAACACCATTTACAACAGTGCAACGGGACGTGATCTGATTCGCTATGACGATGCTTCAGGCAGCTTCCCGGGAATGACTTCTACCATCCTGGTGGATCACAACACCTTGCATGGTGTCTGCAACAGTTCATCCAAGCGGTTGTTCTACGTACGATTCAAGGAGAATAAGATTACCTTCACCAACAACATTGTGGCAGAAACAGCTGCCATCTTCACCAACCAGAACAACACCGATCCTTCTCCCACCTTCGGCGGAAACAACTTCTTCAATGCCCCGAACCTCTTCTCGGCATCAGGAAGCTCATCGAAATTTTATGATGACTCTGCCGACAGCGAAGATCCGGGCTTTGTAAATGCGGCCAACGGAGACTTCACCGTCACCAATGAATTGCTGAAAGCGAAAGGGACAGGTGACCCCCGCTGGATAAACTAACCCAAGACCCTATACCAGTTTACGTGACTCTTTTTTAAAGAGTTACGCAAACTGGTATTGTGACTAAAACTGTAACAACTGAAAGAATGAAGAATTATTTTTCGATTCTCCTGCTGATTTCCCTTCTGATTTCCTGCAAGGAAAATGCTCCGGACAATCGTACCTACCCTTATGCTCATCTCTATGATGGGCTCCCTTTCGAAATGCCACAGGTCGAAATCCCAACCTTTCCCGAAAACCATGTCAGTGTGGCCGACCATGGTGGCAAACCTGACGGTATCACCCTCAACACCAAAGCCTTTGAAGATGCCATGCAGGCACTCTCAGAGAAAGGAGGTGGTACACTGACCGTACCGAAAGGGGTCTGGTTCACCGGGCCTATCGTCTTCCGCTCGAACATCAACATGCATCTTGAAAAAGGAGCACTGATTCTTTTCTCCCCCGACAAGGATCTATACCCGCTGGTGGAGACCGTCTTCGAAGGTCTCGACACCCGCCGCTGCCAATCGCCCATCTCAGGACGTAACCTTGAAAACATCGCCATCACAGGTGAAGGATCCATCAACGGTTCGGGTGAGGCATGGCGACCCCTAAAAAGAGAGAAGGTGACTGAGAGCCACTGGAAAAAGGTGGTTCAATCTGGTGGTGTGGTGCAGAACGACAATTACTGGTTTCCTTCAACCGCCTCGTTAAAAGGCCATGAGATGAGCGACATGAACGTACCGCGACAAGATCTCACAGAGGAGCAATGGCAGGAGATCAAGGATTTCCTGCGCCCCGTGATGATTAGCTTCATGGAGTGTAAGAACGTATACTTGCAGGGGGTACTGTTTGAAAACTCGCCGGCTTGGAACATCCACCCGCTGATGTGCGAGAATGTGATCGTGGATGGCATCCTGGTGCGCAATCCCAGCTACTCACAGAATGGCGATGGTATCGACCTGGAGTCATGTGTCAATTCTCTAATCGTAAACTCGGTGTTTGATGTGGGCGATGACGCCATCTGCATCAAGTCGGGAAAGGATGAGGACGGAAGGCGGCGCGGGCGCCCCACCGAAAACCTGATTGTGGACAACTGCAAGGTATTCAACGGTCACGGCGGCTTCATCGTGGGCAGTGAAATGTCAGGAGGTGTACGCAATATTTCAGTAAGCAACTGTCTGTTCCTGGGTACCGACGTAGGACTGCGCTTCAAGAGCAACCGTGGCCGTGGAGGCGTGGTGGAGAACATTTACATCTCCGACATCTACATGTTCGACATTGCGACCGACTCGTTTCTCTTCGATCTCTACTACGGTGGCAAGTCGGCATCTGAATCTCTTGCAGACGGGGATACCATGCCGACCAATCAACCTACCTTCCCCGTTACCGAGGAGACTCCTGTATTCCGAAACATCTTCGTGAAGAACCTGGTATCACGCAATGCCCGCAGGGCAATGTTCTTCAACGGTCTGCCAGAGATGAACATCGAAAACATAAACCTGGAGAATGCCTTTGTAACAGCTCGTTACGGCGCTGAATTCTCAGAGTCGAAAGATATAACCTTTAAAAATGTGACCGTGATCCCGGAAGAAGGCCCGGCCTACATGTTCCACAACGTAAAAAACTTCAAAACGGAAAATCTATCATACGAAATCGGTGAAAGACAAAAGGCAGCAGTGATCACCGGACATGAGACATCAGGACTTCAACTCTCCGGTCTGCAGGAAGAGCTTGCTGAGATCGCACCGGAAGTGGAGAGCGACAAGGTTGTCTTCAAATAAAAAGCAGAGGTAGTGATGAAAATAACAATGAAACCTGTAATACTCTTCACATTGCTGTCTTTATCTATGTCGTTGGGGTGCACAGGACCCAAGCCGGCAAAGATACTGATGGCAGGCGACTCTACCATGGCAGACAAGCCGCTGTCCAAACAGCTAGTGGATAGCCTGACCGGGGAGTCGACAGAAGAGGCGTTTCTGGAAAGAGGCTGGGGGCAATTGTTGCCTGAGATGATTTCCGATATGGGGAGAGTCCTCAATTATGCCCGCAATGGCCGCAGCACACGCACCTTCGTGGAAGAGGGACTCTGGGGTGAATTGTACGATCAGATTGCACCTGGCGATGTGGTCATCATCCAGTTCGGTCATAATGATGGGGTAATCACCAAAAGAAGTTACACCAACCCGGCTCAGTTCAGGCTGAACTTTGTGGCTTTCGTCAACGAAGTGAATGCCAGGGGAGCCTACCCGATCCTATGCACCCCCGTCGCACGTCGCAAGTTCGATGAAAAGGGAGTACTACAACCAACTCATGGGGAGTATCCCGATATCATTCGCTCAGTGGCCACTCAGGAGAAGGTGCTCCTTATCGACATGGAAGTACTTACCTCAAAATGGTTACAGGATGCCGGCATGGAGGGATCAAAACAGTTTTTCCACAAGCTCCCTCCCGGTGTCAGCAAGCTCTACCCTGAAGGGCTTGACGACAACACCCACTTCAACGAGCAGGGAGCCAGGGAGGTAGCCCGAATGTTTGTCGACGCGGTCAAAAAACAGAATGTTGAACCACTGACTCATTTACTCAAATAACAAATCCCGATGAAAAAATTATTCACATTCCTTTTCCCATTCATCTCTTTGTTGCTTAGCTGCACGGGAGAGAAAGAGGTAACAGCAGATCCCTATTACCTAAGGATGGCTGAGTCGGAAATGCAACGTTACCCTGAGAGCTGGATGGTAGACTTCTCAGAGAAAATCAAATGGAACTACACCCATGGGCTGGAGCTGCAGGCAATGATACAGGTATCGGAGAAAAGTGGCGATGAAAAATACTTCCGTTATGCCGAAGCCTATGCCGATACGATGGTCAATGAAGATGGGACCATCAAGACCTATGTACTTGAAAAATACAACATCGACCACATTAACCCCGGTAAGATGCTCTTTCCAATCTATGAGAAGACGCAAAACCCCAAGTACCTGAAAGCCCTTCAGCTACTCAGAAGCCAGATGGAAACCCACCCGCGCATCTCCAACGGTGGCTTCTGGCACAAGCAGATCTACCCCCACCAGGTGTGGCTCGACGGTCTTTACATGGCAGGCCCCTTTTTGGCGGAATACGGCAAACGTTTCGACGAGCCGTCACTCTTCGACGAGGCAGCGTTGCAACTCACCACCGCCTGGGACGACCTGATTGACGAGGAGAGCGGTCTGCTCTACCACGGTTGGGATGAGAGCCGCGAACAGCGGTGGGCCGACCCGGTCACCGGGCGCTCACCCCACTTCTGGTCACGAAGTATCGGTTGGTACATGATGGCAATGATCGATGTGCTGGACTTCTTGCCGGAAGACCATCACCAGAGGGCTGAAATCATCGAACAACTGAACCATATTGCTACTGCCATAGAAAAATATCGTGACCCTGTAACGGGGATGTGGTATCAGGTAACCGACCTGGGCGAAAGAGAGGGCAACTACCTGGAATCGTCCGGCTCCATCATGTTTATCTACAGCTGGGTGAAAGGCGCACAAAAAGGCTACCTTCCTGATGCTTTCCTGCAAAAGGGTACAGAGGCATATGATCAATTTCTGGAACAGTTTATCCGTGAAAACGAAGACGGCACCATTTCGGTCACCGACGTCTGCTCCGTAGCCGGCCTGGGGGGTGAAAAGCGGTACCGTGATGGCAGTTTCGAATATTACACCTCGGAACCGATACGGGATGACGATCCCAAAGCCATAGGTCCTTTCATCATGACAAGCATATTGTTGGAGCGATAATAAAAAAAATATAACTTTGACACATGACGCACAAACCAACCATCCTACTGATAATCTCAGTATTGATATCTACTGCCAACTGGGTGGCGGCACAGACACCAGCCTTTCCCGGCGCCGGGGGTGCCGGCATGTTCACAACCGGTGGGCGTGGAGGAGAAGTGCTCTATGTCACCTCCCTCGATGACTCCGAAGAGCCTGGCACACTACGTTGGGCCATACGTAAGAAAGGTCCCCGTATCATCTTATTCAAGGTGTCCGGGGAGATACGTCTTAATAGCCCGCTGAAGATCAACAACGGCGACTTGACCATCGCCGGCCAATCGGCTCCTGGTGATGGCATCTGCATCAGCAACCACGAGACGGTGATCAGTGCCGACAACGTAGTCATCCGCTTCATCCGCTTCCGGCTGGGAGACAGGGCTCAGAAGGCGGTTGATGCGTTATCAGGGTTCAGGAACGAGAACATCATCATCGACCACTGTAGCATGAGCTGGGGAGTAGATGAACTCTCCTCTTTTTACGACAACCGTAACTTCACCATGCAATGGTGCTTCATCACCGAAAGTCTCAGAAACTCGGTACATACCAAGGGAAGACATGGCTACGGCGGCATATGGGGCGGCCAGAACGCATCGTTCCACCACAATCTGCTTGCTCACAACGACAGCCGCAATCCGCGCTTCTGTGGCAGCCGTTACTCCAACCAACCCGATCTGGAGAAGGTGGATTTCCGCAATAACTTGATTTACAATTGGGGAGCTAACAACATCTACGCCGGTGAAGGTGGCGAATACAATCTGGTAGGGAATTATTTCAAGCCGGGGCCTGCCACCGGGAACAGTGCCTCTAAACGAATCCTGAACCCCGATGCGGACAACGGTAAAAACAACCAGCCGTCAGGCATCCATGGTCGATTCTATCTCGAGGGTAATATCCTGGAGGGTAATGAGTCGGTCAGCAGCGACAACACGCTTGGAGTGGAAATGGGAAGTACTTTTGCTCAATTTGCCCCACAGGTAAAGCGAGAGAATATCTTTGCTACGGAGCCCTTTCCAATGGTCCCGGTCACTACCGATGAGGCAACACAATCCTACGAAAAGGTGTTGCGCTTCGGTGGCTGCTCACTGGTCAGAGATATTCATGACGAACGGTATGTGGAAGATGTGAAAGCTGCTTCCTACACCTTTGAGGGCTCTGGCGGTAGCACCGGGGGACTGATCGACAGTCAGGAGGATGTGGGAGGATGGCCTGAGTACCGTACCTACAATTCCTATTTGGACGGAGATGAGGATGGTATTCCCGACGGATGGTTGGAGCAGCACTTTCCCGGTAAAAAGGCGGATGAATTGAATGAGGAGGGATACACCTACCTGGAGCTCTATCTCCACAGCCTGGTAGCCCATCTGATGGGTGAGGATACGGATGAGTCAATAGACAACCAACAGCACCCCCCCACAGCCATCAAAAAAATCGTCGTCGACCAACAAGGCGAAGGCGATTTCCTTTCGTTACAGGAGGCAATCGATGCGGTAAGGGCATTCGATCCCGATTACAGCACTGTGATCTACCTGAAAGAGGGAATCTACTATGAAAAGGTGGTGATTCCAGAATATCTGCGTAACCTGAAGATTGTAGGTGAAAACAGGGATAAGACCATCATCTCCTACAATGACCATGCCCGGTTGAACAATATGGGTACTTTTCGAACCTACACCCTGATGATCAGGGGGAGCAATATCATCCTGGAAAATCTGACAATCGAGAACAACGCCCCCATGGTAGCGCAGGCGGTGGCCCTCCATACCGAAGGAGACCGCATCATACTGAAGAACTGCCGGCTACTGGGCAACCAGGACACCCTCTATACAGGTAGGGAGAAGGGGAGGCTCTTCTTCCATAACTGCTACATTGAAGGAACCACCGATTTTATTTTCGGTCCCTCTACGGCATGGTTTGAAGCATGCACCCTTCACGGGAAAAAGAACTCCTACATTACCGCGGCCAGTACCCCTCAGGATGCCGCATTTGGATACATCTTCAACCGGTGTCACATCACCGCTGCCGAGAATGTAACCTCCCTCTACCTGGGCCGTCCCTGGCGCCCCTACGCAATGACGCTCTTCATGCACTGCACACTTCCGGCGGCTATCAACCCTTCCGGGTGGGACAACTGGCGCAACCCGGACAACGAACAAACGGCACGTTATGCAGAGTTTAATAACAGTGGAAAAGGAAGCAGACCGGCAGAGAGAGTAGCATGGAGTAAAATCCTTACCCAGGGTGAGGGCGCGTCCATCACCCTTGAAAAGGTGATGGGTGATTTTTATCCTGCAATCATTGCTGAAACAAATCATCTCGAACCATAAACAATCAAGATGAGAAAGACAGAGTACATCCTCATTCCAGCGCTGCTGCTGACAATGCTATTCCTCAGCTGTAAACAAGCTCGACATACAGAGGTGACCTTTAAGGAAGATCCCGAACGGACGAAAATAGACGTCTTTATAGGCGAACACTACTTCACCTCACTGATCTATACCGACAGCCTGGAAAAGCCATTCCTCTTTCCCATCCTTACCGCCTCCGGTAAAACAGTTACCAGGGGCTATCCCATCGATCCCCGTCCACATGAACGAATCGATCATCCCCATCAGATGGGTCTGTGGCTCAACTTCGGAGATGTGAACGGACTCGACTTCTGGAACAACTCTTCAGCCATCTCACCGGAAAGAAAAAGCCACTACGGTCATATTCAACTCGATTCCATCATTGATCTTGATCCTGATGCTGGAGAACTGATAACCCTCTCTACCTGGAAAGACTACCAGAAAAACAGGCTTCTGGAAGAAAGAACAACCTATCGTTTCAGCGGTGATACGGAACAAAACCGCTTTATTGAAAGAACCTCTCATTTAACCGCCCTTCAACAGGTTACACTGAGAAGTAACAAGGAAGGCCTCTTCGCCATAAGAGTCGACAGGGCTTTCGAGGAGCCTGACGAGAAACCGGTCAAACGGCTCGATGCCGGAGCACTACCGGCCGATGTTCCTTATGCACACAACGAGGGAGTGAATGGCCAATACCGCAATCAGCAAGGTTATAAAACTGAATCTGAGGTATGGGGTATAAAGACTCCCTGGGTAGCCCTTCGTGCAGAAAAAGAGGGGGAGGTAATTACCTTGGTGATCCTCGATCATCCGCAGAATCCCGGTTACCCCGGCTGGCCACATGCCCGTGGATATGGGCTCTTTTCGATGAACAACCTGGCGGGTAATACCATGAATCCTGCTGACCCACCCATCGAAATTGTGCTGAATCCGGGAGAGGAGATCTCCTTCCGTCACTTGCTGATCATCGGTGGAGAGATAACTGATGAGATGATCAACGGGATTATGAAACAATTCCATAATCAGTAATAACACGAATATTCACCCTTAAACGACAATAAAATGAAAAAAGAAGCAAATCCAATCTCCAGGAGAAAGTTCCTGGCAGTCTCCGGAGCCATCGCCGGTACTACCATCGTGAACCCGGCTTCAAACATCCTTGCTACCAACATGGGCAGCAACAGTATGAACAACAAGAAAACAAGGCTGGCTATTGTCGGCCTCGGCATCAGGGGTACCAGCATGTGGGGCAGCAGTCTCACGAAGGATTATGCTGACATTGTGGAATTTGTGGGTCTCTGTGACCATAACCCCGGTAGGCTGGCGCTGGGAAAGCAGCTGATCGGTACCGACTGCCCCACCTTCGACGACTTCGAACAGATGATGCGCGAGACCAAACCCGATCAGCTGATTGTCACCACCGATGATGACACGCACGACCACTTCATCGTAAAAGGGATGGAGATGGGTGCCGACATCATCTGCGAGAAGCCGATGGCCATAGACGAGCAAAAGATCCAGCGCATCATTGACGCCGAGAAGAGAACAGGCAAACAGTGCAGGGTTACCTTCAACTACCGCTACTCACCCCACCGCGCCAAGATGTGGGAGATTCTCCAGTCAGGTGAGATCGGTGAGCTCACCTCGGTCGACTTCCACTGGTATCTCGACACCTCGCACGGTGCCGATTACTTCCGCCGATGGCACCGACTGGTGGAAAAGGGGGGATCGCTCTGGGTGCACAAGGCCAGCCACCACTTCGATCTGCTCAACTGGTGGATCGGTAGCGACCCGGAGAGCGTCTATGCCTTGGGAGACCTGGAGTTCTACGGCAAGAATGGACCTTTCCGCGCCGACAACTGCCGCAGCTGCCCCCACACCAAGGAGTGTAACTTCTACTTCGACATCATGCGCAGTGAACATCTCAAAAGGCTCTATGTGGAGAACGAAAAATATGACGGCTACCACCGCGATGGATGCGTCTTCCGCAACGATGTCAACATCTACGACAAGATGGCCGCCACCATAAAGTACATGAACGGCGTGCAGGTGGCCTACTCGCTCACCACCTACTCCCCCTACGAGGGCTACCGCATTGCCTTCAACGGCACAAAGGGACGTATGGATGCCTGGATACAGGAGTCCAACCCCACCACCGATGCCAACTACGACGAGATCGTGGTCTCAAAGAACTTCGGGAAGAGAGAGTATCACCACATCCCGCAAGGCAGTGGACACGGCGGAGGCGACAAGCTGCTCAAGGACCAGATCTTTATCCCCGGGACACCCGACCCGCGGCGGCAAGCCGCAGGCGTACGTGACGGTTCACTGGCCTGCCTGGTTGGCATCGCTGCCAGGAAGAGCATCGCCTCGGGCGAAACGGTGATGATCAAAGACCTCACCTCCATTCAGCCCATGGTGAAGAAAGCCTGACAAACGAAACGATTGAGACAATGAGACGGCTCACTTTCTTCCTGCTGACTGTCATAATGCTTTTACTCACGGTGACATTAAGTTGCGAGAAGAGTATCCCGGTAATTGAACATCCTGAGAAGGAAAAGCCGGAGACAGAAAAGCCGGATGAGACAAGCAACCACACTTACCCCACACCGGTTACCGAGGCGGCCCAGGCCTTCCCCGGTGCCCGGGGTGGTGGGATGTACACCAGCGGCGGCCGGGGGGGGAAGGTGATCCGTGTAACCACTCTCGAGGATAACGGACTGCCGGGTTCACTCCGCCATGCCGTGAATCACTCGGGAGCACGTATCATCCTCTTCGATGTGAGCGGTACCATCAGGCTGAAGAGCAAGCTGGACATCACACAAGGGAACCTCACCCTCGCCGGCCAATCAGCTCCCGGCGGCGGCATCACCCTGGCCGACTACCCGGTGGAGATCAAGGCGGACAATGTGATCGTGCGCTACCTCCGCTTTCGCATGGGAGACCTGAAGGTGACCAATGATCAGGATGCATTTGGTGCACGTAACCGTAAGAACCTGATCATTGATCATTGCTCCATAAGCTGGTCTACCGATGAGTGCGCTTCCTTCTACGACAACGAGAACTTCACCCTCCAGTGGAGCATTCTCTCCGAGAGCCTCCGCCTCTCGGTGCACGAGAAAGGATCACACGGCTACGGCGGCATCTGGGGTGGAGTGAACGCTTCCTTCCTCTGCAACCTCCTGATACACCACGACAGCCGCACACCCCGCTTCTGTGGCAGCCGCTACAGCAACAAACCCGACAGGGAGAGCGTTGATTTCCGCAACAACCTGCTCTACAACTGGGGGGCCAACAATGCTTACGGCGCTGAAGGGGGAAGCTATAACATCGTGAACAACTACTACAAGCCAGGCCCCGCCTCCTCCAACCGTGGCAGGCTGCTGCAACCTTATGCCGACGATGGAAAGAATGCCCAACCAAAAGGAACCCATGGTCGCTTCTACCTCAGCGGCAATTATGTGAGCGGCAACAACAGCGTCACCGCGAACAATAGCCTGGGGGTACATCTGCACAGCACATTTGCAACGCACGCACCCGGTGTGACGCTCGACGACATCCTTGCCGAAAGCGAGTTTGTGATGGCGGAGACAAGCACCGTCAGCGCCGCGGAAGCCTATGAACAGGTGCTGCAAAAGGCCGGGAGCAGCAGAAGCCGCGATGCGATCGACAGCAGACTGGTGGAGGAGACCCGTACCGGCACGACGACCTTCAAGGGACTTAACCCGCAGAACAGCGATCCCTACCCCAAGCCGGGCATCATCGACAGCCAGGAGGATCTCAAGCCGGCCGATGTAGGTGCCGACTGGACCGCCTGGCCCGCCCTGGCAGAGGGAGTACTTCCTGCCGACAGTGATGGTGACGGCATGCCCGACACCTGGGAAATTGCAAAGGGATTGGATCCGCAAACAGCCGATGCAAGCGGTCGCCACCTCAGCACCGCATACGATAACATTGAGGTCTACCTTAACGAGCTGACCGCAATAGCACCATAATGAATTAATTCGATGAAACATACGAAACTCCACATCGCTCTTTTTCTGTTTATCTCTACAACCTTCCCCCTCTTCCCGCAGGTGAACATATCCCGTGCCTGGGTAGCCGACCGGGGCGACGGCACCTACCGCAATCCCATCCTCTATGCCGACTACTCCGATCCGGATGTCTGCCGTGCGGGTGAAGATTATTGGATGACCGCCTCCAGCTTTAACTGCATACCGGGACTGCCCATCCTACACTCCAAAGACATGGTGAGCTGGAAGCTTGTCAACCATGCCATTGACCGGCTGCCACCCGACGTGCATTTCTCCTCCCCGCAACATGGCAACGGCGTGTGGGCACCCTCCATCCGCTACCACGACAACATGTTCTACATCTATTACGGCGATCCCGACTTCGGCATCTTCATGGTGAAGAGCGATGACCCGGCAGGAGAATGGAGCGAGCCCCAACTGGTGAAGGCCGGTAAAGGGCTGATCGACCCCTGTCCCCTCTGGGATGAAGATGGAAAGGTCTACCTGGTCTATGCCTATGCCGGCAGTCGCGCTGGCATCAAGAGCGTGCTGAACATCGCGGAAATGAACGCTGAAGGAACCAACACCATCACTCCCGGCCGGATCATCTACGACGGACATGCGCTCGATCCCACCATTGAGGGGCCCAAGTTCTACAAACGGAACGACTGGTATTATATCTTTGCACCGGCCGGCGGGGTAGCCACAGGCTGGCAAACAATCCTCCGCTCGCGCAACATTTATGGTCCCTATGAAAGACATGTTTCGCTGGCGCAGGGCAGTAGCGATGTAAACGGTCCCCATCAGGGGGCATGGGTCTCCACACCCGCCGGAGAGGATTGGTTCTACCACTTCCAGGATGTCGGAGCCCTCGGCCGCATAGTCCATCTGCAACCGATGAAATGGATGAACGACTGGCCGGTGATGGGGATAGATGCGGATGGTGATGGTTGCGGTGAACCGGTACCCCACTGGAAGAAACCGGCAATCGCCGGCAATCACCCTGTCGTCACACCGCAGGAGAGCGATCACTTCGACGGTGCCACCCTGGGACTGCAGTGGCAGTGGCACGCCAACCCGGGTGAGTGGTGGTCCTACAGCGACAGCGCCACCGGTACTCTCAGCCTCTATTCAGTGCCAATACCGGCCGATTATCAAAACCTGTGGGATCTTCCCAACCTGTTGTTGCAAAAGTTTCCGGCAAACCGATTCACAGCCACCGCGAAGCTTACTTTCCTGCCCTCCGATGCCATCATCGGCGAACGCACGGGACTGGTAGTGATGGGGATGGACTATGCCATGCTCTCGCTGGAGAAAACGGCTGAAGGGTTCTCCCTCTCGCAGATCAGCTGCAAAGATGCCGACAAGGAAGGAGAAGAAATGATCCATGCCACAGTGCCCTTGTCTACAGGCGCACTCTATCTACGCGTGGAAGTTGAGCCTGACGCCGTTTGTCGTTTCAGTTACAGCACGGATGGAAAAAAATTCATCCCCCTGGGTCAGTCGTTCACCGCGAGGGAAGGGAAATGGATCGGAGCCAAGACGGGGCTCTTCTGCTCACGCCCGGTCAGCAACAACGACGGGGGACGTGTGGTGCTGGACAGCTTCATTGTGGAATAAACAACGCACAACATGAAAACGATGGGAATGATAAGCTTGCTGCTCCTGCTGGGCTGCCTCTACTGGCAAGTTGCCGCACAAACCGTGATGATTGAAGGTGTGCCGCGTGACACCAGCTACACTGTACATAGTTCCTATATCAAGGAGGTGAAACGGTTCCCCTTTATCCGGGTCGCATCGGCAGAGATCCCTGCGGGTATCAAAGCGATAGAATCCATTCCCTACAAGTCGATCGGCAACCGGGAGCTGACACTCTCGGTCTACCGCCCCGACAACGAAGCCATCCTGCCGGCAGTGATGATGATCCATGGAGGTGGCTGGAACTCTGGATCACCCGACATGCAGAAGGCACTCGCCCTACAGCTGGCCCGCAACGGTTATGTCACCTTCACAGTGGAATACCGTCTCTCACCCGAGGCACTCTTCCCCGCGGGATTGGAGGACCTGGAGGAGGCGGCAGCCTGGTTTATTGATCATGCAGCCAAATTTGGTGCTGATCCCGCCTCAATAGCTGTCTCGGGATGCTCGGCAGGCGGGCAGCTGGCGGCACTGATCGGTACCAGGAACCGGGAAGGCCGCTTTCGTGCGGTGATCAACATCGACGGCATCTCCACCTTCGTCAACCCGGAGTCGGTCGATCGGGCCGAAAAGGCACGCCTGTCGGGTGAGAAGCCCCCGGCCGATGCCCTCTGGTTGGGTGGCAGTTACAGCCAGAAGCCGCACCACTGGGAGGCTGCCTCGGCACTCTTCCAACTGCACCGGGAAAGCGCACCTGTATGCTTTATCAACAGCGCCATCCCCCGTTTCCACAACGGACGTGACGAACATATCCGGTTGCTCGACAGCCTGGGGATCTATAGTGAGGTGCACACCTTCGACGACACCCCCCACACCTTCTGGCACTTCCATCCCTGGCATCTCTCCACTGTCCGGCTGATGACCGCCTACCTGGATAAGATCTTCCGGTCGGCAGAGCCGGTCGACAGGAGCGGTTTTGACTGGGTAGTGGCACAGGATGGCACGGGCGACTTCACCACTGTGCAGGCAGCCATCGACGCGGTGCCCGATTTCAGGAAACGGCCCACCCGCATCCTGATTCGCAACGGCATCTACCGCGAGCGACTGGTCATCCCAGAGACCAAGCATCAGCTGACGCTGGTGGGTGAGGAGAAGAACCGCACCATCCTCACCTGGAACAACTTTGCCGCAAAGAAAAGCCCACTGGGGGATGAGCTCGGCACCTCCGGATCGGCCTCCACCTACATCACCCCCGACCTCTTCACCGCCGAGAACATCACCTTTGCAAACGATGCCGGACCGGTGGGACAAGCGGTGGCGGTGATCGTGCGGAGCGACCGGGCACGTTTCATCAACTGCCGATTCCTTGGCTTTCAGGATACGCTCTACACCCATAAAGCGGGCAGCAGGCAATACTACCAAAACTGTTATATTGAGGGCACGGTCGATTTCATCTTCGGCTCCTCCATTGCCTGGTTCGAGGAGTGCGAGATTTACTGCAAGGAGAACGGTTACATCACTGCCGCCTCCACCCCGCAGCAGCAACCCTTTGGATATGTGTTCAACCGCTGCACCATCACGGGTGACACACCCGATTCCTTCTACCTGGGCCGTCCCTGGCGACCCCATGCACGGGTACTCTTCATGGAGTGCGAACTGGGTAATGTGATCCGCCCCGAAGGATGGAACAACTGGGGCAACCCCTCCAACGAAAACACCGCCTTTTACGGTGAGTTCAACAACTGGGGCGCAGGAGCCTCCACCACACAGCGTGTGGGTTGGTCGCACCAGCTCACCAGAGATGAAGCTGCAACCATCACAAAAGAAGGGGTGCTGGGGAGTGACTTTTTTGGTGATTTTTGATCTCGACAGCCACAAAACCAATCAAGTATTTAGACTATCTTTCTACCTGATCAGACACACTTTTTGGAACAATATTCCAAAACAAGAGAGTGTGTAAACAGGGTTCAAGGAGCCTCTAGCCTTATTGCACCCTTATTGCACCCTTATATCCACTCCAATAATTATCGGAGTGGATATGAAGATACAATAAGCTCAGAATATAGGAATAGCTTCCCAAAACAGGCAAAAAACCTGCCGATCTGAGGGGAACGACAGGAATGTTACATACAAGGCAGGCCCTGTCAGGCGATTCAACCGACGTGTCAATCGCCTGACAGGAACAATCATTTGCCTCTGTTATCTATTGTGAAATGGTAAGCGCAACAGTTTGCAGATCTTTCTCCCGTGAGCTGCCGCCGACCATCAGCTCATACGCACCGGGTGTAACAGCCACCGACTGGATCGATTCGTTCCACCACTCCAGCTCCCGTTCACCAAGGGTAAAGGCAACCTCTGCCGTCCCACCGGCCGGAATCATCACCCTCTTGAATGAGCGCAGGGTTTTCAACGGTCCCCCGGCATCACCCACTTTCCGCAGGTAGAGCTGCAACACCTCCTCACCGTCACGACTGCCACTGTTGGTCACCGGCACCGTCAGCTTCAGCGTTTCCCCGGCAGTGATCACAGATTTGTTAAGCTGTGGTGCGCCATAGCTGAAGGTGGTATAGCTCAACCCGAAGCCAAAGGGGAAAAGCGGTTCCTGATCCATAAAGCGGTAGGTGCGTCCCTTCATGCTGTAATCCTCAAAATCGGGCAACTGCGACAGGCCGCTGTAGAATGTGACCGGCAAACGCCCCGCGGGGTTGTAATCGCCGAAGAGTACCTCCGCCACGGCGGTGCCACCCTCCTGCCCCGGGTACCATGCCTGCAGGATCGCCTCGCACATTGCTGTCTCCGGCACCAACGCGATGGGTGAGCCGGAACAGTTGACAAGCACGATCTTCTTACCCGCGCGGTGCAGGGCTGTGATCAATTCCCGCTGTACCGCAGGTAGCTCAATGTCGGTGCGGTCGCCGCGACGGAAGCCCGGCAGATCCACACCCATCTCCTCGCCCTCCAGCAAGGGCGAGATGCCACCGGCGAAGATCACCAGGTCGGCATCCTTCACCCGCTCCAACGAGCGCCTGATATCCAGGTCATCCTTGAAACCGAGGTCGAAATGAAGCTGCGCCTCATTTTTCAACGGCTCGTAGAGGATCTCCAGCTCGTAGGCTTTTCCTGCTTCCACCTTCATGGTGTGCGACACCTTGCGGGTACCATGGCGGTTGGTAAAGGATGCCGCCTTTTCACCATCCACCATCAGCTCCACGATGCCTGAACAATTGAAGTCGAAAACAACATCACCCGACTCATCTGGGGTGAGAATGCTCCGGTAAGATGCAGTGAAGCCGGTGAGGTTCACACCTGGTGCGAAGACGGTGGCACCCATGGCTGAGAAACGAAAGGGGGTAGCCACCTGCGTGCTGGTTACAGGATCTCCCTCCCGTGAGCTGTTGTTCCAGTAGGTTGCAGTGAAGCCGGCACCCTGAGGTGACTGACATCGGTTGAAGATGCTTCTGATCACCGTCCGTTCCACCCAGGAGCATCCCTGCTCGTAGATGAGCCGGTCGTCGGGACCCAGTGCCGCCTGCAACCCCTGCAGGATGGTCACCGTGCGACGTGGCGTACCGTTATAATTGCCCCACTGCATCACCGAGTCGTTCGCATTGGGCCCCATCACCGCGATGGTGAGTCCCCCTCTCTTCAGGGGCAGCATCTCATTGTTGTTTTGCAGCAGTGTCATCGACCTGCGGGCCATGTCGAGGGCCAGCGAGTCATGTTTTTTCGAGGCTACCACCGAGAGGGGGATCTTCGTCCATGAAACCTTGTCCGCATCATCCATCTCTCCCAGGGCAAAACGGGAACGGAGCAGTCGTTTCAGGGAGATATCCAGCTCCTCTTCACTGATGAGTCCTTGCTTTACACTCTCCAGTAATGCGTTGTAACTGGTGCCACAATCCAGGTCGGTACCGCTCCGCACGGCCGCTGCCGAGGCTTCTGCTGCATCGGCATGGGTCTGATGACCATCCTCCCTATAAAAATCGGCGATGGCACCGCAGTCGGCCACTACCACCCCCTGGTATCCCCACTCACCGCGCAGGATCTCCATCAACAGCCGGTTGCTGCCGCAACAAGGTTCTCCCTCGAAGCGGTTGTAGGCACACATCACCTGCTGCACGTCACCCTCGGTCACCAGTGCCTTGAATGCCGGCAGGTAAGTCTCATAGAGATCGCGCGGATCGATCTGCTCCGCGTTGAACGAATGGCGGTTCCATTCCGGTCCGGAGTGCACGGCAAAGTGCTTGGCACAGGCATGCAGCTTGTCATACTGCTGGTCGGCAGGCCCCTGCAATCCTTTCACCACGGCCACCCCCATACGGGCAGCCAGGTAGGGATCCTCCCCATAGGTCTCAATACCACGGCCCCAGCGGGGGTCACGCAACAGGTTCACGGTGGGGGTCCACATGGTGAGTCCCTGATAACGTTCGTAGCTTCCCTCTGAAGCATAGAAGGCATTCTTGGCGCGTGCCTCGTCGGAGACCGCTTCAAAAGCGTTGAACAGCGCATGTTCGTCGAAGGAGGCAGCCATGCCAATTGGTTGCGGGAAAACGGTAGCCAGGCCTGAGCGACCCACCCCATGCAGCGCTTCATTCCACCAGTTATATTCTTTGATGCCGAGTCGTTCAACCGGTGCGGAGACATCCATCATCAGCAGTACTTTCTCTTCGAGCGTCAACCGTTTGACAAGATCATCGGCTCTCTCATCAGGAGAAAGCGAACTGTTGGTGTAGGAATGGTTACATCCGGTCATCATCAGCAATGAGAACAGACCGTAGAGAAATAGGGATCTTTTAGAAATCATGGTCACAAATATTTTTCAGTGTTTGGAATCAGCATGGGTGCGAACAACATCAGCCCTTCAAAGATAATCATAAACTTATAAATTGTGAAAATTTGCGTCACACGAAAAAAAATATATCTTTGTCGGTATAAGATGACCAAAGAATGAAAAACGTACGAATCCTTTTAATCACATTCCTGACAGGAATAACATCTCTCACGATGAGTTGCAACAACACTGTAAAACAGAACGAACAGAGCGTAATCTCGGATGAAGCCCTTAAAGGCAATAAAGTGCTTTATGTCTATGGCGGATGGGAAGGACACGAGCCCGAACAGTGCCGCGATCTCTTTGTGCCCTGGCTGGAGTCGGAAGGGGCAGAGGTCTTTGTTTACGACAACCTCGACTGCTACAACGACAGCGCGTTGATGGAACGTGTGGATCTGATCATTCAGCATTTCACCCAGGGTGAGATCACCCCGCAACAGGAAAAAGCACTGCTCAATGCTGTGCGCAACGGCACCGGCCTGGCCGGATGGCATGGTGGCACCGGCGACTCGTTCCGCACCAACGTGGCCTTTCAATACATGGTGGGGGGTCAGTGGGTGGCGCACCCCGGTAATGTGATCGACTATGAGGTGAACATCACTGACAGGGAGGATCCTGTGACAATGGGATTGAACAATTTCGGCATGCATTCGGAGCAGTATTACATGCATGTGGACCCCAACGTAAAGGTGTTGGCAATCACCACCTTCAGCGGGGAACATGACGACTGGATAGAGGGCGCCGTGATGCCGGTGGTCTGGAAGAAATCATTTGGTAAGGGAAGGGTCTTCTACTCCTCACTTGGTCATGTGGCCAGCGACTTTGAGGTACCTGAAGTACTGGAGATCATGCAGCGGGGTATTCGCTGGGCGGCCCAAAGCAAAGCGGAGGGACCCGAACAATGGCTCTCTCCGCTCTATCCTTCCAACTAGCAGTTGCCACTAACGGACGTTCTTGACCAAACTGCCGTTCACCCTCACATTCTTGAGGTTGAAAGTCTTGATAAAATCTTTGTTGATCTCCGGATGGGTTGCCTGAATGTTTAAGTTCTCCAGGGTGAAGTACGACAGGATGTACTGATCCGACTCGGTGACATCGAAGAAACGATTGCACTCGAGGTTGATGTTGCGCATGGTCACGTTGCTGGAGTATGAAAGCGGGATGCTCTCCTCACCCTGTAGATCGAAGAACTGTGTCCAGGGCTTGATGTATAGGAAACTGCTGGCATTGCCGGTGATATCTTCCACAAGAATATATTCGTAATTCTGCGGGGTGTCGGGACGCATTTTCAACCAGAGGAGCCTTACCGCCTGGTCCACATGTAAACGGCGTACAATCACATTCCTGTTGTGTATCGATTCACTGCCGCAGGTGAGCACGCCGTGACAGAAGCCGAAGGTACAATCCTCGATGATGATGTTGTGGTTGGCACCGTTCTCTTCCAACTTGTCTGCATTGGGTCCCTTGCCCCCCTTTAGTGCGATGGCATCATCGTTGACCGAAATGTTGCAATTGGTGATGTGCACGTTGGTGCAGACATCAATGTCGACCGCATCAGAGCTGGGTGCTTTCACCGGCTCTCGCGGTGCGAAAATAGTCAAATGCGACAACCTTACATTCTCACTCTTGTAGAGATGGGTGGTCCAGAAGGGGGAGTTGATCAACCGTACACCGGTGAGATGCACATTCTTGCTGTTTGAAATGAAAACCAGTCGTGGACGCATCTCATCCAGATTGGTGCATTGGGGGTTGAACCTCCTACGCAGCCAGAACGATTTCCAGTAACGCAATCCGTTGCCATCGATGGTTCCCTTACCGGAGATGGTGAATCCGTCTAGACCGTCGGCGTTCACCAATGCTGCAAAATAGTCGATGCTCCTTCCCTCGATACGGGTCGGTAGGATGGGAAAGTTGCTGATATCGTCACTTCCTTTCAGCACTGCTCCCTCCTCCAGGTGGAGATGGGTGTTCTGTTTGAAGAACAATGCACCACTAAGATACACTCCTTTGGGAATGTATATCACACCTCCACCGTTTGCATGGGCCTTATCAATGACAGCTTGTATCGTTTTGGTCTGGAGCAGGTTACTATCGTTCACCACGCCATGTTCGGTGATCCGGTACATCTTCCCAAGCTGTTCAATTTTCACCTCTTCAACGTTCCTGAACCAGTCGGGGATCACCGTTCCGTCGGGAAATCGTTCTTTTGCAAATAAGGAAGCACTCATAAGGGTGCATAACAAAATAAGGATTGTTTCTTTGAAATTCATATCTGTAGATTGTTATAAATATTTGATACCATCCGTTTAGTGGCTATGCACCACCTATTGTCTCTCAGCCTTTGCAGGTTCTGTAACAAACGTCACCGCATCTTTTTCCACCTCCGGACCTATCAATGTTTGATCGACACCCCGGTTGAGGATAATCTTTTCCGTTTTGCTTCCTCTCACCTGATAAATGGTTTCCGCCACTGGATACGTTATCAGGTTCTCAACGGTCAGGTTACGTACATTGTGCAACTTAAGGGCTGCTCCCGACTCGGCGAATATCTGAATGTTCTTCAATGTGATCTCTTCAGAGTCTATCAACTCAGCTCCCTCACGAGCGTGTACTACAAAATCCTCGATGTGGATGTTTCCGATGTTCTGCTCCGGCAGACCATGGAAGTACATCGCCCTGCGTGCATTCCTGCAGGTAATCCGTTCCACAAAGATGTTCCGGAATGCAGGCGTCGTCTCATCTATCGGTGGTAAGCGCTCCTCCTGGGGCACCTGATCACCATCTTCAAGGGACTCCACAGCCGACTTGCCACCGTAGAAGAGGTTGAACAGCAGGGGCTCCGTAGCAATGTCGAACATGCTTATGTCGGAGATGTAGATGTTCTCAACAACACCCCCGCGCCCCCGGCGACTTTTGAATCGCAGGCCCACGTCGGTACCCATGAACTGACAGTTGGAGACTGAGACATTCTTCACACCACCCGACATCTCACTGCCAACCACAAATCCACCATGCCCCTTGAAAACGGTACAGTTGTCCACAATCAGATTCTCGGTAGGCATGTTGCGCCGTCTGCCATCCTCATCTTTCCCCGACTTGACGCAGATGGCATCATCACCGACGTCGAAGGTGCTGTTCACGATCAGGCTGTTCCGGCAGGACTCCAGGTCGATGCCGTCGCCATTCTGTGCAAAGGAGGGATTGCGCACCTGAATACCGTCGATGATCACATTCTCGCACATCAGCGGATGGATATTCCAGGCGGGTGAATTCTGAAAAATGACACCCTGAAGAAAGACATCCTTACAGTTCTGGAGGCTCACCATCACGGGGCGTAAAAAATCTCTCAAGGCCAGCCATTCCTCTTCCGATTTCAGGTTACGCGGTACGTTCATATCGCTGGTGGTGTCGCCATGCAGATATGCTGCCGAGGGCATCCAGTAGTTGTCACGCTTGAACACTCCCCCCTGCGAAGTTGCACGTTCCCACTCTCTCTCGGTCACCTTATCTTTTTTCAGAGGCCGCCAGTAGTGGCCGTTACCATCGATGGCACCACTGCCGGTAATGGCAATGTTATGCAGATCTTTACCCCATATTGGTGACTGACAGCGACGGGTGTCCAGCCCCTCGAAGGAGGTCTCCACCAGCGGATAGAGATCCTTATCGGGAGAAAACAGGATGATGGAGCGATCCTCCAGATGCAAGTTGATGTTGCTCTGCAGTACAATGGGGCCTGTGAACCAGACACCGGCAGGCACAATCAGCCGGCCTCCTCCCCGGGAGGAGAGATGATCCATTGCCTTGGCAAAGGCACCTGTGTTCAGTGATATACCGTCACCCACTCCCCCGAAGTCGGCCACAGAAACACTGTAGTCGGGAAATGTGGGAGGTGATAGCACCGGCATCTCAAACGGGAGGTTTTCATAGAGATAACTATAGGGAGAGTCGTTCACTGTGCTAACGTTGCAGGAAGAGAACAGAAAAAGAGTAAACAGAAAAAGAGTGAATCTAGAAAAAGTATGCATCATATCAATCATTATTTATTCAACTCGAGACATCCCATGATGAAGGGACCGGTAGCCTTGGCATCGTTGTCCCTGATCTTCTCGCTGATGTAATATTCAAAACTGCCGTCACGATAGGGATTGCCCCCCAGGCCACCCACAGAACAACACTGGGTAAGGGTCAATGTGCCATCTTCGTTTTTCACGATAAGCCTGCTCATCAGTCCCTCATATGCTTTTTCAGCAACAGTACGGTATTGCTTATCGATGTATCCTTTATTCACTGCTTTTGCAAACGAATACATGAACATGGAGGAGACAGATGCCTCCAGATAATTCCCCTCCCTGTCTCCCTGGTCCAACACCTGATACCAGAGGCCGGAGGTATCCTGGTAGCGGGGCAGCACCTCGGCCAGGCCCCTGATCATGTCGATCAGTTCGTGACGTTGAGAATGATCTTCCGGTATATAGTCCAGCACATCCACCAGTGCCATGAACCACCAGCCGATGCTGCGCCCCCAGAAGTTGGGTGACTGACCAGTCTCCTTGTTGGCCCATAGCTGCCGCTTGCTCTCATCAAATGCATGATAATAGAGCCCGGTAGTTTCATCATAGGTGCGCTTTGCAGTGACCAGGAACTGATTCATCACATCATCGATGAGCTCAGGTCGGTTGAAGGTGACAGCATACTCTACAAGGAAGGGTGATCCCATATACAACCCGTCGAGCCAGATCTGATGCGGATAAATCAGCTTATGCCAGAAGACACCCTCGTGTGTGCGGGGATGCACTTTCATCTGATCCACCAGCCGATCCATCGCCAGCCTGTACTTCTCATTACCGGTCTGGCGGTAGACTTCAAAAAGCACCTTCCCCGAGTTGATGTAATCGATGTTATAGGTTTCCACCTTGTAGAGGTGAATCTCACCCTGGTCATTGATCAGGGTGTCGGCCCACTCCACCACATAATCGAGGTACTTGTCGTCACCGGTTTCTTTCCACACTTTCAGCATGGCCAAGGTGCCCACCCCTTGTGAGTAACCGAAGTAGAGTCTTTTGCCATGATCGAGCTGCCAGGCTTGCGGAGCACGTTTCATTTCCGACTCGGCAAACCGGATGGCTGTTGATTGTGCAACTGCACCCTGCATTATCAGGAAAGCCATCACACATATTGATATCAATTTGTACATCATGTTGTTGTTAAGGGTTTTATTCATTTATTGTGTTCTGTACCTGGCTCCACACAGTTTGCCGGTACTGCTCATGCTTCTGGAAAACATGGTTTTATCTTGCAAGCGTGACCGACATCAGTCCGATGACCACCTCGTTTGCAATGGTTCGCACAGCAATGCTTTTCAGCTCTTTATCATCCTCCAGTGGCATATCCAGTATGATGGCGGCTCCCCCATCAATTGAGCGGCCGTAAACTTCATCCTCAGGTATCTCATCATCGAAGCTGCGACTCACCTTTCCGGTCTTCAAACCAACCCTGTAGGGTCGTGGGTGTGAGAGACGAAAGGCGTGTTCATCCACGAAGAGATCCTGCTCAATGGGAACCCAGGTCTCCGGGTTGCGGAGCACCAGTCGTGATGATGTTCCATCGCGATAGGTGACCAGCACCTCACCATTGGGAACATGTACCTGCATGTGGTTGGTAGAGCCTGCCATCAGGAGGAAGGCATGCGATGCTTTTCCTGTCAGGGGGATGGTGACCGATGAGGGATAGTTGTCCCACAGCGACGTGAAGGCGATGTTGGGTGACTCATCCGATGGTGTCCGAAAGGGTATCCCTAAGGGTGTTTCAAAGACTCCTTCCCGGCTTGCTTTTCTCAGACCAGAGTCATTGATGGCAGCAGTAAGTGTTGGATGACACCACTCACCTATTCCCTGTTTGGGTATCTGTAGCGTGGTGTAGGGTGATCGTGGGGAGAGGTACTCATTGGTGAAGATCTGATCGACCGATGCATTCAGGTATTCATCCATATCAACCATTTCATAATGAGCATGCTTATCTGCCAGTTCCCAATTGAAATCGTGAGTGGCTATGAGAGGTGCTTTCACCTCAATGGAAACTGGTCTCCACCACTCCAGGTCACCCTCTTTCACACGGATAAAGAGTGTACGGTGTCCCGTTTCACCCTTAACGGTGCCATGAATGGTGTTGTTGCGGATTTTCATCGACTCTAAAACCTCTTGTGGATCATACAGTTCACGAATGTTTTGCTCCACTGCGATCTCAACAGGAGTGTTCAGTGTTGTTGTCACCTCAATCGCAGGAGTGGCTGTTTTTTTACCTTTCCAGACAATCTCAACCTGATATGTGTCTGCCAAGCCGCAGGCAATGACGATTACCGGAGTCCCCACCGATTGCCCCATGCTCCAGTCCACCCCGTGCCCATTGACGGTGATCGATTTGATCCGGTCGTATGGAGCCTGTAGCTGCAATGTCAGTGCCAACTCACGAGGGAATGAGGGGTTAAGGGTATATCGGTCGGTCTGACCCTCGCGCGCGAAGTCAAATGCAATGTCGGGGGTCTCGATGGAGGCGTAATCCCAATTGGCGGGAAAGCCGGGACGGATCACCAGCCGCTCATTCATGGCATCGGGAAGGATGCCGAACAGACCCTGCACCAGTGCGCGTGAATAGACACCTACTGGGTCGCCGAAATCACGGTAACATTCACCTCTGGCGGCATCGTAGAAGCTGATCTGGCCGATGTTGCCGGGGCTTGTACCCAGGTACATTCCATCCAGGATATTGCTTTTGAAGAGCCTAAAAGCCTCTTCACTCCTGCCTGCCTGCCAGTAGGCGAGACTGGTATGCCCCACCTCGGCAAAGGCTACGTTGTTCACCGACCAGGAGTAGGGAAACCAGTTGGTGGTGGAGAGGGTATAGTAACCTTCATCCTCCAGTCCACGCGCCCTGACAGGTATCCGGGGAATGGATGTATCAATGTAGCGGGTAGCCTGATAGGCCTGAAAAGGAGTGTGGATCTCAGAGTCGATGGCATGATAGATAGTCCATAACCCTGCCATGGGATGAATCATCTGCGCTCCCATCAGATCCTTGTACTCGGCCCACCACCCTTTGTGAGGAAGCCAGAGCGTGGTGTTAATCGCCTTCAGTATCTTCTCCGCCTCCAATTGGTAGGGTTGTGGGTTCTCACCGATCATTTCAGCAATCATTGCTGCCATGCTGTTTGCCCGGTAGTTGTACGCAGAGGAGTAGGTGACTGAACCACTGTTGTACTGCAATGCATCACTGGCCCAAATACAGGCATAGGCATCATAGAGACCGTCATCGTTGGGGTCGTAGTTACGCTTCTCCCACTCCAGGTGACGTTGCAACAACGGCCACATCTCTTTCACATACTCCATGTCACCGGTCCAGTTGAAGTGCCATAAAAGCTCATCGATATAGACCAGGTTCATGTTGTAGTGGTGCATCTGGTTGTTGTTGCGGGGGTTTCGGCTGATGTAACCGTTGCTGTACATCTGCGTACCCCATCTCTTTTCAGCCCTTGTCAGATTCAGCATCGAATCCTGTGCCGGATGTGCGATCACCGGCAGAACCTCTGTCACCTGCGAGGCAGCGTAACCGTTGAAGTGCCTTCTGGCGCGATCGTGCCTCCCAATGGCATCGCCGGTATAGGCGGCACGCCAGCCGTTAAGCGGCATGCGCCAGCCAACGGCACCATGCTGCCACACAGCAGTTTCCTCATCCCAGATACCATCGGCAGCGATGCTGAGTGCTCCTCCAAGGGTGTTGAAAAAAGGATCAGGTGTGTTGATCTTAACCGTGCCTGCAATGGCACTCCGTTTCTTTTCCGCCTCTTCAAAGAGGGAAGAGAGCAGCTCCTGTGAGAGCGCCTTGCCATCATCGTTCTTAATTACCACATAGACCGCATCACCTTTTAAAGGTGATTGGGCAACCAGCAATGGTCTGTTACTGTTCACCTCTGAACGGGTGAGGGCGGAAACGGTGTTAAGACTGTAGGGAGAACCAAGCTTCAGAGTGGTTCCTTCGGAGAAGAGACCAATGATATAAAGAGGCCCGCCTCTGGTGCCCTCACCATAAGTCAGTCGGAACGATTCGTTACGGATCTCAAACTGATTGCCCTCACAGGCATCAGCCTTTAGTGCGAAAGCCTCGGGATCATCTACCCCCAGGTCCCCGTTGCGGGAGAAACGGCGGTTGCTTGCACCGCCGTAGAGGGTGACCAGTGTTCTTCCATAAGACAGATCACTTGCCTCAACCCGTAGAATGAGACCTTCGGCATCTGCCAGTGCCAGAGCGGTGATCGTCAGGCTACCCGTACCCAGCAGCGGGTCTTTGATCTCGTAGATGCGGCTGCCGGGCCTGTAGATCGATTTCACATACTCCGCATCATTCAACCAGAGGCTCTTTCCATCGGCGAGAATCCCCAGCTGAATGTTGCCCCCCATGTGCGGCATAAAAAGACCAAATTCGGGTAGATCACCTGTTTCGATCCTGAAAGCAGTGTTGGTGCCGTAGAGGGCGCGGTTGAATTTCCGGTCGCCATTCACAATCACAAAATCCTCTCCCTCGGGAGTATATCTCAATTGCCGTTCCTTGTTGTGCCAGGAACCCAACGGTTGAGCAACCACGGAGCAGGTAACAACAATTAGCAGCAACAGCGAAAGAAGCGTTCTCATAGACATTCAATTTTTTTGGGAAGGAGGACTCAATGACCGGATCCTCTTTTCCCGGTACAATCAGCAATTAAGGCATGGGAGCCAGATCCTCCCATTGCACGTTCCATGTTCCATCTTTCGGGAAGCCAGGGTTTTCCACACTGTTACCATCCCAGCCGGCGCACATCATCGCCACGGCAGTGAGCAATCCCCCGTTACCGGGCAGATAGACACGCAACCGTGCATCCTGGTAGTTGTGACCGTTTACCAGATAGGTATTGGTTCTTTTGTCCATCAGCAACGCACCCACAGCTTTCTCCGGATCACCCAGGCGGGCAGCACTCATGGCGGTCATCGGGTAATCCCATCCCCATGTCTTACCCCAGTTCCAGTTATCCCAGATCCAATTCAATGTGTTCAGCATGTAATCACGCCGCACAAGTTTGGACTCGGGCATCATACCAAAAGCACCCAGCACCGCCGGATGGTCGGAGGTGAAACGGATATCCATGTAGGTATCGGTTGCATCCTCTGATGCCAGGTAGAGACCATCGGCATTGTATGCCAGAGGCGAGAGCTTGTCGATTAGCTCATCCCATTGCATGTCGCGTTGTAGCCCCATGCGTTCCCTCCATTGCTGGGCAACCGACATGGCGTAATGCCAGTAAGAGAGTTCAAACGGCGGATTGATGGTTTCGGAAGCACGAAGTGTCTCCTGGGCGGGTATGATGCCTTTGAGCAGGTAACGTCCCTCCAGCTCATCGTAGGTTGCAAACGATGCCATGAAGCGGGCGGTCTCTTCCACCAGGAATCCATATTTATCCAATATTTCGTGTGAGGGATTGTTACGGTAAATCAGCTCGGCCATATAGATGAAATGGGGTTGTTGCCAGATGAGAAACGAACCCACTTTCGAAGGAGCTTCCGTTGCCGAGGGATCGGTCATCTTCATCCAGCGGGCACCCTCAAACTGCTGCCGCTCGGCGATTTCCTTTGCCTTTGGATAGGCAGTAGCGTACCAGTCCATGCTTCTTTCCAGTAGCTCCGTCCTGTTCCACAATGCAAAATGAACGGCATGCCACCAATGCATCTCGAGGTGGAACTTGCCGTACCAGCTGTTGTAGGTCAATCCGGTTTCCTGTGGTGGGTACATGCCTGCCGACTGGATGGCCATCAGATATTGAGAGAGCACCACACGTCGCTCCAGCTCAGCTGCACGTTCATCGGTGCTTTTCGAGAAGTCAACAGCTCCGCCGTTCTGCCAGAAGGCAGTCCAGTAGTCGGCTGAGGTATCGAAAGCACTTGTAGTGGGGGTATCGCTCTTTTGCGGAATCTCATTGGTAAAAGTACAGGTGAATGTAAAGAAGTCACCGGCAGGTGTAAGCACAAAGTAATGTGGCTCCTTCCGGGTGAGGGTTGCCTCACCTTCAAACTCCAAATTGATGTAATAGACGGTTGAGTCGAGTGTTCTTTTCAGCAGGTAAGATTGTTCATCCTGTGCCACTATTTCGGTTTGATGCTTCTCCGGGGAGTTCCAATCGGTGGCATCATCTGCATGTCCTCCCGAGGGATAGGGAAAGCGCAGATTCACCTGCATCATCCCCTTGCCTATCAGAGATGATTGAAGTGCCACAGCCAGCTGATCCCGGTCGGGATGCACCGCTGTTTCTACAACGGCGGAATCTGTTCCAATCATGAAACGACTGTGAATGATTCCCTCCCAGAGATCCAGCTCCTGGCTCAAGCCGGAGATCTGTTCTGGTAATAGTTTATTACCCTCCTTGTCGGTCAACTCCAATCCGACATAACCGAGATGCAGACGGTGTGGGTTCACCCTAAAATAGTTAGCTGCATCCTGGCTTCTTCCCGGCTCATTGAACTGAACCGCATAGGGTTCATCCCAACCCCTGAAATTGTAATCCTTGAGAGTCTCTTCAGTAGTGAAACCCTCAACATTTGGAAAACTGTGCCATCCCCATTGTGACTGAGTACCGAGGGGCACCCCTTCGGTATATATCTCCGGGAAGGTCTGTAACCCTGTAGCATCGACTGTCACGGCAAAGTTGCCATTGCCGGCAGAGAGTGAGGAGAGTGCCTCAAACTGAGAAACTTTGGGGTTGTTACGCTTTACCAGTGCCAACCGGTCAATCTTGGCGGGCTCATTGTTGCTACATGAGCAGATTACTGCAATGATTAGTAGCAAGACAAACTGAATTTTTTGTGTACGTTCAATCATAATCGGAAGTAATTTTAAATACAAACCCTGAGGATGTTTCATATCTGCCTCCCTGCATGGCAGTATAGAGATATGCCGGTTTGCCGTTTTTCATTAATATCTGGGGGCGTTCAAACCGCCCGTATCTTTTCAGGTGATCAGGAGCGGGAGGTTCATGGATGTAGGCATCGGCACCGAACCAGGCTATTTTGGGTTCCCCCCAGTGGATACCGTCTGAGGAAGTAAAGATCAATCCCACCTCATGGTCAAAATAACCCATGTCTCGCATCAACATTTTAAAGATGCCATTCTCCTGATAGACATAAGCATCTTCTACCTGCTTGTTATCGCCTAACGGAGAAAAGTCGACCACGGGATTGCCACTATATCGTTTATAGTGTCCCAACACTTTTTCCGCAATGGCGAGACCATATTTCCTGTTGGCACGGATGGGGCCCGACTCATTCCGGTAATCTTTTTTGTTCCATGATTTGTAATAGAGCCATGATTCTCCGTTGGGATGTATGATAAAAGCAGGATTGGTGGTGTTACAATCGTCCCATGCACCCTCTTCACCAGCCTCCAGGAGAGGCTGGTCCATTCTCTTCCAGGGACCATAGAGTGAGCTGGCGGTGGCTACCCCGATGCGTTTGGTGTTTACCGTCTTGTCACTGTTACCCATGTAAAAAAGATAGTAGGTATCTTCGATCTTCTGAATATGGGGATTGTGACAGGTGGTGGCGTCAAAAAAACCGGGTCGGGGTGCAAGCACTGTGCCCAGCTCTTCGTAAGGTCCCTCCGGGGTGTCGGCCACTGCATGTGCGATTTCACTCTGATGGATCCAACCACCCATGCCATATCGTTTTGGCCAGCGGGAGTAGAAGAGATGCACCTTCTCATCTTCACCGAAGATAGGTGCGCAACACCATACATTATACTCTTCTGACTCCATGATCCGCCCTATAGGTTTCAGTTTCTTACTGAAATCAGATAACTGATCGTATGGGTATTGCTTTACAACCTTTGTATCGACAGCCTCTTTCAGGATAGAATAATAGTAGCCGGCATCGTCTACAAGCGAGTTGAGATAAAGTTCCACATTGCTGTAGTGTGCATGTAAGGTGAAGAGCGATGCATCCACCGGATCGTGTGGATTGAGTCCCTTCGCCGATTCCCACGCATCGGGCATGCCGTCACCGTCACTATCAGGGGCACTCACACCTCTTTTCAGCTGTGGCCATCCACCCACAGCATCCTGTGAATCGATGATACCTTTGTTTCCTCCACCAAATGATTCACCTCCCAACGCGGTGCCTGTTCTGACCTCCTCGACCACCCTGGTGTCATAGGAGTCTCTGTGGAGACTACATCCGGCATACCGCATTACTTTTTCGTAGGCAATCGCTGCCGGATCCTCCAAAATTGGAGCAAAGGGATAAGGTTCAACAGCTCTGATGACAGGCTTTTTGTTGCCCACGCCCTTCCAGTTATCGGCTGTCACCCCGGCACTTCCAGCCATGATGTTATCAGCCAGATAATAGCCGCTGGTACCATCTTCCGCTGGATCCAGAAACCAAGCTCTCAGCTCGGGCGATGTAGCTGGTCCCGGTTTGTAGTAGTTTGCCACGAAGTTGATTCTACCATTGCGACCGCCACCATAAGCCGCCTTATATCCCCAATTGAAGACCACGTTGTTTCTGAAATCAACTGGGGCATATCCATCGGAGGCAAAACGGGGATTGCGGCTGCTGTGGTGCGCAAGCAGGTTATGGTGAAAGGTGGCGTTGCTACCTCCCCAAATACCTCCAAAGCCATGAGCTCCCTTGCTATGGGCTGATTTGGAGAGACTGTGTGTGACCATACACCACTGCACCGTTACATTCTCCGACCGGTAAACGGTTAGCGCTTCGTCTACCGACCAGGAAACGGAACAGTGATCGATGATCAGGTCCTTCACTCGCATGGCACCCATGGCATCATCTTCTAACACATGCAGGTCACCCATGCGTGCCCTGAGATAGCGAATGATGACATTGTTAGCATGCACGTAGAATGGGTACCCCTTGAGACAGATTCCTTCACCGGGGGCACTCTGTCCTGCAATGGTGATACTATCATTTTCAATGATCAGCTTCGATTGGAGATCGATGGTGCCATCCACATCAAACACCACAATCCGAGGCCCTTTCTGTTCAATGGCATGGCGCAGGCTTCCTTCACCCGCATCATTCAGATTGGTCACTTTGATGACCCTACCGCCTCTGCCGCCGGTGGTGTACTTACCGAAACCCTCAGCTGTGGGAAAGGCCGGTGCCTGTGCACCGGCCATACCCACATGAAAGAATATCATACACAATGGAATGATCAATTGCTTCAACATCATGCTTTAAAGATACAATTTTTTTGAAAGAGATTCATATCTTTTATACTTAATAACAGGGATGTTGTTGTCCCGCAAGACCGGGGTTTACATCGATGATACTGGTCGTGTTGAGGGGAAGGATCTCAACCTTGTTTTTCTCCAATGCATAAAACATCTGTTCTATCCACTCATTCCTGGATGCCAGTCCTTCCACATCATCCACAGAAAGGCCTCCTTTCTGTTTCACGGAGTGACTACCAAACATGTTCAGGATGGTATAGGTTGCCTCTGTCACCTCTGCACCTGCGGGAATGGATGCTTCGGTAAAATATAGATTGCCGTTCGATTTGTCCTCAAAGAATCTCTTTTCCAGAAAACCCTTGTTGGAAGCATTCAGGGTGTTGAGCGTTGTCATTTCAACTGCACTCAGGTTCAATGCAGCAATATCGGCATCACTCATCGATACATAAGGTACCGCAACTACCGGATTCTGCATGACCCCTTTCACCGTCTTATAAGCACGGTAAACATCCACATCTGCATAAGCGCCTTCACGTCGAGCAAGCTGATAAAGTTTCTCCTTTTCAGCTGTCAGATGCTCATAGAGTATCCCCCAACGTGTAAGATCTGTTTTGCGGAGCGACTCGTTTGAAAGTTCCAGTTTTCGCTCTTTGATGATCGCCTCTCTAAAACCATCATAACCGGTTGGTATGGCACCAACTTTGGAAGCATCGTTTCTGAATGCCCGCAGACGTACAGCTCTGAATGCACTGATGGCATCAGCCGTGGGTCCATTGTTGAGCTCATTCAACGCTTCAGCATGCATCAGCAGGACATCGGAGTAACGCAATAACGGGAAATTGATGTTTCGCTTGCTATCAGAGGCACCCCTGTCTTTCATCCAGTCGATTCGATATTTCCCCACACAGGTTCCGATATAGGTACTCATCTGCAGATCATCGTTTGCCAGGATGCCGAAGTTGCAAACTGCCACATCTCGTCTTTGATCGGCATCATCGAACTCAAAGTACAAGGTTGGCATAGTGATCATCTGTGGACCTCCCTTGCCGAAAGTGGCAGAGGTGCCGCTGGTGGGAATACCGTTGGTGTAACCGGTACGCACATCTACCGAGTTGGGGCCATACCAGCCATACTCCAACATCGATTCGTTGTTGTATTGCTTGAGTGCAAGGTCACGGAAAACCTGGTCATAATCACTCAGGAGTTGGTTCTCATTTCTTTGAATCACGGCCTCAGTGGCATCAACGGCTATCTCCAGCAGTTCCCTGACACGGGCAGGATCATCTCGCCGGGCAATCCTCACCGTTGATTTACTGTAGGGTACAGTATTCAAATCCCAACGCAACGAGTAGCCGGCGGCATGCAATGCCACACGTGCCAGGATGCCGTAAGCCGAGTTTTTGGTGAAACGCTCGGCTGTGGCCACCATCCCTTCGCTCTTCCAGGGCAGCAGTTCAATGGCCCGTTGCAGGTCGGTCACACATTGATCCCAGATGGTATCACGACTGACACGTGACGAAGAGAAGGTTGTCAACTGCGCAGTGGGTTCCAGTGCGAATGGCACATCACCGAAGAAACGAACCAGATTCCAGTAGGCATAGGCTCTGATGGCGAGCGATTCACCCAGAAGGGCGTCGATCTTTCGCTGCTCCGCATCTGATGACGCCTGCATATCGGGCAGGTTGGCTATGCTCACATTGGCATATTCAATGGCCTTGTACATGGTGGTGTAGGTAGAGTTTAGCATCCCTGTGAGATTGGTATAATCATAGTTCGACATGACATACTTGGAGTTTGTCTCGGTAGAACTCGATTCATCGGTGCCCATCAGCAGCTGATAGCCCAACTCTTGCGTGTGCAGGAACGGGTATGCACCCACCACAGTCATCTCAGCCCTGTTGATGGATGCGAAGATGGAGGAGCTGTCAGCTTTCGATTCAGAGGGCATGTCCAGCCAGTCCTGACATGCAGTAAAGAGAGCCAGGAGGGCAGCAATGGCAAGAATATGTATTGTTGTCTTCATAAGATTAATAGTTATCGTTCGTCATTAAAATGTCAGGTTTACACCTACCACCCAGCTCTTGGAACGGGGATAGGATGAGTCATCAATACCCGGAGTAAGGGCACTTCCCGAAGCAGAAACCTCAGGGTCATATCCGGTATAGCTGGTGAAGGTGTGAATATTGTTCAGGGTACAGTAGAGACGTACATTGCTGATCTTGGCCTTCTGTACGAGCTGAGTGGGAAGCGTATAACCAAATGTGATGGTATTCAAACGCAAGTAAGAGCCATCTTCAAGGTAATAACTGCTGTGATCACTAATTGCTGTCTTATTGTTCTGGGAGATATTCCAGAGGATTGAACTGCCGTGCTGATTGGGGTTCAGAGCAGCCAACCTCTCCAGATCAGTAGCTTCTTTTCCCGTCTGTGGGTCTATCAACATGAAGCGGTTGCCCATTTTAGCCACACTGTTCTGATTGGCCATGTAGGGACCGATGAAACGCTGGGTACTCATGTTAAACACCTCATTTCCGTAAACGAAGTTCATGAACAATGTCAGGTCGAATCCTTTGTAAGTGAACGTATTGTTGAGTCCCCCCATGAACTTCGGTT
>Ga0209510_1000537_pt1 | contig 51177 bp, 39 predicted proteins | sample BiotimSIPDNA_FD_185749 | JGI IMG/M metagenome (GOLD analysis project Ga0209510, IMG submission 185749) | Anaerobic biogas reactor microbial communites from Washington, USA - Biogas_R1 time_0 SIP DNA (SPAdes) (version 2) | ecosystem: Engineered > Bioreactor > Anaerobic > Unclassified | place...
CATCCTGTATGAATCCTGGTTATTGCCAATAGAGTCGTGTCCGGTATCCAGGCCCACATTTCTAAAGATGCGAGTATTGTTATTACGGATAGCACCAAGGTGAAATTGCTGTACCCAACCGCGTTTGTGGTTCATCTTACAAAGCTCGAACATCATATAGGTGCAGTAAGCCTCATTCTCTTCAACATCCAACGCCTTGCCTGACCTAAGCTTATCAAAGGCCTTCGGGGCTTTTGAAGCGAAATCTGCACAATAATACATTCTTGAGAGTCCATGGTCTGAAACACGACAGCCCACGCTGTCGAAGTAGGCATGGCGTTCATCCAGGACCTCAACCAAAGTATCCAGATTGTTAATAGTCTTTCCGGAAACCTGTTCCAGTCTGGTGATATAGGCATTAAACTCAGCCGGGACCTCTGTCTTTATTGCATTGTCAGGCCTGAAAGTCGGACGTATCTTTATGCTGAAATTCTTTAGAGCCTTGTGGTGTTCAAGGGAATCCACCGGATCATCTGTGGTGCCGACTACCTCTACCTTCATCATTTGAAGCAAACCTCGGGTACCCATGTCTTCACCGGTAAGCATTGCGCTTGCCATATCGAAGATCATGCCGGCATTGGCAGGTGATAGGAGATCAAAGATTCCGAAATATCTTGCAAGTTCAAGGTGGGTCCAGTGATAAAGAGGGTTGCCAAGGGTGTAGGGAACTGTTTCAGCCCATTTTTGGAATTTCTCTCTATAACTCTTTTCCCCGGTGCAGTAGTCTTCATTTACACCATGTGTACGCATGGCTCTCCACTTGTAATGGTCACCTGCAAGCCAGGCCTCTCCGAGATCCTGGAAGTGATAGTCCTCAGCTATCATGGCAGGAGACAGGTGACAGTGGAAATCTATAATGGGAAGCTGGCTGGCATAGTCATGATAGAGTTGCCTGGCCTTTTTGCCTTCCAACGCAAAGTCTTCATTTATAAAGTGTCCCATTTTTTTGTTATATTGTCGTTAGCGTACACGAAGATACAACTGCATAATTACTATTGCAAATAAAAACTGCGATTAACCGGGATTGGGTTAAGGTCTTTTAATTAAGACTGGAATCTGATTATACATAACTCAATTGCATTTTTAGGCGATGCCTCATCAAAGCCTGGTTACCTAAGCTGGAAAACACATTCTTGCATTTGTTTGTATTTGCTTGAAAAATTGTATTGCTTTAGTTTCCTTTGTGATAAATCCTAATTATATGGACCACCACAACCACTTCCATAGAAGAGAAGCTGAACATGATACGATAGGTGTGAGAAAGCGGATGATTGGTGCTTTCTTGCTAAACTTCTTTTTTACAATTATTGAGTTTATCGCAGGGGCACTGACCAACTCTATGGCCATCCTCTCAGATGCGGTGCACGATCTTGGTGATACGATAGCGATAAGCAGTGCTTTGTGGTTTGAGAAAAAAGCGGAAAAAACCAGGGACCGGAAATACACCTATGGTTATAGGAGGTATTCTACACTTGGTGCATTGCTGACCAGTGGTATTCTGGTGATTGGCTGTGTGCTGATTCTCTATGAATCCATTCCGCGACTAATCAATCCAGAGGAGGTAATGGCAACCGGTATGTTTTGGATGTCCATACTTGGCATCGTCTTCAATGGTCTAGCTGCCCTAAGGTTAAGTGGAGGCGGAAAATCTCTCAATAGCCGCTCTGTTATGTTGCATATGCTTGAAGATGTACTGGGATGGGTAGCCGTCCTTGTAGGGTCAATAATAATCTATTATACATCCTGGTATTGGATAGACCCTTTGCTGTCAATAGGTGTGGCAACATTTATCCTTGTGAATGTGATCAGAAATCTAAGAGATATTCTGAATGTGTTCCTGCAAACTTCCCCGCCAGATTTTAACAGGGACGGTATGGAGAAAGAGTTGCTTGCACTTGATAAGGTCAAAGACCTTCATGACACCCATGTGTGGAGTCTGGATGGTACTTACAATATTTTGAGTATTCACCTGGTGGTAAATGCAGATGTAACAGTGGCTGATCAGATTGAGATTCGTACCAAGGCTAATAGGATAATACGAAGTTATGGAGTGGATCATCCAACGATAGCCCTGGAGTTTGATGGTGAAGACTGTTCTCAGTGCTGTTGAGAAGAGATTAAGACGTTTTGCTGTAGAGGATAAAGGAGTAGTGCAAGCTGAAAAGCAAAGACCTGGAGCAACAAACATTACATGCCTTATAAAAAGAAAACAGGCTACCGGGAGGTAGCCTGTTTTTCATATCCGATCAATAAGAATTAACGGTGATATCCGCCACCGCTTCCATAGCCTCCGCCTCTTTGATCTCCGGAAGGACGACGTCTTTCACCGCCTCCACCTTCTTTTCTCTCTACAGACTTATTGACCACGATAGTACGTCCGCCAACTTGTGAGTTGTTCAGTTCATCAATAGCCTTTTGAGCTTCTGCATCATCGGGCATTTCAACAAAACCGAATCCACGGCTTTTTCCTGAAAACTTGTCAGTAATGATACGTGCGGATGATACTTCACCATAAGCTTCAAATAGCTCTCTTAATTCAGCTTCAGCCAAACGAAAGGGTAAGCTGCCAACAAAAATGTTCATTCTAAGGTATTTAAGAAATTAATAAGTGATTTAAAGATAGGAGATTTTTTTCAAGTATGCGCAAATAATAATATTTTTGCAAAAATATTTCATACGATACATATTGGTATTGACTGAAACATCCGCTACACTTAATTATCTATCCCTTTACTCCTCTGTATCAACAATCACAATCTTCTCAATCAGGTCTCCCTGACGGATCTGGTCAATGACTTCAAGGCCTTCAAATACTTTGCCGAAACAAGTATGACGTCTGTCCAAATGAGCTGTGTTCTTCCTGCTGTGGCAGATAAAGAATTGAGAGCCGCCAGTGTCTCTTCCTGCATGAGCCATACTGATGACTCCTCTGTCGTGGTACTGGTTGTTTCCATCCAGTTCACATTTGATCGCGTAGCCAGGACCTCCTGAGCCTACTCTTGGATTTCCTGCTTCCCTGGAATAAGGGCAGCCTCCCTGAATCACAAAGTCGGGTATTACCCTGTGAAATCGTAATCCGTCATAAAAACCTTCTTCAGCCAGCTTGATAAAGTTGGCCACAGTTCCCGGAGCATCTTCAAAGTAAAAACGTAGTTGCATTACCCCTTTGGAAGTGTGAATCTCTGCTGTCTTCATTATTGCTTTATTAATATTTAAAGTATAAAAGTAGAGATATTATGTTGCAGAACAAACAGGTCTTTCAAATTATTTGAGACAGTCTCAAAGCACTTACTTTTATTTCATATATTTGCGATTAAATCCTGCTGGCGGTAAGACTAAAGCAGGCATTCACCAAGCAATATAGTACTGGATGATAAAAGTGCCTGACATATATCAGATCAAGATAGAGCTGAGAGAAATCAAACCTTCAGTATGGAGGCGTCTGCTTGTTCCTGATGACTTGTTTCTGCATGACCTGCATAAGGTTATTCAAACAGCCATGGGCTGGGAGAATACGCACATGCACCAGTATGAAAAGAACGGCAGGATATTCGGCATCGGAGATGAGGATTATTCGAATATGCCCAACTTTATGGACTATACCTCCATCAGGCTTAAGGACATCCTGAAGAAGAGAGATGACAGTTTCCAGTATGTATATGACCTTGGAGACTACTGGATTCATGACGTAGTGCTGGAGGATATACACGAACCTGAAAATACTGCAATTTATCCAGTATGTGTTGATGGTGAAAGAAATTGCCCACCTGAGGATTGCGGAGGTCCACAGGGATACCAACAGATGCTCAAGGTTCTAAATCATCCCGGACACCCCGACCGAGAAGAGTTAATGGAGTGGTTGGATTATGACTGGGATGCAGATGAGTTTGATATAGATTATGTAAATAGTCTGTTGCTTGAGGATGACTTCGGTTGTCTGCCAATGATAGACTGACAGAATAAGAAAGAGGATCCGGCTGGATCCCCTTTTATTTTTTACCAGAGTTGATTCTATTTGATTGCAATAAGCTCTACTTCGAATATCAGAGTTTCTTCGGGACCAATTTTTTCTCCGCTGCCGTTTTCACCATAACCCAGGTTTGCAGGAATATAGAGCTTCCACTTCGATCCGACCGGCATCATCTTCAGAGCTTCCTGCCAACCTTTAATGACATCTGTTACTTTGAATTCAGCAGGTTCGTTTCTTTCAACCGAACTGTCAAACACGGTTCCGTCGATTAAGGTGCCTCTATAGTGTACTTTTACAACGTCGTTTTCTGTTGGAGTCTGGCCATTGCCTTCAACTAACACTTCGTATTGGAGGCCGCTCTCAAGTTGTATCACACCTTCACGCTTTGCATTCTCTTCAAGGAAGGCCTTGCCCTTTACCCGGTTGCTGTCAGCCTTTGCATTATGCATTTCTTCCAGTTTTCTTTGCCTTGCCAGGTAAACTCCGTCAAGGAAAATATCTGCGTCCATTTCGTTAAAGTAGGATTTGTTGTAGGCTACTTTATTGATAAAGGCAGTGTGATATATCTCCTCGTTAAACTCCCCAAATGAGTTTTTCATAAACTCGACATATTCCTTCTTCAATGTTGACTTTGAAAAGGCTCGTGCCAGATCCTTTCTGTCCAGTGTGTCAAATGGGATACGCTCAAAGTTCATCATAAACTGATTAGCACTCATGAAGCCCAATGCATAGCTAACGCTATCGACAGTATTCTTCATTTCAACCTTGCCCGATCCTGGTACTTTCAACCTGCATGCAGGTAACAATGCAATAAGCAGAAAGATGCCAATGACATAAGAGTACTTTTTCATAGATCTCTCAGATTTAAGTCCAATAAATTATGAGTTAATACTTCAAATGCTGCGAATTTACAGTGAAATTATGCAATTGGAAAATTTTCCGTGAAGATTTCAAACACCCTGATATGTAGCCCTGATCATCTGTCTTTTTCCGGGAGGACCGGGAAGTCTTTCGACCCAAAAGCCGGCAGCCTGTAGGGCTCTTCGTACTGAGCCCTTGGCCGAATACGTGGTCAGAATTCCTCCGGGAGCAGTCATTGAGGCAATGTTGGCAAACATTGCCTCTGTCCATAATTCAGGCTGCTTATCCGGACCAAAGGCATCGAAATAAATCAGGTTGAATTTCAGGTCCGACCTGAAATCTTGAAAGTCACACCAGTGTTTTGTAAGATAGAAGTCATCAGTGAGCTTGTGTGCTTTGTCCCACTCAACACTGTGCATTGTGTCAAACAGGTCTCGCAGTTGACCTGAACCCAGGAGTTCGGGGTAGTTTAATTGGGACACAAGATTTGAAGCAACCGGGTATTTTTCAAGGCTATGGTATTGAATTGTGGATGTCGGTTTATGGATTAGTGTGAGTAAGGCGTTGAGCCCTGTTCCGAAGCCCACCTCTAATATAGTTAAAGGATCTGTGTCACTACATTGCTCAAGTCCTGCATTGATAAATATATGCATGGACTCCCTTATGGCTCCATGCCACGAATGATAATGCTCATCAAGTGATGGGACATATAAGGTGGCACTGCCGTCTTCCGAAATCTTTAAGACCCTTTCTTCTGTCACTTTACCTTATTGTCAGTTGCCTGTACAACTTATTGATGCGGGGTTGAATAAACCAGAGTCCTATGGGGAAAAAGAGCAGAAGTATAAACTCTTTAGTGAAATCCTCAAACCTGGCTTCAGTACCTGTTTCTGCCGATTTAATCAGTTTGGCCGCAAAATAAAAACAGTAGAACTTACCGATCATAAATACCAGTTGCAGTGGTATAGCAAACAGAAGTGTGGAAGACAACATGGTGGCAGCTGATAGCTTCCCCCTAGAAATAGTTGAAGCTCCATAAACCCAAAATGCTATGAACAACACTGTAACAAGTAGCGGAATCCATACAAACAGGCGAAATGCCTTGTTGGAAAACTTCTCTCTGACCGGTGATGCCTTATAATAAGCATTGCCAAGGGCCCACATCCATAAGTATAAAACTACTTCTGTTGTAAGTATAATGGCTGATACTGCAAAGGGCATATACGCACCGTAGATCCAGTTGCCTGGAACAAAGAAGGTTGAAGTCGTTATTGCAAGTGGTATAATAAATATTAGTAAAAACAGTAATATGCTCTTCATCCTGAGGAAGAACCCCCAGATACTCTTTAGTAAAAACAGTAATATGCTCTTCATCCTGAGGAAGAACCCCCAGATACTCTTTAGTAAAAACAGTAATATACTCTTGATGCTGAGGAAGAATCCCCAGATGCTCTTTGGCTTTAACTCATCACTCATAAATCTCCTCTTGTGATTTTGGAACAAAATATCTATCCAGCTATAACGGAGAAAAAGCTTTTCGGTTTCAAAAAATTCTGTTTTCAGTACTATTGCTAGGAAAAATTATCTTGGAGCCAGTTTGATATTGAGGTTAACTGTTCCGAATGCCTTCATGTCAGAAGGTTTGATTGATTTCTCTATATCCTGCATCATCCTTTTGCGGAAGTAAATTGTATATTCTTCGTTACTAAGTAGATGGAAGGAGTAATTGCCCTTTTCATCACTTTCAAGGTTGGCCACAGGAATGCCATTCTTCTTAAATATGCTGATGGATACAGCTTCCTCTGCTTCACCTGTGATATCGTTGGTAATAGTTCCCCGTATCTGAGTGAATCTGAGTGGAACCAAAGTGCGGAAGGCATATATATCGTCACTTCCTTCACCTCCGGGCCTGTTTGATGCAAAGTAGCCACCGCTGTCATCATATAGGATGGTAATACCGAAATCATCATAAGGAGTATTGATGTCCGGACCCAGGTTATGTGGATTTGAAAAACCATATTCACCAGGTAACACAACAAAGATGTCAAGTCCACCAAGCCCCGGCAATCCATCAGAAGCAAAAAACAGTCTTCCGTTGGTATCAACAAAGGGGAATACCTCATTACCTGCAGTGTTGATTCCCGGACCCAGGTTAACAGGCTGGGAGAAAAAGCCTCCCTTAAGTTCGCTATAATACAAATCCATGCCTCCATAACCACCGGGCATATTTGAGGCAAAGTAAAGCCTCTGGTTGTCCGGGCTGATTGCAGGATGAGCAATAGAATAACCCTTTAGCTTAAGTGGCAGGGTTGCAAGGGTTGTGTTCCATTTACCTTCTCGCTTTGATAAAGTAAATATATCAAGTTCGCTGACCCCTTCTTGTGTCAGCACTGTGTTGCGTGTAATATAGACTAGGTTTCCATCATGTGAAAAACTTACTGGACCATCATTTAGTTCGGTTCTTATCCTCGGCAGGAAGGGAGTAGGGATACCTGTAGTAGCCAGTTCTTCCAGCTCTGCAACATAGAGACTGTAGAATGGTTTGTTATTGCGTGAGTCAAGGTATCTGACCACACTGTTCTCAGGTGTGTTTGACGAGAAAACAAGTTTGTTTCCGTCATAGAGAGCAGGTCCAATTTCCGAGTAAGGGGTGTTGATGCTGAGCTTTACAATCTCAAACCTACCTGAGTCAGATCTTACAGTTCTTAGATATTCTTCAGGAGATAATCCTTGTTGCGGAGTCTGGGTCCGGGTTATTGCCCTGAAACGGTTTAAATATATATCTGATTCCTCATATCTTTTTAAGGTTCTTAGAGTCTGCCCCAGGTGATAATATGTTTCAGCATCCACATCATGAAATTCAATAGCTTTTTCATACCATTCCACTGCATGGGTAGGCATATCCAACAGGCGGTAACAGTCGGCAATCCTCTTGGTGACGTAATATTTTGACTCGTTTTTCTTTTCCAGTTTCTGGTAGATATTCAATGCTTTGGAATAGTCAAAGCGTCCAAAGGCCTTGTCTGCCTTATGGAGTGCCTTGCTTTGGGCCGGGAGCGTCATGCAAAAACCAAGTATCATAAATGCAATGAGCATAAGCCTTAGCAGTACGGAGGGTCTATGCAACCTGACCTGGAACGAACAGTGTGTCTGAGACCTTTTCATATCAGAAATATCTTGGATTTAGCACTTTATCTTTTTTGAAACTAAACTCGAAACCTATCATAAATTCATGGGAGCTGCCAAATTTGGATGCCAGACTATCGAAGCTTGTGTCATATGCATAACCGACAGAAAACTGATTGCCAAGTTTCAGACTTACTATACCTCCTGCACTCTTGGGATCTCTGTAAAATACTCCGGCGCTTATCCTATCCTTGATAAACAAGGTAAGGTTGGCATCAGCTGAAAGGGGGGAGCTCTCATTCAATCGCAACATAAATGATGGTTTAAGTACAAAGTCCTGATTTATGTGAAATACTACACCTCCCATTAATAAGTAGATACGTTTCTCGTCAATAGTATAGGAACCTGGTACTACCTCGTTTTCAACCGAATTCTCAAGCAGTCGTGGGGCAGAGATTCCGAGATAAAACTTGTCTGACCAAAGATAGGTTCCAAATCCGAAGTTGGGTAGCATCTGTGCCTCCGGGGTTTCAAAATAGGCTGCCTCCTCTGGCGACGCCTCTGCTATCAGTTTTGAAAAGTCGGTCTTATAATGGCTGAATCCACCCTTCAGTCCTAATGATAGCTTTACCGAACGTGATAGATTAAGGTGGTAAGAATAGTCAAACCAGGCAGATGTGTTGGCTGTGGGACCTATCTCATCGCGGATAAATGTAAGCCCTGTTGCAAAGCTCTTTGCAGTGAATGGGGTATGGATAGTGAAGGTCTGTGTAGAAGGTGCATCATCAAATCCAATCCATTGATGCCTTGATGTAACCATTGCATGTAACATACCTGAGGTTCCGGCATAGGCAGGGTTAAATGCAAGTGTGTTAAACATATACTGTGTCAGCAGAGGATCCTGCTGCCCCGTGGCTGCATGGGGCAGCACACAGAACAGTAAAGGGATCAGTATCTTATAGATTGAGCGCTTCATTATTTTTGTTTTCACCGTTTATCAAAACATTTATCGTTTCAGATATATACTTCCCTTGTAATAGTCATTACCCACTCTAAGGATGTAATAATATACACCTTCGGGAAGATTGCCTGAGCCAAATAGGTTCTGGTTTGTTGTTCCATCCCAACTGTTATCATAGGGCGACTTATGGTAAATTACACCTCCCCATCTATTGAAGATTGACAGTTCGTTGTCGTTATAGTCTACTATACCCTGAATCTTCCAGGTTGATTCAAGGGCTGGGATAAAGTACCTGGGCATATGTAATCTGTCGGCACAGTCGTCGTATTCGTCGATATAGTTGGGTATACCGTCTCCGTCACAGTCGGATGTGCCCTCTGACGCATCAGGCATTCCGTCACCATCTGAATCCAAATCCAGGTAGTCGGGAACTCCGTCACCATCTGTATCAACTGGGCTGTCGTTGTCACATGCATCGCTTATTCCCGATTCTATGTAGTCGGGTATTCCGTCATTATCTGAATCAGTATCCAGATAATCGGGAGTTCCGTCTTTGTCAGTATCACGATCCAGCGTTTCTACAAAGTCGGGTATGCCATCACCATCGCTATCAAGTGGCATAATGCTGATAATAATCAGTGCATCTGAGCATGCCCCATGAATGTCACATACTCTATATATAATTGTGTCGGTATTACAGTATGCTCCCGGATATGAACTATATTCGAAGCTACCGTCTGCGCTTAAGGTGAATGTGCCAAATTTTGTCGGAGATTCGCTTGCTGCTGAGACAGACATTGCCTCATTCTCTGTTTCTGAATCATTGTCAAGCACATTGATTGATGCAATTGACATATCAAACATGGCAATCTCATCATTAGCTGTGACAGGAGCATCATTCACTGCATTTATTGTGAAAAATACGGATGCTGAAGCACAAAGTGGCGGATGACCAAGGTCACAGAATGTGTAAACCAACTTGTCTATACCATAATAATTTGGATTGGGAATATAGATCAAATCTCCACTTTCCCCTGAATAATCAATAGTGCCATGTGCCGGAGCTTCAAGAATTGTAAGGGATAGGGGGTCAATATTGTTGTTGGGATCACTATCATTATCAAGCGGGTTAAACAACAATGGCTCATCTTCATTCAGAGTCAGATAATCATCTTCAGCATGCGGAGGACCATTACCTGCGGTAACCCACAAGGTAGCTGTAGCCTGGCTGCATGCTCCCTCGGTATCACAGACTGAATAAACAAATGCATCATCTCCAAAATATTCAGGATCCGGCAGATAGAATACGCTTCCATCAGTATTGACAGTAATTGTCCCATGCTCTGCATTCGTGACTATTGTAACAGATGCCGGGTTAATATTGTCTTCTGGGTCAACATCATTATCCAGTATTCTTAGTGTTGCACCTGCTGCATTTATGTTGCTGTAGCTGTCACTGGATGGTTGTGGTGCATCATTTACAGGACTTATTGTAATGTTGACCACAGCCTCTCCCCAGGCACCATCTGGGTCGGTAATCCTGTATCTGAAGCTGTCGCTTCCGTTGTAGTCATGTGAAGGACTATAAACAATACCGTTGGGGTTGGTAGCTACCTGAACAGTACCATGAGATGGTAGTTGGGCTATTGTGATGACTAGCTGCTCGTTTTCGTTGTCAACATCATAGTCATTTGACAAAACATCCATGAATACGGGATTGTCTTCTAGTATTGTCCTGTTGTCATCCACCGCAACAGGGGCATCGTTGACAGGAAGGACTGTAATAAATACTGCCGCTTCTCCACAATAGCCTGTTTCATCGCATGCTTTGTAAACCAGTGAATCATTGCCATTGTAGTTGAGTGCTGATGTGTATATTATTACTCCCTTGACAGGGTCAACTGTAGCAATTCCGTTTGCAGGTTGGGTGACAATAATTATTGTTGATGGATCAATATTATCCTGCGGGTCTGTATCATTTGCAACTACATCCAGTTCGGTAGCCTCGTCCTCAATGACAGTAAAACTGTCATTAACCACAACAGGAGCCTGATTGGTAACCTGAATACTGATTGTCGAGACGTTACTCCTAAGTCCGGTTGCATCTGCTACACTGTAGTCAAAGCTGTCATTGCCTGAATAAGCCTCTTCAGGTGTGTAAATCAGTTCACCGGCATTAGCACCCAGACTAATACTTCCATGGCCGGGTGAGTTTTCAATTACAATAGTTGAATAATCTACGTCATTTTCAGGGTCACTTACGAGTTGATATATTGGGATGACTACAGATTGATTTTCCTTTGTAGAGTAAAGTCTGCTTGTGGATACTGGCGAATCGGGAACAGGATGGACATTAATATCCGCACGTGCCACATTACTTATCAGGCCGGTTGCATCCCGCACTGTATAGGTGAAATAGTCACTGCCATTGAAATTGAGTGCAGGAGTGTATTTTACCACTCCGTTTCCTTGATAAACAACCTGTCCATAGTTCGCTTGCTTAACAATGGTGAAGGTTTCGGGCAGTATATCATCATCAACATCATTTGCAAGGACATTGAAGTTTACCGGAGTGTCCTCATCTGTAGCAGCAAGATCGTCAACAGCAAGTGGTGAGCGACGCGTTACATCGATGAAGATTTTTGCAGTAGTACACTGTGCAGGCAAAGGATAACCAAGGTCACATATCTCATATTCAGCAGTATCCTTTCCAAAGAAGCCCAAATGCGGACTATAGCTTATGTTCTTGTTGGCCAGTATTATAATACTTCCTTTTGAAGGTTGTTTGGTGATTCTTAAAGTATTTGTTGCCAAACCTCCGTTTCCGCCATCTGCTGCATCATTGTCATTGGCAAGGATGTCGAAAATAATGCCTGTGCCTTCTGTAGTATAGATATAATCATCCAGTGCAACTGGAGGGTCATTTACTGCATTGACCATTATTCTGAGTCTTGCGCTAGCGGTATACTCTCCATCACTTATATTGTAAAATATATCTGGATAAAGTCCGTAGAAATTAATCGCAGGTGTGAATGTAAAGCTTCCGTTTGCTCTGACAATGATTTTCCCCTGGGTAAGGTCCGCTGTACTACCGGCACTATAATTGGTGACACCAATAGTGAAACCTGTAACACTAATATTGTCGTTGTCAGGATCGCTGTCATTGATGAGTATCCCTTCAGCTGAAGTCAGATCCAGAATTGTATCCTCAGTCGTTGTATAATAGTTGTTTGCTGCCACTGGCGGGTCATTTACTGGATTTACAATAATTGACAGGATTCCTGTTGCAGACAGTGTACTGTCAGAAATTGAATAGTTTATGAGCGGAATAGTACCATTGTAGTTTAGTTTGGGCAGATACTCCAGTTTTCCATTCGCAAAAATAGTAAGTGAACCATAGTCTGGTAGGACTGCAGTCTGACCTGCTACATAAGTAGTTCCGGCTATTGTAAAATCTGTGACTTGAAGTGGATTCATATCCGGATCACTGTCATTTTCAAGGAGTCCGGGAGCATTGACTGCAAGAGTCTGATCTTCATTTGTGGTGTAAAGATCGTCGGTTGCAACCGGGGCACTGTTTTCTACTGTTACCGAGGCTGATGCCTGATTATTTCCTGGATTGGTATCAAGTTCGGTAGCCGTCACCGTAGCCATATTACTGTAGTTTGCTCCCAGTTTAACTGTGGCTTTGATTCTTAATTCGAGAGTAGCTCCCATAGCCATATTGCCTAGGTTCCATACACCAGTTGATGAATTATAGGTACCACTTCCTGTATTCTCTTTGAACAGAAAACCATCTGGCAGAAGGTCGGTAACTATTACACCTGTGGCAGTGCTGGGACCGGCATTAGAAACGACAATGGTGAACTCTACTTCATCACCAATCTTTGGATTGGTGATATTGACTGACTTTGTGATAGCCAGATCGGCAACAGGTTTGGGATTTACATTAAGGGTAACACTATTATTACCGCTTTGCAGGTCGGTTGTTACTGATGTGACGCTTGCAGTATTATTATAAGTGCCACTGCTGAGAACTTTTGTTACTACAATCAATGTAGCTTCCGAACCAGAAGCAAGGTCCCCTATATTCCAGTTGGGAGCACTCCATGTGCCTGTTCCGGGTGTTGATGATATCAGCTCATATCCGGTAGGAAGGATGTCTGTCATAACAACCGAGAATGCTTTGCCGGGACCATCATTTCTGACCTTTATCGTGAATGTTATATTACCTCCAACATTAGGTTCGGTATTACCAGCAGTTTTTGTTATTACCAAATCTGCAATGTCTTCATCATTAATTGTAGCAGAGGCAGATGCCTGGGATATTGTGACTTGCTGATTATTTACATTCGAAATACTAATAGTTGCAGTAAAAGTCTCCTGAGGTTCAGATACCTCGTCACCGAGAACAGTAACGGGAATATTTACAGTTGTCTGGCTAGCTGGTATTGTTATTGTCTGACCAGAGATGGCAGTATAGTCACTACCGGCAATTGCTGTACCATTTGCTGTACTGAAAAGCAGTTCAACAGCTTCCTGTGCAGCCCCGCTCATTGTAACGGTGAAGTTGGCTGTTTGAGAGGTATTCGTTTCAGTAACAGTAAAGCCGGCTAAGCTGATAGTTACGGCATCGTCATCAGTTATCGTTGCAATACCTGTGTCATCAGCAATTGAAACGCCATAGCCTGTCTGATCCGATAGTATTACCTGAAATGTCTCTGTAGGCTCAGCTATTGCATCGTTTACTACTGGAATGCTGATGGTTTTAGTTTCACCTGCTGTTCCAGTAAAGGTCAGAGTTCCATTGGTTGCAGTAAAGTCATTACTTGGGGTAGCAGATACTGGGTTTGTTGTGTATTTAACGGTAGCACCACCTTGTACTGCATGACTTAATGTAACTGTAAACACAGCAGTTCCTGCATTTTCGCTGACAGTTATATCATTTATTGAGAAGGACGCAAAGTCATCATTTTCGATTGTTGCAATAGCGGTGGGCTGAGATATTGTGACCTGCTGCCCGTTAATGTTGGAAATACTAATTGTGCCCATGAAGATCTCATCAGGCTCTGCAACAGCATCTCCAAATATAGTAACAGGTACAAGGACAGACGTTGTATTTGAAGGAATTGTAACATTATGGTTTGTAATGCCTTCATAATCACTGCCTGCAGCTGCCGTTCCATCTGAAGTGTTGAAAAGAAGGATGATAGTTTCCTGCGCAGGACCAGTCATACTTATCTCGAAGTTGCCCTGACCAGATGTATTACCTTCGCTAATTGAGAGCCCGGTAATACTTAGTGAAGGTGTATCGTTATCTTCAAGATTAATATCCAATAAAGCAGTGTTATAGTTTACGCTAGCGTCGATAACTGAGGTAATAGATACTGATATTGTCTTTGTAGGTTCAGCAATATCGTCGTCAATGATAATTAGCTCAATTTCTGCACTGGTTTGTTCTGCAGCTATGGTAACAGAAGGTATGGAAATATAGTCTACTGAGGCTTCCGCAGATCCGGAATAGCTAAAATATACTGTGAATTCGGAAGTGTTGGGCGGATCAACTATTACCTGGAACTTTGCATTCCCAACCCCTTCTTTTCCGTTTTGTACTAATTCAAGTCTTGCATCCTGCGCTGTTGCACTATAAGTCAACAACGCAAATAAGAAAATCCACAGAGATCTGATCATAACAGGCAGTTTACATGATAGGGAGAGCTAAAATTACAACTACCTGCGACCAGTTGCTTGATTTTTTGATTAACCCGGCCTTTTTAAAGGTGAAGTCTGATTTATTTTGGATTATTCCCGGGAGACTTAGGATTGTTTTATCCGAAAAGCTTAAAAATGGCTGGATTTTAATTTGTTAAGAAGTTCTTCTGACTTCTTTTTCTCGTCCTTGATTCGCTTTATCTCCTTAAGTATAAATGATATCTCATATGCATCACGGATGGCTTCCCGGTCATATTGTTCCATAATTATATATTCCCTCGATTTGCCAATAAACTCAACTCTTAGAGGCTTGTCTGAATTGGCTGCAATGAAATCCACAATTCCATTGTCCTTCCCATCTTTGTAGTATACAAATTCCCACTTAAACTCGCCATCCTCAAAGCGTCTCATGTCGATACCATTATCAGCAACTTCCTCTGAATTAACAGACTCTGATCCGAGGTAAACCCTTATTTTGTTGTGATTAATCCATCTAGAACCGTGGTAACGGCTTGAAATGTAAAAATTGCCGTCTTCACTCAGATGGGCCCTTAGGTAGGTCCTGTTGTAACTATTCTCCGGCTTCTGCCTTTTGTGAATCAGCAGTTTCTCACTGCCATATTCGTCGCTCAGAGTGAAATTCTTCATTAAGGGCTCAAGTAGTGCTTCCTGTTCAACAAGTGCACTGTCAAGAAACCTTAGATTCCGCTCCTGCTCATCAATCTCAATCTCTGCAAGCAGCTTACGTGCTTCCTGTCCTTTTTCACTTTGGTTGCCTGCAAGTAGCATCACACTGTCAAGCTTGATCTTGGCCAGATTGAAATTGCCTGAATCCTTTAGCGCCTTGGCTTCTTCATACATCTCGTCTGCAAACTTTACAGCAGATGGGGTACATCCCCAGAATAAAACCAAAGTCAAAACCAAAGTGAGACCTTGAAATATCCTTATATATGTTTTGTCCATCTTTATCTATACCTACATGGTGTGTCGCAAATATAGGAAAATCAAAGGGTCACGTTTCTTAAGTTTCGTTAAACTTCTCAGAGATATATAAAGGTCAACCATGCTGTTATTATTACTTTTATTTATTTTTGGATACTTTATATTAACTTTCAGCTTAAATAAAAAAGGCAGGTCATGAGAATAGCATCCCTTTTACTGATGATGGTCTTATCCATTCTTACATCAGAAGTATGTCAAGGCGGTGAGCCGCCGGTGGGTGGCAAACCCATAAGTAGCAATCTGTTTGGATTGTTCTTTGAGGATATCAATTATGCAGCCGATGGTGGCTTGTATGCTGAGCTTGTTCAAAACAGGTCCTTTGAATATGCACCGGCAATGCAAAAGGGCTGGCATCCTTTTACATGTTGGGATTTCCTGAGGGCTGGTTATTCAATAGGTTACCTTAATGTAGGCACATCAGAACCAATTCACCCAAACAATCCGACCTATGCTGTACTGGATATTGAACTGGTGGGGGCCTATCCCGAGATCAGTGGGTTGTCAGGTGTTGGTATTATAAATTCAGGGTTTGATGGTATGCCCGTGAATCAGGGTGATCAGTATTTCTTTAGCTTTTTCGCAAGATTGTTGAGTGAGGAGCCTGTAGATTTCCTGATTCAGCTTCAGGATACAAAAGGGAAAGCACTGGCCGGTGGAACTTTGAAAGTTGCATCAGGCGAATGGCAGAAATATGAACTTACATTAACCCCGGAAGTATCATGTGACAGCGCTGCTTTATTGGTGCTGGCTCAGAGTAAGGGAAAGGTTGCACTTGATATGGTGTCCCTGTTTCCCGAAAAGACCTTTATGGGGAGGCGAAATGGTATGAGAGCCGATCTGGCACAGGTGCTTGCAGAGTTACAGCCCCGTTTTATGCGTTTCCCCGGTGGTTGTCTTGTTCACGGTGACGGAATAAGCAATATATATGACTGGAAGAATACAGTTGGTCCTGTAGAACATCGCAAGGCCCAGCGTAATATATGGAACTACCAGCAAGGTTATGGTCTGGGCTATTTTGAATTCTTCCAATTTTGTGAAGATATAGGAGCAGCTGCAGTGCCTGTGCTTCCTGCCGGAGTAAGCTGCCAAAATTCAGGCGGTACCCATGTCATCGGTGGTGCGGGTCAACAGGCGATATGCATGGAAGATATGGATGCCTATATTCAGGATGTATTGGACTTGATAGAATGGGCTAAAGGTCCGGCTGATAGCAAATGGGGCTCTGTAAGGGCTGCGGCCGGAAGGGTTCAGCCATTCAATCTCGAGTATATCGGAATAGGAAATGAGGAGAAGATCACTCCTGAGTTTGAGGTACGTTTCAAGATGATACAGAATGCAATTAGGGAGAAATATCCTGAGGTAAAGCTTATTGGAACTTCCGGACCTTTCTCTGACGGAGATGATTTTGAGAGGGGATGGGAGATTAGTCGTAAACTGGGCATTGACATAGTTGATGAGCATTATTACAAGGGGCCGGATTGGATGCTTGCTAACCTCCACCGCTACGACAGCTATGACAGAGAGGGGCCTAAGGTCTATCTGGGTGAGTATGCAAGTTGGGGTAATAAAATACTGAATGCAGTTGCAGAGGCTGCCTACATGATTGGTCTGGAAAGAAACGGTGATGTAGTATCGATGGCATCATATGCACCGCTGCTGGCTCGTAAGGGTAATACTCAGTGGACGACAGACCTTATCTTTTTTGACAACAGGAGTATAGTTCTGACACCCAACTACTACGTTCAGAAAATGTTTATGAACAATCAGGGTGACTATTATTATGATGGATTAGTGACATTTACTACTGAGGACCCGCTGTTGTCGGCTTCAACTGTATATGACAGCACTACTGGAGACGTAATTATCAAAATAGCCAATCCAGGGATGAACCCAAGCAAGGCTAGAGCAGACCTTTCTGGATTTAAAGGCCTTGGCAGCGATGCACAGTGCTTTATTTTGAGAGGTGCACCGGATGCAGAGAATACCTTTGATGCTCCCACCAATGTGCATACTGTTACTGTTCCGGTGAGATTGAATAATGCGGCAGTTCTGGAGTATGAAGTACCAGCTATGTCTGTTACTACAATCAGGATAAAAAAGGAATAGCATTTCAGAAATACAGTCATATAACTAAGAGCAGATATACTGGACTTCCATAATTTTTGTACCTTTGCCGAAATTTATTTCACACACCCTAAAAGCATCACCTATGTCATTTATTGAAGATAAAATCGATTCGTACGGGTTAACATTTGATGATGTCCTTTTGATTCCTGCTTATTCTGAAGTTCTGCCAAGAGAAGTCTCTTTGGTAACAAAGTTTTCGCGCAACATTGTTCTCAATACTCCTATCATTTCTGCAGCTATGGATACCGTAACTGAAGCGCGTATGGCTATAGCCATAGCGCGTGAAGGAGGGATGGGTGTTATCCACAAGAATATGTCTATTGAGGAACAGGCACGACAGGTCGAGGTTGTCAAGAGGGCTGAAAACGGGATGATATACAATCCTGTAACCATCAAGAGGGGCTCTACAGTTGCCAACGCACTGAATCTTATGAAGGAATACAAAATCGGTGGTATTCCGGTTGTTGATGAGCATGGTTATCTGGTAGGTATTGTAACCAACCGTGACCTGAGATTTGAGGTTAACCTGAATCGTAAGATAGATGAGGTGATGACCTCCAAGAATCTGGTAACAACAGACCAGACAACAGACCTTGAAAATGCTGCGGCTATCCTGCAAAAATATAAAATTGAGAAACTTCCGGTAGTTGACAAGGATGGTAAGTTAATTGGTCTGGTTACATATAAAGACATTACAAAGGCTAAGGATAAACCTCTTGCCTGCAAGGATGAGAAGGGGCGTTTGAGAGTAGCTGGAGGTGTAGGAGTGACCTTTGATACATTCGATCGTATTGAGGCTCTGGTCAAGGCTAACGTTGATGCTATCGTTATTGATACGGCTCACGGACATTCAAAGGGTGTTATAGAGACCTTGAAGGAAGCCAAACGTCGTTATCCTAATCTGGAGGTAGTGGTTGGCAATATAGCAACTGGCCAGGCTGCACTTGACCTTGTTAAAGCAGGTGCTGATGGGGTAAAGGTTGGTATTGGTCCGGGTTCTATTTGTACTACCAGAGTTATCGCGGGTGTCGGGGTACCACAGCTGTCAGCCATCTATGATGTGGCCAAGGCATTGAAGGGAACGGGTGTCCCTTTGATTGCTGACGGAGGTCTGCGTTACAGTGGTGACATAGTGAAAGCTCTCGCTGCAGGTGCTGATTCCGTAATGGCAGGATCTATGATTGCCGGTGTTGAAGAATCTCCCGGTGAGACAGTGATCTACAACGGCCGAAAGTTTAAAAGCTACCGTGGTATGGGTTCACTCGAAGCCATGCAGAAGGGCTCTAAGGATCGTTACTTCCAGGATGTTGAAGATGATATCAAGAAGCTTGTCCCAGAAGGTATCTCAGGGCGCGTGCCTTACAAAGGAACACTATACGAAGTTATCTATCAGATGATTGGTGGCCTAAGGGCAGGTATGGGTTACTGTGGTGCACGCAATATTCAGGAACTCCACAATGCCAAGTTTACTCGTGTTACTGGTGCCGGGGTTACCGAATCTCACCCACATGATGTGACTATCACTAACGAGGCTCCAAATTATTCAAGATAGTGAGCTGAAGGACTTAAATAATGACTGGGAGAACCGCTACTGCGGTTTTCCCTTTTTTCGCTTTTACCCAGGGGAAAATAAATGTTGGAACAGGATTGAAAATTAGTTAATTTCGACACTGTTTCAGTTAGGATAAAACTCACAAGGCATGAGAGGCTTTGGTTCTTTTCTTATAATTGCTTTTTTACTTCTTTGCTGTCCTGTACAGGGATCTCGCGAAGGAGATGTCGTCTTGACTATTGGAGATGAGAGTTTTGAACTTGGTGAGTTTTGGCATATTTACAATAAAAACAGGCATCTCCCTGGCTTTGATGAGAGCCCTGCAGAGTTTGCAGAAAGGTTTATCGATTACAAACTGAAGGTTAGGGAAGCAAAAGCGCTGGGACTTGATACCCTAAGTTCTTTTCGCAACGAGTACCAGCAATATGTCAATGAGGTCAGGTACTCTTATCTGGTTGATTCTATAGCTCTCATGAGAGATGCCAGGGAGTCTTATTCCTATATGAAATATGTTGTAAGGGCCTCACATATTCTAATACTTACTGCCCCGGATGCTTCGCCTGAAGATACAATGGCAGCATACAGCAAGATCAATCAGATAAGGGAGATGGCTCTGGCAGGCGAGGACTTTGCAAAGCTTGCAAGAGTTTATTCACAGGATCCGTCAGTCGAACATAATTCTGGTGACCTGGGATATTTTACTGCCTTTGTGATGATTGCTCCGTTTGAAAAAGCTGCCTTTTCAACACCAGTTGGAGAGATATCTCCAGTAATCAGGACTGACTATGGTTATCACTTAATCAAGGTGTTTGACAAACAACCAAATAAGGGAAGGATTAGGACTGCCCATATTATGAAAAGGTTTGAGTCTGGGAATAAGGAAAGTGAAGCCAGTGCAAAATTGGCTGCTGACAGTATTTATACAAGATTACTTAGTAATGAGTCGTTTGATACTTTGGTCAAAGAGCAGTCTGAAGACAAGGGTAGTGTGGACAGGAATGGTGAACTGTTCCCCTTTACATTGGATGAAATGATACCTGAGTTTGCTTTGGCTGCATTTGCGCTTGAAAAGGATGGCGATATTTCAGAACCTGTGAGAACGGATTTTGGATGGCATATAATAAAGAGGCTGGGTCTGGATCCTCTGGCTTCGTTTGAGGAGGAATCAGAATTCATTATCGATATGCTTTGGCGTCAGGGCAGGGTGAAGGTAAATGATTGGAGTACAGAAGAGCTGGCAAGGAATAGTTCTGATTTCAGATACCTAATCAGGGAGTATTATGATGGCCTCTTGATATATGAGATCAGCGACAGGATGATATGGCAGGCTGCAGGAGCTGATAGTGCAGGACTACACAAATATTATTTGGATAATATTAATGAGTTTATGTATCCTCCGGTTCTGGAAGGCGTGGTTGCTGAAGTATGGGATGGTAAGCTACAGAGAAAACTAATGAGGTTTCTTGAAAAAAATCCCGGAGCCTCAGGTCTGGTACAAATATTGAAGGACTTGGCGGGGAAGCCTCAACAATATAGTGTTGTAGAGGGGCGATTTGATTTTATCAATAAGGCCTCCAATCCGGTTGCTCCGTCTCTGTTGCCCCGAACATCAGAGTTGTATGGAAAGAAGGGATTATTGTTTTGGGAAGGTGTTGTAAGTGAGCCTGTTCCAATGCCTTTTAAGGAAGCTTTGGGTACAGTACTTAACAGCTACCAAAACAAAATGGAGAGGGAATGGGTGAAGGAGTTGAGAGAGAAGTACAAACCTGTGTTTAGGTATGAATTGATAGGTATAAGATAAAACAGACGGGATTATGCTGTTCGGAAGAAAAATTTGGTTTTTATCTATAGTGTTGTTGACACTGATTGCCTGTAAGTCTGATAAAGCGGACCCAGGCGCTGAGGCCATTGTGACTGTAGGGGGAGAAACATTGACTCTTGGTGAGCTGATGGATGCAGTCCCAGATAACCTTGCGGATCAGGATAGTATCGCAATTGCTGAGGATTATATAAGTAGATGGGTTCGGACGAAGCTGATGCTTCGTCAGGCAGAAATTAACCTGTCGGAAGAAGAGAAGAATGTGGATAAACTATTGGAAGAGTATCGCACTTCTTTGCTCGTTCATATGTACCAGCAGAAGATTCTTGAGCAGAAGCACTCGCCTTTGGTTACAAGCAGGGAGATTGAGGATTATTATACACAGATGAAGGATAACTTCAATCTGCAGGAAAGCATTATCAGGGGAGTGTTTATCAAGATCCCAGTAGAAGCGCCAAACCAGGAACTTGTTAAAGGATGGCTTAAATCAAATGACGATAGCAACCTAGTGAATATTGAGGCCTATGCCTTCCAAAGCGCGAGGACTTATGAACAGTTTGTAGAGAACTGGGTGCCATTTAGCCGTATCAATGCACTTCTGCCTGAACCAATGGTAAATGAGGACAGGTTTCTAAGATGGACAACCTTTTATGAAACGACAGACGGTAATTACAATTATTATCTGGTGATTAGGGAGTATATGCTTCCTGGTACAACGGCACCACTAAAATATGTAGAGGAAAGAATAAAGGCTATATTACTTAACAAGAAGAGAATAGAGTTTATTCAGCAGTTGGCCCAGGACTTGTATGATGAAGCAATTAGAGAAAAGATCATTACATTTAACAACTAATATATATTGCATTTTAAAGATCAGGTATGACTAAACTTAGCAGGAAAATATCAGGGATGCTGCTTGGGCTCGTTTGCGGCACCTTCTCCATGTTCTCTCAGTCCAACGTTATAGATGAGGTAATTGCTGTAATTGGTGATACTCCAGTATTGCTTTCCGATGTGGAAATGCAGTATCAACAGGCGGTTATTCAGGGAGCAGATTATCAGGGAGACCTGAAGTGCCATATTTTTGAGCAGCTGATGATACAAAACCTGCTTATCGAACAAGCTAAGCTGGATAGTATAGAGGTAAGTGAGAATATGGTGATTATGCAGGTTGACAGGATGATCAATGAGTTTATCAACAGAGCCGGTTCAAGGGAAAAACTTGAAGAATGGCTTAACAAGCCTCTGTACCAGATCAAGAACGATCAGAGAGTACTTGTCCGCAATCAGATGATAACCCAAGAGATGCAGCGTAGTATCACCTCAGGTGTTAAGGTAACACCTGCTGAGATCCGTGCCTTCTACCGTACTACCAATACAGACAGTTTGCCAATGGTTCCGACTCAGTATGAGATTCAACAGATACGTATCAACCCGGAAATAGACCTTGAGGAGATTGAAGCTGTAAAGGCTCGCCTCAGGGAGTTTCAAAGGCAGGTAGCTGAAGGTCGTGATTTTGCGACCCTGGCTGTATTGTACTCCGAGGATCCGGGTTCTGCTGCTAGAGGAGGAGAGCTTGGCTTTATGAGCAGGGCTGAACTGGTTCCTGAATTTGCTCAGGTTGCATTCAATATGCAGGAAGCCGGAAGGGTATCCAAGATTGTAGAAACTGAGTTTGGATTTCACATTATCCAGTTGATCGAACGCCAGGGAGACAGGGCTAATGTACGTCATATTCTGCTCAAGCCGAAACCAAAGCCTGCTGCTATTGAAGCTGCAAGGTTGAAAGCTGATTCAATTGCCAACCTGATCCGTAATGATTCTGTTTCCTTTGAAGAAGCTACCCTGCTTTATTCATTTGACAAGGATACCAAACTTACAGGTGGTCTGATGGTAAATCCTCAGGACAACTCTACAAAGTTTGATATTCAGATGATACCACCTGCCATCAACCGTCAACTGGAAAAGATGGATGTTGGTGATATCTCTGGTGCCTTCTTGATGAAGGATGAAAGATATGGTAAGGATTACTATGCAATCATTAAGCTTAAGTCTAGGGTTGAAGCTCATAAAGCAAATCTTACAGATGATTATCAGCTGATACAGACCATCCTTGAAAACAAGAAGAGAGAGGAGTTATTCAAGAAATGGATTACCGATAAGCAACGGGATAACTATATTTCAATCAGTCCAAAGTGGTCGGGTTGCAGCTTTGAGTTTAAAGGCTGGATTAAGTAAGATATCCGGGATTTGAGATATACCTTATGAAGGGTTTGAAGAAAAGTATCCTTCCCTTTCTTGTGCTATTACTGATCGGGGTTGCCTCTGCACAGCAGAGGCAAGGCACTTCCATGGTCAACATTGAACATGCTGACTATCTGGAGGGCTCATCACGTTTCGGTAAAAACGTACAGGCACTGTTTGGTAATGTCAGGTTTAGGCATCACCAGACTTTGATGTTTTGCGACAGTGCATTCTTTTACAGGGATTCCAACAGGGTACATGCCTATGGTAATATTCATATAATTCAGAACGACACAATACACCTATATGGTGATACTCTGTATTATTATGGCTTTGAGGACAAGGCAATGGTTAGAAGTAACGTTAAGCTTGTCAACAAAGATGTGGTTCTGACTACACACTTCCTGGACTACAACCGTAGAAGTGATGTTGCTTATTATTTTAACAGGGGACAGATTGTAAGTGGGGATAATCGCCTTGTTAGTGACTGGGGATATTATTATCCGCAAACTGATGAAGCACATTTCCGCAAGGAGGTTGTGGTTACCAATCCTGATTATACAATGTATTCAGATACCCTTTTGTATTACACGGTAACTGAGGTAGTCAAGATTGTAGGTCCTACTACTATTATTAGCGATAGAAATGAGATATACTCCGAGTTAGGGTCTTATGATACCCACAATGATGTGGCTCGCCTTGAGAAGAACAGCTATGTAAAAGGCGAGGAGCAATTGTTGAAAGGAGATACAATATTCTATGACCGCAAAAGCGGTTTTGGAGAGGTCTTCTCGAGCATGTTTCTTCTTGATTCAGCTAATCACGTCATTATTACCGGTGATTACGGTTATTATAACGAATTGGAGGATAAGGCACTTGCTACACGTAATGCTGTTATGATGCAGATAAGTGAGAACGATACTCTATACTTACATGCTGATACCCTTAGAGCCGATCCTATTGAAGATACCGAATACCGTATTATCCGTGCCTATCACAATGTGAAGTTTTTCAGACACGACTTTCAGGGCAGATGCGATTCTATGGTATATGACCTAAAAGACTCAATCAATACCTTCTACAAGAATCCGATAATATGGGCAAACCTAAATCAGATGAGTGCCGGTACTATCAGACTCTACACCCGCAATAAAACTGTTTACAAGGCCGAGATGATTGATAATGCATTTGTGGTGGCACCCGAGGATACTGCTGCATTTAATCAGATTAAAGGCCGCAATATGACAGGTTATATAAGGAATAATGAACTTTACCGTATTGATGTTGAGGGCAATGGTCAGACAATTTACTATCCAAAAGATGAGGATGAGGTAATCGGGGTCAACAGGGCCGAATCGAGTAATCTTACTCTGTTGCTGGAAAACAGGAAGGTTGTGGGAATAGTAATGCGAAGTGCTGTAAGCGGCAATATGAACCCACCTCTGATTCTGGAAGCAGAATCAACAAGATTACAGGGATTCAGATGGCTTGAAGAATTCAGACCCAAGCGAATGGAAGATATTTTTATCAAAAGTGAGGGACCGGAGCCTGTAGAACAGGTCAACTACAGCGACTTTCATTTTGACACTACAATGCCCTAAAACAAAAAAGGAACCCGCGCGGGTTCCTTTTTTGAGTTTTAGTACTCATCTTCATTGAAGAAGAAATCGTCTTTGCTCGGATAATCCGGCCATATATCTTCTATACTTTCGTAGATCTCACCTTCATCTTCAAGTTCCTGGAGGTTTTCAATTACTTCCAGTGGAGCACCTGAGCGGATAGCGAAATCGATCAGTTCTTCTTTAGTGGCAGGCCAGGGAGCATCTTCTAACTTAGCTGCTAGTTCAAGGGTCCAATACATAGTTGAATAGATTTTACTCCGTTATTTTTTTAGATCCTTTTGTGTTTTCGGCGAAATTAAAAAAAATAATCAATCATGCAAATCAGGCACCCACCTAATTTCTTCAATGTCGAAATAATTGGCCAAATGACGTGAAAGCACGAAGAAGTAGTCTGAAAGACGGTTGATATACCTTACAACCCACTCATTCACTTCTGTATGTGCTGACATTGCTACGATTCTTCTCTCTGCCCTTCGGCATACAGTACGGGTGATATGGCACTGAGCCACTGCAGGATGGCCTCCGGGCAATACAAAGTGCCTCAATGGAGGCAGGGCTGCTTCCATCTCGTCCATTTGACGTTCGAGCAGCTCAATCTCCGATTCTTCCGTTTTAAGACGATTCCTGAGGTCTGACACCTGGTCGTCGGTAGCAAGGTAGGATCCAACAGTAAACAGGATATCCTGTATGCGAATTAGTGTGAGTTTGCTTACTTCATCAATCGGGTAGGAACGAATCATACCTATATGAGCATTTAGTTCGTCAACTGTTCCGTATGCTTCGAGCCTGTAGTGATCCTTTGGGACACGGGTGCCACCTATAAGTCCGGTTGTTCCCTTGTCGCCGGTTTTAGTATAAACTAGGCTTTTTTTCATTTCTTCTTCCAATTTAGTGATATAACATCACAATTGGCTGACGTGTTCATTTCGTTCATCACGTTCTATCTCACCGTCACGAAGGCGAACTATACGGTGGGCGTGCAATGCTATATCCTCTTCGTGGGTAACCAGAATGATTGTGTTGCCGGCAGCATGGATCTTGGCAAAGAGCCTCATGATATCTATTGAAGTCTTGGTATCCAGGTTACCTGTTGGTTCGTCGGCTAGTATAATTGATGGATTATTGATGAGAGCTCTTGCAACAGCAACCCTTTGTCGCTGTCCACCCGACAGTTCGTTGGGCTTGTGCTCCATACGGTTGGCTAGCCCCACTTTCTCAAGTGCTTCCTTGCCTCTCTGAATACGCTCCTGTTTGGGTACTCCTGCATATACCAAAGGCAATATCACATTCTCAAGTGCAGTGTACTGATGCAACAGGTTGAAGGTCTGGAATACAAATCCAATCTCCTTATTTCGAATCTCGGCCAGTCTGTCGTCATGCAGGTGACTTACATCAGTTCCGTTGAGCACATATCGTCCTGCAGTTGGGGTGTCAAGTCCACCTATAATATTCATAAGGGTTGATTTGCCCGATCCTGAGGGCCCCATTATGGCAACGTAATCACCTCGCTTTATCTGAGTGGTTACCCCGCGCAATGCTCTTACTTCCTGTGTTCCTACCTGATAAATTTTCTGAATGTTCTCAATCTCTATTACGTTGTTCATAACGGTTTTCCTATGTTGTTTGATCTTCGAGATTAGACCGCACAAGATCTGTTTGGTTTAATACCTAAGTACAAAATGCTCTTTTTGGTTCTCTCTGCGGAAAAAAACTATTCCAATCCGCATCAGGTCAAACGAGAGTTTGACCTTGGGATGCTTTGTTATATTATTCCAGGCCCGTTCCATTTCAGGAGACCAGTGTATATCATCAAACACAAAGATTGATTCGTTGTGAATGTAGGGCAGACACTGCTCAAAGTACCTCATGGTGCTTTCCTCCCTGTGGTCTCCGTCAAAAAATACAATATCAGGTCTGGGCAGATCCTTGAGTGCCTGTGGCAGCAGTTCATCAAACGAACCCACCCGCAGATCTATATGGTCTGCGCCCAATCTGTCGAATCCTGCCTTAGCCACCTTTGCAGTTTCCGGACAACCCTCAATTGTGATTGTCTTTCCCTTCTTATATGGCATTGCAAGATAAAGGGTGCTGATACCGCAAGAGGTACCCAATTCCAGTATGTTGCTAGCACCAAAGCGACATGCGATACGGTACATTAACTGACCATATTTGGGTGGGGTAGCACCACGGGAAACGATTGACGAAAGCCTGCGCTTTCGTCTTGGTTGCTTTTGACCACCTGCACCAAGGTCGAGAATCTCTATAGTCTCCTTACTTCGTTTAAGAGCTGCACGCCATGCTTCAATCTTTGCAAAGTCATAGTATGGATGTTTTTCCCTTAGCAGGTTGCCCGCAAAGTCGAAAGCAAACGGTGATTGTATGCCATAGCCGCGCCAGTGGTTGGGTCGAAGGTAATATCCTAAATATCTTTTGGCTTGAAACAGATTCACTGACCTTTAGTTTTGTGCAAATATACAAAGGTTTTCATTCCGGCTGCATTGAAAGTCCGATATATGGCCGTATTAGTAAGCCTTTGGGAGTACAGCTTGTTAGATTCGTCCGATTCTCCTATTTTTGATAAAGGATGAGCGAACTGGCAACCTTAAATATAATGTATCTGCCGGGAGTCGGTCCTCGAAAGGCCGAACTGCTGAAACAGGAACTTCGTATCGTGTCGTACGAAGATCTTCTGTATTACTTCCCTTACCGCTATGTGGACAGAAGCAAGATATTTAAGATTAATGAGATACATCCCGATATGCAGTATGTGCAGGTCAAAGGACGTATTGTTGCCTTGCGGACTATTGGGGAAGGCAGGACTAAGCGACTAAGTGCCTGGCTCGATGACGGCACAGGCAGAATAGAGCTTGTCTGGTTTAAAGGTCTGAAATATGTTCAGGGAAGACTGAGAAGTGACCTAGACTTTATCGCTTTTGGTAAACCTGTGGTCTATGGCGGTCAGATTAACATCGTACATCCTGAAATGGAAAAGTACGATGAAAGCAAGGTCCGCCTGCAGGCCGGCCTTCAGCCTCAGTATATTACCTCCGAGAAGCTGAAGAGCAACTTCCTTAATTCACGTGCTATTCAGAAGCTTATCTTCAACTTGTTGCAGGGGTACAAGGAGAAGTTTCCTGAAACTCTTCCTGCCTATCTTCTGGAGAAGCAAAAGCTGATGCTGTTGAATGATGCACTGCGCGTAATCCACTTTCCTCCCGATAATATAACCCTTGAAAAGGCCCGCTTCAGGTTTAAGTTTGAGGAACTCTTCTATATCCAGCTTAGTATCCTAAGGTTGAAAAACCAAAGAACCTACAATGTTAAAGGTCTCCTTTTCGAAAGGGTTGGCGCATATCTCAATGCCTATTACAAGGAGTATCTGCCCTTTGAACTGACAGAAGCGCAGAAGAGGGTGATTCGTGAGATCAGACGTGATATGGGTAGTGGAAGGCAGATGAACAGGTTGCTGCAAGGTGATGTAGGTAGTGGAAAGACACTTGTTGCTCTGATGGTCATGCTTATTGCGGCCGACAATAACTACCAGTCTTGCCTGATGGCACCCACCGAAATACTGGCTAATCAGCACTATGAAACCATTGCATCTCAGTGCGCAAAGATCGGGGTCAATGTGGCGCTACTTACCGGTTCAAGTACTAAATTGGAAAGGGAAAAGATTCATACTGCTCTTGAGAGCGGGGAACTGCACATATTGATTGGCACCCATGCCCTGATAGAGGACAAGGTGGTTTTCAGGAATCTGGGACTTGTCGTGATAGACGAACAGCACCGTTTCGGAGTGGAACAAAGGGCAAGGCTTTGGAAGAAGAATGTAACTCCACCTCACGTGCTGGTTATGACTGCTACTCCGATACCACGTACTCTTGCCATGACTGTATATGGGGACCTCGATGTATCTGTGATAGATCAGCTGCCTCCAGGTCGTAAACCTATTCAAACTCAGCATTTTTTTCATAATCACCGTAATAAACTTAATCGTTTTCTTCATCAGGAAATTGAGAAGGGAAGGCAGATCTATGTGGTTTATCCATTAATTGAGGAGTCTGAAAAGATGGACTATAAAAACCTGAGTGAGGGCTATGAATATATGAAAATGGCCTTCCCTCAGTATGAAGTGGTCATGGTTCACGGGAAGATGAAGGCAGCCGAGAAAGATGAAGCAATGCAGGCCTTTGCCTCTGGCAAGGCCCATATAATGGTGGCAACTACTGTTATTGAAGTGGGGGTAAATGTCCCTAATGCGTCAGTGATGGTGATTGAGAGTGCCGAACGCTTCGGTCTGTCCCAGCTGCACCAGCTTCGTGGCAGGGTAGGTCGAGGTGCTGAACAGAGTTACTGCATACTCATGACTTCCTATAAGTTGGCTGAGGAAAGCCGCAAACGTATGGAGATTATGGTAAGAACCAATGATGGCTTTGAAATTGCAGAGGCTGATATGAAGATGAGGGGGCCCGGTGACCTTGAAGGTACTCAGCAGTCGGGTCTGCCATTCGAACTGAAGATAGCCAACCTCTCTCGTGATAGCCAGGTGCTTCAGGCAGCACGGGATGTTGCTTTGGAGATACTCGAGGATGATCCAATGCTTGAAAAACCTGAAAATCAGATATTGGTGCGCCGACTCACAGCCTTGGCAAGGGCAAAGCTTAACTGGAGCATGATAAGCTGAGGAGGTCAGATCACATACTTGATTATCACAAATCCTCCTATCAGCAATACAGTGAATGCAGTTACAAGAAGGTTGAAGTACTTGTCAATAAATACCTTTATTGGTGGACCATATTTCCAGATCAGGGAGGCTACAAGGAAAAATCGTGCACTTCGACTTACTGCAGAGGCTAAGAGAAACATTGGCATGCTTATATCGAATACCCCGGATGTGATAGTAAATACCTTGTAAGGAATCGGTGTAAAACCGGCAGTAAATATCACCCAGAAATCCCATTCGTCAAACAGGGACTTTATCTGATAGAACAGGTCTTCTGTAAAGCCGGGAATATTGTCGAAGAAAAACATTGCAAAACCTGTAAACTCACCAGTACTGGTCAACCATGAAAAATGGCCCAGTGAGTAGCCAATTACTGCTCCTGCTATAGATCCTATTGAGGCTAAAAGGGCATAACGAAAAGATTTGTGACTTGCTCCCAGAGCTAAGGCAATCAGTAATATATCTGGTGGAATGGGGAAGAATATTGATTCTATAAAGGCAAGGATAAAGAGAGCCGTTCCTCCGTACTTAGATTCGGCCCATCCCAGGACCCAGTCATATAGATTTCTTATCCACTTCATATTCTTCGTTGTTATTTTTTTCGTTATACAACCATGAAACATCCGGGTAGCGTACCCACTTCTTCAGCTTCGCAGCCTTGGTCTGGTTACTGATTATTTCTTCTTCAAATGCTTGAATTCGGGTTCCATAAGCAGGAACTGACCAGTATAGCTCTTTTTGACAAGCGCTATCTCCTCTGGCGTTCCACAGGCAAGTACTTCGCCACCCCGACTTCCTCCTTCGGGACCTATGTCAATAATATAATCAGCTGCTTTTACAACGTCCAGGTTGTGCTCTATCACTATCACTGTGTTACCCCTGTCTACCAGTTTGTTGAGAACCTCAAGCAATACCCTGATATCTTCAAAGTGCAGTCCTGTAGTAGGCTCATCAAGGATATAGAGGGTCTTACCTGTATCCTTTCGTGCCAGTTCAGATGATAGTTTTACTCTCTGAGACTCACCTCCTGAAAGAGTAGTAGATGACTGACCCAGTTTGATATATCCCAAACCAACTTGTTGCATCATCCTGACTTTCTGGTATATCTTTGGTATATTCTCAAAGAACTCAACAGACTGGTTGATAGTCATGTCAAGTACGTCACTTATGGACTTGCCTTTGAATCTGACTTCCAAAGTTTCCCGGTTATAACGCTTGCCACCGCAATCGGGACATTCAACGGTTACATCGGGCAGGAAATTCATCTCAATAATCTGCATTCCGCCTCCCTTACAGGTTTCACAACGTCCACCTGCTATATTGAATGAGAAGCGACCTGGCTTATAGTTTCTGATCTTAGACTCAGGAAGTTCAGCGAAGAGCTTCCTGATCTCATCAAAGAGCTTTGTGTAGGTAGCCGGATTGGACCTTGGTGTACGTCCCAGTGGAGATTGGTCCACATCCACCACCTTGTCTATGTTTTCAAGACCAATGATTTCCTTGTATGGCAGTGGCTCGGCAACACCGTTATAAATATGCTTATTAAGTATGGGATACAATGTCTCATTGACAAGGGTTGACTTGCCACTACCCGATACTCCGGTTACACAAATCAACTTGCCAAGTGGGAACTCTACGCTGATATTTTTGAGGTTGTTGCCCTTAGCTCCAATAATCTTGATGCTTTTGCCATTGCCTTCCCGTCTTTTCTCGGGGACAGGGATAGTTTTGATTCCTCTCAGGTATTCAGCCGTAAGAGATTCTGATTTGAGAATATCTTCAGGACTACCCTGGCTTACCACCTTTCCTCCGTGTCGTCCGGCAAAGGGTCCCATATCAATTATCTGGTCGGCAGCCATCATCATATCTCGGTCATGCTCTACAACGAGCACTGAGTTGCCATTGTCACGCAACTGCTTTAGTGACTCTATCAGTCTGTGGTTATCCCTTTGATGAAGTCCGATTGACGGCTCGTCAAGTATGTACAGCACATTGACTAACTGGGAACCAATTTGTGTTGCCAGTCTGATTCGTTGGCTCTCTCCTCCAGACAGGGTAGAAGCACTTCTGTCAAGTGAAAGGTATTCCAGTCCTACGTCAAGCATAAAGCCCAGGCGAGAGCGGATTTCTTTAAGTATCTCAGTTGCAATCTGCTTTTGCTTATCGCTGAGTCTGTCTTCCAGCCCTACGAGCCAACCTGACAGTACTGACAAATCCATACCTGCCAGTTCTGCAATGTTTTTCCCATCAATGCGGTAATGCAGTGCTTCCTTGTTTAGTCTTGCTCCATTACACTCTGGGCATTTGGCTTCAGTAATATAGCGACCAGACAGACCTTCGTCGTCCGATTCGCTGTCCTGCTTGTCCTGGAGATATTTGATTACCCCGTTGAAGTTCATATAGTATCCTGAAGCCGTACCCAGCGGTGTGTTTTTCAGTGTCAGCGGTTCGTTGGTCCCATATAGTATGGCATCAAGCGCCTCCTCTGGTATGTTTTCTATGTTTGTCTTAAGCGTGAATCCATATTTTTCTGCCAAGGCTTCAAGTTGCCAGAATATCAGGATCTCACGGTGCTTGCCCAAAGGAAGGATACCTCCCTTGTAGATGCTTAACTTTGGATCCGGAATGATCTTGTCGAGGTCTGCTATCTTGATAACACCCAATCCCTTACATTTGGGACAGGCTCCCTGGGGTGAATTGAATGAGAAGGAGTGAGGAGCCGGTTCACTATACGAGATACCACTTACAGGACACATAAGGAGTCGGCTAAAGTACCTGGGCTCCCTGTTGTCTTTCTCTATCAGCATCATTACATTACTGCCCTGCTTCATTGCAAGTTTTACTGATTCCTCAAGCCGTTTGCGGTCTTTGGCTTCAACTACCAGCTTGTCAATAACTACCTCAATAAAGTGGTTCTTATATCGGTCTACGCGCATATTGTGCTTGATCTCGGTAATCTCACCATCAACACGCACATTAATAAAACCTTTGCGGCGGAGATGCTCAAACAGCTCCTTATAATGCCCCTTGCGTCCCTTTACAACAGGAGCCAGGATATATACTGCTTTGCCTTCGTAATCGCTTAGTATCTTCTCCAGGATCTTGGAATCGGTCCAGCGAACCATCTTTTCGCCTGAGACATAGGAGAAGGCCTCGCCGGCTCTTGCATAAAGCAGACGGAGAAAGTCGTATATCTCGGTCACGGTTCCCACCGTTGACCGTGGATTGCGGCTTGTAGTCTTTTGCTCAATTGAAATTACTGGACTGAGTCCGGTTATCTTGTCGACATCGGGCCGTTCCAAACTACCAAGGAATTGTCTGGCATATGCCGAAAAGGTTTCGATATACCTTCTCTGACCCTCGGCATAGATAGTGTCAAAAGCAAGAGAGGATTTCCCGCTTCCACTCAATCCCGTGATCACCACCAGCTTATTGCGGGGAATGCTGACGTCGATGTTTTTTAGATTGTGAACCCGTGCTCCATAGATGTCAATCCGTGCAGCTTCTGCTGGCTCCCGGACATCCGGTGTTCTTGATTCTCCTAACATAAAGTATCCCGTCTGCGATTTGAAAACCGCAAAGATAAGAATAATTTATGTCTGTTTATTACTATTTTATGGTTGGACTTCAAACGCTCCAGGCTTGGGTAACCTTATGGTATACTGCTTACCTGAAGCATTGGTCAGGAAGGTTTCTCTTAGCCATGGATTCAGATCCTTCAGTTCACGATAAGTAATTCCATGCCCTTTTGCAAAGTCTGCAAAGTCAGGTACTGGCCCACTGATAACCAGAGTGTCGGTTTCTATAATGGGGTAGAAATCATCCTCTCCAACTATAAAGCCGAATTCTGCAGGATTTGAAACAATCTCACGAATAGCCAGAAGCCGGAAAACATAGCGGGCAGTTTCCTCATTGAGGAGTAGTTCGTAGTAGTTGCTTGCCTTCTGCTTCTCTATCTGATTCTGAATGCCTCGTAATCCTGCATTGTAAGATGCGGCTGCAAGTGTCCAGGAGCCAAATTTGTTGTATGCATCCTTCAGGTACTTGCAGGCTGCTATAGTGGCCTTTTCAATATGATAGCGCTCATCAACTTCCTTATTTACTTCCAGACCGTTTTCCTTAGCTGCTGCACTCAGGAATTGCCAGAGGCCAACAGCTCCTGCCGGTGAAACTATGCGTTCCTGTAGTGAGCTTTCAATCATGGGGAGGTACTTGAAATCGTCGGGAACTCCTTGTGCTGCCAGGATGGGTTCAATAATTGAAAAATATCTTTTGGACTTCTTGATTAACAATAGTGTAGATGACTGCCAGTAAGTATTGACAAGTAACTCCCGGTCGTAGCTTTCCCTTACATATGTCTTGTTCATAGGCACCGTTTCACCTGCGAAACTCAGCTTCTCAGGAATGGGGAGAGAGTGAATGCGGTAGTCCTCAGTAATAGGATTATCCTGAGCTGTAGCAGGTACTTCAGCCGGTACTGAAGAACTGACAAACAGATTGAAGACTATCACAACTGATAAAGTGGTTAGCAAGAACAGGTTAAGGAAGCGTGAACGGGATAAATTCAATTTCATACTGAAAGGAAAAACTGTTTGAGAAAAATCATGTCCTCCTGCTACGAAAGTAACAGGTATATGTTACATAAACTGCGCATTAAGAGCACGGTAGTGGTCACTTTATCTTAACATTGACAGGTTCCGTGCCCATTGTGAATTTAACCTGTACTTCCCTGGTTTTTGTTATATACCTGAAGTTCGTGTTTTTCCCGTCAACCCTCACTGTAGTTGGTCTTTCGGAGAGGTTCTTTACAATAAGTTCTATCTCCCTGCGTCCGGGGCGATAAAGATAAACCCCGTTGTTGTGGGATATATCAATACTCAGTTCCTTTTCTTTGTTCTGCGCTTTAAAGGTAAAAAGCTGATAATTGTTGTCTTTCAATGCCCTTGGGTTAGATCCGTCATCCAGGTACAGCTCGCCTTCAGCCGAAGCCACTTCATTATCATGAAAATATGTAATTGTCATATTTTCAGTATTTATCATCGGGAGCGATGTCTGGGGCTTTACTGTTGGAATGAAACTTCCGGCCTTGACAAAAACAGGTATGGTATTAAGTGGTGCCGGTATTTCAAGTGAGCGGCCACCACTATAAACCTCACCTGTGTAATAGTTGATCCATTGACCAAAAGGTAGTTCCACCCTGCGTGACGTTGCCCCCGGGTCCAAAATTGGGGCGACGAGCATATTGTCACCAAAGTAATACATATCATAAATGTCCATCAGGTAGTGGTCATCATGGACATACATCAGTGGTCTGACAAGTGGTTTACCGCTGGTTGCCTGTTGATAAGCCATGGTGTATATATAGGGCATCAGACTGTAACGCAGGTTGATAAGTTCACGCATTATCTTCTGGGTTTCCTGACTACATTGATATAGATCAGGACTATTCTTGTCACCGTACATTCTGAATATGGGAGAGAAAACACCCAGCTGTGCCCATCTTATCAGTAGTTCCTCATTCCTGCTGTTTTCGGCAAAGCCACCTATATCAGAGTGTACATAGGGTATGCCCGACATAGATAAGGTGAGCATTATTGGAAGTTGCGCCCTCAACCCGCTCCAGGAGCTCTTAACTTCTCCGGTGCGTGGGAAAACAGAATAGCGTTGCGAACCGGCATAACCGCTACGGGTAAGGTTAAACAACCTTACTTTGGGATAGTTTTTCGCATAATACTCACTAAGTGCCTTGGCCCAGGTATGGCCATAGATGTTGTGCAAAGACCGGGAATCACCGGCTTGGTATGTCAAATCTCCTGGGTGAGCCTCCGGCTCTCCCAGATCACTCCACCAGCCTGCAATACCTTCGTCTGCCAAGGGTTTTAGCTTTTGCATATACCAATTGGTCGCATCCTTGTTGAATACATCAAGTATTGATGCCTGACCAAACCAGAAGTCACTGATAACATAAGGACTACCTGTACTATCTGTTGCAAAGAAGCCTTGTCCGGCCGCATCATCATAGTTGGCTTCTGATGTCAGGAAATAGGGCTGGGTAATCAGCACTGTGTTTATGTTCTTCTGTTTGAGGTTACTTACCATCAAACTGTGCCTGGGCCAGTTTTCTTCATCCCAGGTCAGACTTCCCATACGTAAATTTTCGCTACCCTTGCCATACCATGCATTGTCAAGAAGCACTCCGTCAAGCGGGAATTTTGCCAGCTGTATGGAGTCTGTAGCAGTAGTGACATCACTCTGAGTATGATAACGTTCACTGCCATTGATATACCCTAAGGCCCAGAGTGGCGGCAATGGCTGAGTGCCTGTCACCCTGCTATACTCGCTAAGTAAGCCACTGTAGGAAGCTCCTGTTATCAGATATAGGTTGAAACTGCTTTTGGGAGATTCTATTCTGAACCTGTTTTTTACACTTTGACCTATATCTGCTACAGCTTTTTGAGGTGAGTCAAAAAAGACCATGTACATCTTTGATACAAAAAATACAGGCAGGGAGTAATTGAGTCTTTCAGCTCCCCACTCATATCCCCAGTTGGCTTCATTACTAAGTAAGAGTCGCTTGCCTCTGCGGTTCATATCTATTGCCCTTGCGCCACCACCAATCACTTTGTCGCGAGCATCAAGGCGGAAGTTTACTCCATAGGCTCCTCCAGTTGCAAAGGGACCATTTATCACTACTTCTTCTCCCATGGATGGTCCTGTTGAAATTCTTATTTCGAAGTCTACTTTATTTACACTGAAGTATGTGTCGCCCATACGCACATCCATCTTGTCCGGGGAGTTGCGTAAGATAACCTGTGCATCCAATGCCTTTGCAATCACTGCATCACTTGGTGCAATAAAGTTGGAGTCGGCTGCAAAAGAAACCTCTATCGTTCCGGCGGAATAACTACGCAGCCTTAGAAAACCGTCGGAGGTCTTAATTATTAGATAGTTGGGGAACTGATAGTAGTTTATGAAACTGGAATTACTCTCCTGGGCTCTCATGACGCTAGTGCACGACAGCAATATCAAGAACAAGAGTGTAGTAAGTCTGATTCTTAGTGAGGTTAAAGGGGTCATAGGGGCTGTGTTTTTTTGGCACTCTAATTTATTAAAAAACTTTAAGAGGATCATAATTATTGCTTAATTGAATGTTCGCACTATTTACCCTACTGTTCTAACGCAGTTTTTAGCTAATTAGTATAGGCTACAGCCAAGGTCTTGCAAAATGCTTACCACTTTATTCACATCAAGAGTAATTATTGAATATTTCCTGCTGTAGCCCTCTTTATTGAGGTAGGGAGGCTTAATTCGAAATTCCATTATATTTGTCTGTATGATTACAGATGATTTCAGGCATAAAGGACTAAGGTCCAGGCTGGTTGATGAATTGAGGAGGAAGGGTGCAGGCAGTGAAACTGTGCTTAAGGCCATTAATTCTGTACCTCGCCACCTTTTCCTTGATAGTTCCTTTGTAAAAATAGCCTATAGTGATGTTGCCTTTCCAATTGGGGCTGGACAAACTATTTCCCAGCCTTCCACCGTGGCCAGACAGACAACCCTCCTTAAAGTTTCCCGGGGCAGCCGGGTTCTGGAGGTCGGTACAGGCTCAGGTTATCAGGCTGCAGTACTTAGCGAGATGGGGGTGGAGGTCTATACTATTGAGAGGCAGGCCGAGTTGTATCGTAAGACAGCTGCAGTGCTTCGTAATCTTGGCTATTCAGATATCAAAACTTATCTTGGTGACGGATATGAAGGATTGCCCGATCAGGGTCCTTTTGATGCAATACTTGTAACTGCCGGTGCTGCTGAGCTGCCTCAAAAGTTGCTGTTGCAGATGAAGGTAGGTGCAGCTATGGTTATTCCTCTGGGACGAGGCACTCAGATTATGACCCGAATATGGCGTATCAGTGAAGATGAATTTGAAAAGGAGGAGTTTGAAGAATGCGCTTTTGTCCCTATGCTTAATGGTATAGCAAGATAAGCTCTCAAACATTTCTTCTCCTTTCTGTTTATTTATATAAATGCTAAAAACAAAAATGGAATGAAGGTCTCGATACTTACATTTAACCCCTTTAGTGAGAATACCCTTATCCTGTCGGATGAGACAGGCGAGTGTGTAATAGTGGATCCGGGAATGATGTCAGAGGATGACAATGCCCGGTTTTCAGGATTTATTGAGGAAAAAGGGCTCAAGCCTGTTAAAATACTTCAGACTCACCTACACCTGGATCATGTGTTTGGTCTAAAATACGTGACTGAGCGCTACGGCCTAGAGGCCGTAGCTCACAAGGATGACCTGCATCTGATAGAGATGCATAGGGATTATGCTTACAACTTTGGTATAGTGGTTCAAAGCGATCCTCCTTGTCCTACAATTTTGATAGAGGAAGGTGATGTCGTTACTTTTGGTAATACCCAGCTCAAAGCACTTCACATTCCTGGGCACTCACTTGGCAGTCTTGCCTATTACAATGAGAAAGACAAAATACTTATTGCCGGAGATGTCTTGTTTAGGGGAAGCGTTGGCCGCACTGACCTTCCCGGAGGTGATCATGGTAGCCTGATATCAGGAATCATTAATAAACTGATGGTCCTTCCGGATGATGTAGTAGTATATCCGGGTCACGGGCCATCGACTACAATAGGAGAGGAGAAACTACACAATCCTTATTTATAGGAGAAAAAGTGAATACTTGCCTAAGTAGTAAATTATAAGGCCTAAGTAGCGGGGGGTATTGCTCCAAAAGAGCTATCTTAACGTTCTAATTGGATCACTTAATTGTCTAAACTATTGATATTCCATATGTCACATTTTCAGTTTGTTGATCGTCATATAGGCCCCCGCAAAGCGGATGTAGACCTGATGTTGGAAAAACTGGGAGTTTCATCCCTGGATGAGTTGATTAATCAGACGGTGCCGGCTTCAATACGATTGAAGGAGCCCCTCAATCTTGGAGATGGTATCAGTGAAGATGCCTATCTGCAAAGGATTAGGGAATTGGCTATGAAGAACCGGGTGCTGAAGACTTATATAGGGATGGGTTATTACGGTACTCATACGCCCTCCGTAATAATCCGCAATGTGCTCGAAAATCCTGTGTGGTACACTTCCTATACGCCCTATCAGGCTGAGATTTCTCAGGGGAGACTTGAGGCCTTACTGAATTTCCAGACCATGGTCAGCGAACTCACAGCTATGGAGGTTGCAAACGCCAGTCTGCTGGATGAAGCAACTGCTGCAGGTGAAGCTCTGATAATGATGTACAATACCCGCAGCAAAGATCAACTTAAGTCAGGCGTCAATACCTGCCTTATTGATGAAGCAATCTGGCCTCAGACCCGTGCCGTTATTGAGACCCGTGCGCTGGGACTTGGTATTGATCTTGAGTTTGTTAATGCTTCGGAACTTAATTACAATCCTAAGGTTCACTTCGGACTAATCCTCCAGTATCCCGATGCAATGGGTCGGGTTTCTGATTATAGATCATTGGTAAATACTGTTCATGATGCCGGAGGTAAGGTGGCTGTTGCTACCGACCTGATAGCTCTTTGTATGCTGGTGCCCCCGGGTGAGTGGGGCGCCGACATTGTATTTGGTTCCTCACAGCGAATGGGTGTGCCTATGGCTTACGGTGGACCGCATGCTGCTTTCTTTGCGACCCGGGATGAACTGAAACGTTCTATGCCCGGCCGTATTATAGGTGTAAGCAAGGATGTTCATGGAAATCCTGCGTTGCGCATGGCTCTGCAGACCCGTGAACAACATATCAAACGTGAAAAAGCGACGTCAAATATCTGTACTGCCCAGGCCCTGCTTGCAACGATGGCCGGTTTTTACGCTGTTTACCATGGCCCTGAAGGTCTGAAGGGAATAGCATCACGCATACACAGGTATGCGTGTGCTCTGGCTGCAGCACTTGAGCATATTGGACTTGACCGTCAGAATAAGCAGTTCTTCGACACTCTCCATTATAAACTGCCAAAGGGGCCGACTTCGGAGAAACTCAGAAACATGGCGCTTTCACGTGGTATTAACCTGCTTTACACAGGTGTCAGCCAGTTTGGTATCAGTATCGATGAGACTACAACGCTTAAGGATGTTGAGGAACTCCTTGCCTTGATTAGTGAATGTATCGGAGCTGAGACCCCCGTAGTAAGCACTGAGGTGAGTACGGCTTTGCCACAGTCATTGTTGCGTACCTCGGAATTTATGAAGCAGGAAGTCTTCAATCGCTATCATTCTGAGACTGAGATGATGAGGTATATCAAAAGGCTGGATCGTAAGGATGTCTCTCTGGCTCATTCAATGATTCCTCTTGGTTCTTGTACTATGAAACTGAATCCAGCCACTGCTATGTTTGCAATTACCTGGCCGGAATTTGCTAACCTGCACCCCTTTGTACCGCTTGATCAGGCACAGGGCTATCATGAGATGATGTCTGACCTCAGGTCCGACCTTGCCAAGATTACAGGTTTTGCAGATGTAAGCCTACAGCCCAACTCTGGGGCCAATGGTGAATATTCAGGTCTTATGGTAATACGTGCATGGCATGAGCATAGGGGTGAGGGACACCGAAATGTTGCCCTGATACCCGCATCAGCTCATGGAACCAACCCGGCAAGTGCTGTAATGGCCGGCCTTAAGGTTGTTGTGGTGGACTGCGATGACAAGGGAAATATAGATATGGAAGATCTGCGCAGTAAGGTTGAGGAGTATTCTGACATCCTCGCCTGCGTAATCGTGACATACCCATCTACTCACGGCGTGTTTGAGGCTTCTATCAGGGAGTTGTGTGATATGGTTCATAAACACGGTGGACAGGTGTATATGGACGGTGCTAATATGAATGCTCAGGTAGGACTTTCAAGTCCCGGTTTTATAGGGGCTGATGTATGCCACCTCAACCTGCACAAGACATTTGCAATACCTCACGGTGGAGGCGGTCCGGGGGTCGGCCCTATCGGTGTTGCACCCCACCTGGTTGATTTCCTGCCCGGACACCCGGTTATTGATAATCGCAGACCGGCTACATTAGCTGTTGCTGCTGCGCCATGGGGTAGTGCCGGCGTGCTTCCTATTACTTATGGCTATATCAAGATGATGGGCGGCGATGGACTTACAATGGCGTCCAAAATTGCTATTCTGAATGCAAACTATATTGCAGCCTCTCTTGATTCAGAGTTTAACGTGCTTTATAAAGGTGAGAATGGACGTGTTGCTCACGAACTGATACTTGACTGTCGCCCAATCAAGCATGAGTCAGGGGTTAGCGAATTGGACATTGCAAAGCGTCTGATGGACTATGGATTCCATGCTCCGACACTTTCTTTCCCGGTAGCAGGAACCCTGATGGTTGAACCTACAGAAAGTGAGAGCAAGGCTGAACTGGACCGCTTTATTGAGGCTATACGAAATATCAGGCAAGAGATTGCCGAAGTAATGGAAGGTCTTGCCGACAAGGAAGATAACGTCCTTAAGAATGCACCTCACTCACAGTATGATATTGTTTCCGACGAGTGGAACCATAAGTATTCACGTGAGAAGGCTGCCTATCCACTGCCATGGGTGCGTACTAACAAGTTCTGGCTCAGTGTAAGCAGGGTTGATGATGCCTGGGGCGACAGAAACCTGTTCTGCAACTGCGATCCCATCAGCAATTATTAGCCCGACAAATAGCTATCTGGCTTATTTTTGTCTTACTAAGTCGTAGGTAATTGTAAGTCTAGATTTTTTCAAAAAAGCTGACTGATATTGAGTAAGAGCAGAAGGATGTTATCTCTATGATTCTGATACTATTATAAAAAAGAGCTACCGGGCTCTGGGCCGGTAGCTCTTTTTTTGGAACATGGAATTCCTATCTCGTAAACATCAGAATTTCCTGAGCAACTTTTTGATTGTATTCGAATGCCAGATTCTTGTAGTTGATAAGGTCAACGATGGTTCCAATCAAACACAGACCACCTGTCAGCAGATAAAGGATTCCCATTCCGATCTGATTCAGTAAAAAGCGATGTATACCTGCAACAAAGAATAACCCAATAAGGGCTGTAATAAGAATGATAATAGGATCACGTCTGCGGGAACGATAAACCAATGCGAATTGCTTAATCTGTTCTTCCGACTTGCCACTGAGAATAGAGTCAAGATACTGGAGCTCCATTATGTCAGCATCAGGAATCAGTTGATAAATCTTTTCCATAGTACTTGTTTCTGTTAAATGAAATATTGGGTTTAAGAATATTGATGATGCGGCCAATCAGAATGATTACTGCAGGAACTCCCATTGGATGTGCATGGAAGGACTCAGAGATATTACCCCTGAAGAGCCATGCAATCGAATGACCAAGTCCACAACCCGGACAAAAGCCCAGGTCAAAACGACGTATCAGACAAAGTGTCGAATGCCCCTCCTCTGTCGGTGTAAAGGTCCCTAGTGCAATCAGTGCCGCTAGCCAGAAAAAGGCCTCAAGATGGCTGCGCCTGAACTCATATCTGAAAAGTAAGGGTTTCATTAAACTATAGAGATAAGGACTAAATGTATATAATTGGTCGGACAATTGAAATGCTGAGACTGGTTTTATTTGTTTATTCAAGGGTAGATTCTAAACAAGCTTTCTCCAGACTCATGCTCTCTTTCTCCTTTAATCAACTTTGTAATCTTTGTCGCATATTTCACCGGATCAAGGTCAACTCCATGCACAACTGGAAAGCTGTAGCTAAGTTTGGGATCCCATCCGATGCAAGAGTATTCGATGCTTTCAAACGATGCTATCCGACTGCTTTGCAGCCATCTCACAGCATCCCCTGCCAGAGCAGGGGATGCGAACATTATAGCATTTACTCCTCTGTCAACCAGGTTTGTGATAGCCTTCTCTACTGCTTCCCCTTTTTCTAGCAGGCAATAATAGGGATTTGCAATGCCAAAGCGCTCAGTATACTCTTCGTTGTAGATATCCAGTATATCCCCGTCTGTATCTTTATATCCCACAAAGCCCATAGCTTTCCTGTGTTTTTGAAGATTTCGGTGCACAAGCAGCTGCATCATCAGGGTGTAGTCGTATCTGAGACCCGGTGTTGCTCCTCGACCAGCTGAAATAACGAACGATGATATGGGGATTTCCTGTTCTATGTCGGTAAGGTTCTGGGTGCCGATGCTTATTAGGGCTTCTACCTGCCTCTGAATGAAGTCATCAATAATAGAATCAATGGTGCAGGATGATGAAGGGATACCAGGCAAGACTCTAAAGCCAGCGTCCTGTAGCTCCTTTACTAACTCGCTAAGGAGGGTGGAGGTTATAGGGACAGATGGATCCAAAAGTACTCCAATAGTCTTTGTCTTTCCGGTGCTTAATGTCTGTGCCAGAAAACTCGGTTTGTAGTTGAGCGATTGCGCCACTTCCAGGATCCTTGCCTGGGTCTCCTTATTAATCTTAAACTGATCTCCTTTGCCGTTGAGAACGAATGATGCAGTAGTTCTGGATACACCTGCAGTCTCTGCAATAGCCCTAAGTGATGCTCTTCTCATACTAAACCGGTTAAGAAGTGTAAAGCTACTGGTTTGAATGGTAAAATGCAACACACATCTTTGTGAATGATTCAATTTTAAATTAGGAGGAAGTCTATTAAGGAACAGTTGGATAATGAGGGTAATTAGATTTGGGAAGCTGATGCTTATTTCTTAGTTTTAGCCATTGAATTTTAACCTTTTGTTTTGGGCCATATTTTTACCGTTTTGGAAAATATATCTTTCACTCATTGACAACATTCTTTGAAAGTTTAGGGTAAAAACTTATTTTTGAAGCCCTTAATATTTAGGACAAAATGCACTTATTTGGCGAGTCAATAAATCAAACGGATCATGCAAACAAAACTTCAGGAGTTAACTGAAAAGATCTATAGCGAAGGTGTAGAAAAGGCAAAGCTGGAGGCTGATGCTATTATAAAGGCTGCACAGGAAAAGGCTAAGGCCATCGAGCAGGAAGCTCTGTCAAAGGCTGATAGCATAGTGGCAGAGGCTGAAAGCAAGGCAGAGAGTCTTAAGCTACACATTGAGTCTGAATTGAAAATGTCTATAGGTCAGGCTGTAGCAGCTCTTAAGCAGACAATTGCCAATACTGTATGCATGAAGGCTATTCAACCTTCTGTAAAGGAACTGTTTGGCGACAAAGAGTTTCTCAAGGGCCTTATCGGAAATCTTATCAAGGGTTTTGCTGAGAAAGGTACCATGGATCTGCTTCTGATTCTTCCAGAGAAGGATAGGCAAGAGCTGGAAACATACTACAAAAACCAGTTGGCGTCCGAGCTTAACAAAGGTCTCGAGTTGTCATTCTCTGACGGTGTTCGTTCTGGTTTTAAAATTGGTCCGGCCGACGGTTCATATATTATTAGTTTTAGCGACACAGATTTCACTAATTTCTTCAAAGATTATCTGCGTCCCAAGACCAAGGAAATTCTGTTTGACAAGTAGGAGATGGCAAAACGAAACTATTATGCATTAGTTGCGGGTTTGCCTGATATTGTTCCGGAGGAAAAGAGATCTCTTTTCTCATCCGTAGCTTTTAGGCAATTGCTTTCCGAGCATCTTCATCCTGAAGACCTGCGGCTTGCTGAGCTGTTCTACCTTCCATTTGATCATTTCAATCTGCTTAATCTGTTGTTTGACAGGAATATGGAATGGGATGAGAGGGGGAACTATTCAAGAGAAAGCCTTGAGCTGCTTAAGGATCGTAAGTCATTAGAGAATGAGGATCTTTCTGACTTTCCAACATATCTGGTAGACTTTGCTTCATCATTTTTTAGTGAAGATGCTCCTTCTGATTATTATACAGCTGAGATGAGGTTGACATTGGCCTATATCAACTACCTTGAGCAGTCTCCTAATGAGTTCGTGCGTAAGTATGCTGCATACCAGATGAATGTGGGTAATGTAATGGCAGCACTTAACGGCAGAAAGCACAATATCCCCTTTGAAAATGCCCTTGTTGGTGACAATGATATAGTCGCAGCCCTTAAAAAGAGCAGGGCCCGCGATTTTGGACTGGCTGCCGAGCTACCAGAGATCGAGCAGCTCATCCAAATTTTTGAGATTAATGACCTCCTTGAGAGGGAACTAAAGCTTGACTATTACAAGTGGGAATACCTGGATGAGATCAGTTTCTTTGACTATTTCACAATAGAAAGAGTACTGGTCTTCTTGTTGAAGTTGTTTATGGCCGAACGATGGTCAGCTTTGGATTTTGAAAAAGGTAAGGAAATGTTTAACAGATTGCTGAAAGAGTTTGAAACGGGCTTTCAGTTTCCTGCAGAATTTACAGTAGCTTATGGAAAGAAATAAGAAAACTACGGGGACGGTTGCCGGTATCGTATCCAACTTGGTAACCGTTGAGGTAGATGGACCTGTGGCTCAAAACGAGATATGCTTTATCATCCACAATGATGAGCGCCTGATGGCCGAGGTTATCAAGGTAACTGGTCGCAATGCTTATGTCCAGGTGTTTGAAAGCACCCGTGGCCTAAAAGTAGGTGCTAAGGCCGAATTTGAGGGACACATGCTAGAGGCAACTTTGGGCCCCGGTATCCTGTCACGCAACTATGACGGTTTGCAGAACGACCTCGACAAGATGGAAAGTATTTTCCTACAACGTGGTAATTACACTGATCCACTACACCGTGATGTGAAATGGCATTTCAATCCTCTGGCAAAAACAGGTGATATAGTAACTGCCGCTGCATGGCTTGGAGAGGTAATGGAAAACAGTATCCCCCATAAAATCATGGTTCCTTTCAAGATGGACAAGCGCTATGCTATCAAATCCATAGCTGCAGAAGGTGATTATACAGTGGATGAGACCATAGCAGTGCTTACTGATGACGAAGGAAGGGATATTCCTGTTACCATGGTGCAGAAGTGGCCCGTCAAAAGGGCTGTTCCCGGATACTCATCAAAACCGCGTCCTTTCAAACTGCTCGAAACCGGAGTTCGCTGTATTGATACTCTTAACCCTATCACTGAAGGGGGAACCGGATTTATTCCTGGACCTTTCGGTACTGGTAAGACAGTACTCCAGCATGCTATATCAAAGCAGGCCGAAGCAGATGTGGTTATCATTGCAGCTTGTGGTGAACGTGCAAATGAGGTTGTTGAGATTTTCTCGGAGTTTCCAAAACTTGATGACCCCCGTACAGGACGCAAGCTTATTGAGCGTACTACAATTATTGCAAATACATCAAATATGCCTGTGGCAGCACGTGAGGCCTCTGTTTACACGGCTATGACCTTGGCTGAGTATTATCGTGCCATGGGATTGAAGGTGTTGCTGATGGCTGACTCCACTTCACGCTGGGCTCAAGCCCTGCGTGAGATGTCCAACAGGCTTGAAGAGCTTCCCGGACCTGATGCCTTCCCGATGGACCTATCAGCAATTATCTCAAATTTCTATTCAAGAGCCGGCTTCGTTTACCTGCCAAATGGTGCAACCGGATCCATTACTTTTATAGGTACTGTATCTCCTGCAGGTGGTAACCTTAAGGAACCTGTTACTGAGAGTACCCGTAAGGCAGCCCGTTGTTTCTACGGATTGTCACAGGAAAGGGCTGACAGTAAGCGTTATCCTGCAATTGACCCGATTGACAGTTATTCTAAATACCTGGAGTATGCCGAGGTTCAGGAAAACCTGAAGAAGAGGCTTAGTGAGTCATGGCTTGATAATGTTACAAAGGCAAAGGATATACTGCTAAGGGGTAAGGAGGCCATGGAGCAAATCAACATCCTGGGTGATGATGGTGTACCTTTGGAATTTCATGAAAGATACTGGAAGTCGGAGCTTATAGACTTTGTGATACTGCAACAGGATGCCTTTGACAAGATCGATGCTTCAACACCGATGGAAAGACAGAGCTATATGCTGGAGTCAGTTCTGAATGTTACAGATACCCCTTTCAGCTTCCAGAATTTTGAGGAGGTGGGAGTATTCTTCAAGGAGGTAATAAATGTTTACAAGCAGATGAACTATCTGGAATTCAAATCTGATAAGTTCAATACTCTTGAGGCTGACCTTCAGAAGTTTCTTGAGACCAAAAAGAGCTGACATAGTACATCAGCAGCTATTTTATTGTGTAAAGCAAAAAGTAAGAAAGAATGGAAAGTCAGGCATTTCAAAAAACATATACAAAACTGACCAATATAACCAAGGCTACTGTAACACTTAAAGCTACGGATGTTGGTTATGATGAGATGGCCATAGTTGACGGACGTCTGGCACAGGTTGTTAAGATCGTTCGCGATGAGGTTATACTGCAGGTGTTCTCAGGTACTGAAGGTATTCCTACCAATGCTGAAGTTGCTTTTCTGGGTCGTCCTCCACAATTGAAGGTTGGCGATCAGCTATGTGGCCGCTTCTTTAATGCCTACGGTGACCCAATTGATGGGGGACCCGATACTGAAGGTGAGGTCCGTGATATTGGTAGCCCCTCGGTAAACCCTGTAAGGCGTAAGCAGCCTTCGGAACTGATTGCTACTGGTATTGCAGGTATTGACCTTAACAATACATTGGTTTCAGGACAGAAGATCCCATTCTTTGCCGACCCTGACCAGCCTTATAACCAGGTGATGGCAAATGTGGCACTTAGAGCAAAGGCTGACAAGATCATACTTGGAGGTATGGGGCTTACCAACGACGACTACCTGTATTTTAAAAACCTGTTTGAAAATGCCGGTCAGCTTGAACGTATAGTATCCTTTGTAAACACTACTGAGAATCCGCCTGTAGAACGTATTCTGGTTCCTGATATGGCCCTTACGGCAGCTGAGTATTTTGCTGTTGACAAGAATGAGAATGTACTGGTTCTGCTTACAGATATGTCACTGTTTGCCGATGCACTGAGTATCGTATCCAACCGTATGGATCAGATCCCTTCGAAGGATAGTATGCCGGGCAGCCTTTACTCAGACCTTGCAAGGATCTACGAGAAGGCTGTTCAGTTTCCCTCTGGCGGTTCAATAACAATTGTTGCTGTAACCACACTGTCGGGTGGTGATATCACTCACGCTATCCCCGACAATACTGGATATATTACAGAGGGACAGTTGTTCCTGCGTCGCGATAGTGAGATTGGAAAGGTTATAGTTGACCCCTTCCGTTCATTGTCTCGTTTGAAACAGCTTGTAATCGGAAAGAAAACACGAGCTGATCACCCGCAGGTGATGAATACATGTATCAGGTTGTTTGCTGATGCCGCAAACGCACGTACCAAACTTGAAAACGGTTTCGACCTTTCCAATTATGATGAAAGGGCACTTGATTTTGCAAGGGAGTATTCTGAAAAGCTGCTCGCAATCGATGTTAATATTGATATTGATACCATGCTTGATACCTGTTGGGAATTATTAAGCAGGTACTTTACCAAAGCAGAGGTTCGTATCAAGCAGGAATTTGTAGACCTATACTGGAAGGGTAACTAAGTTTGTCAAATGGCAATAAAGTTTCAATATAATAAGACATCCCTTCAGAACCTTGGGAAACAACTTAAGATAAGGCAGCGAACACTGCCTACTCTTAAGAACAAGGAATCTGCACTCCGTTCGGAGGTTAAGAGGGCACGCGATACGGCTGCCGAACTTGACCAAAGATACGGTGAAGAGATTGCAAAGTATGAAAGGATGCAACGACTCTGGGGTGAGTTTGACAGCTCCCTGATAAGGATTAGCGACGTTGAGTTATCTGTAAAGAAAATAGCAGGGGTCAAGACCCCTGTCCTCGACGGGGTGCAGTTTGAGATAGCTCCTTATAACAGCTTCAGTCGCCCATTGTGGTTTGCCGATGGAATAGTGATTCTTAAAAGTCTTGCAGAAATAGCCATCAACCGTGAAGTTTTTAGCAGGAAGATGGAACTGCTTGATCATGCACGCAAAAAGACTACTCAAAAGGTAAACCTATACGAGAAGGTTCAGATCCCGGGCTTTGAGGACGCAATAAGAAAGATTAAACGTTTCCTTGAGGATGAGGACAACCTGTCCAAAGCAGCCCAGAAGATTATAAAGTCCAGACAAGAGAAAGAAAAGGAGGTTGAGCAATGATAGTTAAAATGCAGAAATACTCCTTTCTGGTATTTCATACCGACTATGAGGCCTTCCTTGAGGAAATCAGAAGGTTGGGGGTTGTGCATATCGAGACCAAGGCTGCTGAACCTGCTGAGGATATGCAGGAGATGATGCGTACTCTGGCGGATGTTACCCAGACTCTCAAGACCCTCGAAGCACGTAGGAATGCTATTAGTGAGGTTCCCGCTTTGTCACTTAGTGGCAGTGGAGAGGACTTGCTTGGCAAACTAAAGGATGCGGAAGCTGAATTGGAAAGACTGGAGCAATATAAAGCCGGTCTGGAAAAGGAGATCAAACAGCTTGAGCCCTGGGGTGATTTCTCTCAGACAACTGTTCAGAAACTCGCCGAATCAGGAGTAAAACTGCGCTTTTTGTTATGTTCTCTTAAGAACTTCCGCAATGAATGGATACAGGAATATCCTGTTGGTATTGTAAGCGACCATCAGGGTTACCGACATTTTATTCTGGCCTCATACAAAAATGAACCTGCAGCTGTGGAACTGCCGGGTGTAGATGAAATTGCAGTGCCTGAGCGTTCGATTTCTGAGTTGAAGGACCTGGTTTATGAGGCAGCCTTGAAGATTACAGAACTAAAGAGGCTGATTGATACTATTGCATATTACGGAATTCAGGATATTGAGAACTACAGGAGGGAACTTAAGACTTCATTTGATTTTGCTTTCGTCAAAAATCAGACTTCTGACGAGGCTGAAGGTAAGGTTAAGCTGGTCGAGGGTTGGGTACCCAAGCCAAACTGCGATGAGTTAAACAGGTATCTTGAGACTCAGACAGTAGCCTGGATTTCCAGAGACCCGATACCGGGTGAGAAGGTTCCTGTGCTTCTTAAGAATAACAAGTTTACAAGAGTCTTTGAAATCATTGGTGATTTCTATGACATGCCTAATTACAGGGAATTGGATCTGACTCCTTTCTTTGCTCCTTTTTACATGCTGTATTTTGGTATCGCCCTTGGTGATGCCGGTTATGGCCTGATTGTTCTGCTGGCAGCCACGCTGGCCAAGAGGAAGTTGAAAAAAATGAAGCAAGTACTCACACTTGGTCAATTCCTTGGACTGGGAACAGTGATCTTTGGTTTATGTACCGGTACCTTTTTTGGTTTGAGTCTGGGTGATTTTAATGTTCCTTTATTTCAGAGTTTTAAGGATAAATTTATCACTACAGATCAGCTATTCACCCTGTCCCTGATACTTGGAGCTATTCAGATAATGTTCGGTATGTTTATCAAAGTGGCGAATATTACTATTAGTCAGGGTTTCAGATATGCATTCAGTACTATAGGCTGGATCATCATGATACTTGGAATGGGGAGTACCTATATGTTAAGCTCAAAAGGAGTGATTTCCGAACCGCTTGCGGGTAATCTGTACAAGGGGGTGGGAGTTGTAGCAGGATTACTGATTTTCGTCCTCAACGATCCCAAGCGTAATATATTTATGAATATCCTTGCCGGTATATGGGATACCTATGGTATGGTAACCGGGGTTCTTGGTGATATGCTGTCCTATGTGCGTTTGTTTGCCCTTGGAATTTCAGGAGGAATTCTTGCTTCTGTATTCAATATGATGGCTACAACTATGAAACCAGACATACCTGTTATAGGTTTTATTATAATGGCTATTATACTTTTGGCGGGACATGGAATCACATTGGTGATGGGAGGCATTGGTGCTTTCGTACACCCAATAAGGCTTACCTTTGTTGAGTTTTACAAGAATGCCGGCTTTATGGGAGGAGGGAAGAAGTACTCTCCTTTTGCAACAGAGCCGGAACAGATTGAAAATAATGCAGTTGAAAAATAATTATTAAAACGATCAAACATGGAACCTATTTTATTAGCTTATTTGGGAATCGGCTTGATGGTCGGCTTGTCAGGTACAGGAAGTGCGATTGGTTGTGCTATTGCAGCCAATGCATCCATAGGAGCGCTTAAGAAAAAAGATGATGGCTTTGGAACATATGTAATGCTTACAGCACTTCCGGGTAGTCAGGGATTGTATGGTTTTGCCGGTTACTTCCTGCTCAACGGTTTTGGTCTGCTGACTCCAGCTGTTACATGGCTTCAGTCAGCTGCCGTTTTCGGAGGTGGTTTGGCTCTGGGACTTGTAGGACTTATCTCTGCAATCAACCAGGCAAAGGTTTGCGCAAACGGTATAGCCGCTGTCGGATCAGGATATGATGTGGGTGGTAAGACCCTTATACTTGCAGTATTTGCCGAATTGTATCCTATCGTGGCTCTTGCTGCTGTTTATCTGATTGGTGCAGCTGTTGCATAATTTAGTGATAATCAGATATTTGTAG
>Ga0209510_1000538_pt1 | contig 51159 bp, 31 predicted proteins | sample BiotimSIPDNA_FD_185749 | JGI IMG/M metagenome (GOLD analysis project Ga0209510, IMG submission 185749) | Anaerobic biogas reactor microbial communites from Washington, USA - Biogas_R1 time_0 SIP DNA (SPAdes) (version 2) | ecosystem: Engineered > Bioreactor > Anaerobic > Unclassified | place...
TGATGCACTTCCTGAATAGGGTGAATAACTTTTTCGGTAGCAATACATACCTTTAGAATTAAACAATAACATGATGAACAGAAGAAACGTATGGTTTCTGTGCCTGATGACAGCAACTGCACTCAGAACCGCACACGCCCAAAGTCCGGTGAAAGAGGATTTCAAACCTTCGGAAGTCAACCAACCGGGGAAAGTATATCCACAAGTCAATTCTGAAGGGAGTGTGCGGGTGCAACTGGAAGCTCCTGATGCGCAATATGTAAAACTTGATATTGGAGGTGTGAAATATGACCTGACAAGAAACGAGAAAGGTATATGGATCGGAGAGTCGGCACCCCAGGAAGAGGGGTTTCACTATTATCAACTCAACATCGACGGAGCATCTGTCCCTGACCCTGGAACACGCTACTTCTACGGTGCCGGACGCTGGGGAAGCGGGATCGAGATTCCTGCGCGTGATCAGGAGTTCTATGCTCTCAAAAACGTACCACATGGACGAATCAGCGAGCTTAATTACTACTCTGAAATCACTCGTTCCTGGCGTCGTTGCTTTGTCTATACGCCTCCCTGCTATGATTCTGGAGATCAGAAACGCTATCCAGTACTCTACCTGCAGCATGGCAGCTTCGAAGATGAGACCGGGTGGTCCGCACAAGGGAAAGCCGGCCTAATCCTCGACAACCTGATCGCTGATGGAAAAGCCAAACCAATGATCATCGTGATGGACAATGGCTATGCATTCAAAGCCGAAAACGAGCAGGCTACAACCAGCTCATCCCGTCCCACCATGGTGTTTGAGGAGGTGATGATTGACGAGATCATTCCAATGATCGACAACCGCTTCCGCACCATTGATCACCGGGAAAGCCGTGCCATTGCAGGCCTCTCGATGGGCGCCAACCAAACCATGCGCATCATCATGAACAACCTTGACAAGTTTGCCTACTACGGTGGTTTTAGTGGTACCGCCAACTATCCCAGTGCTGCGGAGATTGATGCTGACACTTTCCTTGGTGGCGTATTCAGCAATGGAGACCGCATAAACAATCAGATCAGGGTACTCTGGCTGGGTGTTGGCACTACAGAACCGGATGTGTTCCAGCTGTCAATTGGTGCTTTTCGAAAGATGTTACAGAAGCAGGGGATTAAACATTACTACTACGAGTCGCCCGAAACCGCGCACGAATGGCTCACTTGGCGCAGGTCTCTTTATCAGTATACTCAATTGTTATTTCAATAAATCATTCACGATTAATCTAGCAACCAATGAAATTCATATTACAAAATATCAATCAGAATCATTCGAAAAGGGTCAATCTCCTGACACTGTTGTTTTTTTTATTGGGATTTTCACAGACAACCATTGCACAACAAGCCAATGTGAACCTCGATTACAACCCACACCAGGATACTGAGGGTCTGATCCCTTTCAGTGCACCGCTCAACTCGCCCGAGGTACATGAAGACCGAACTGTCACCTTCCGACTGAAGGCTCCCCTTGCTACTGAGGTGATACTGAACCCTGGTGCTATTCATACAGCATTGGATAAAGGGAATGAGCCAATTCCATTTACCAGAGGAGAAGATGGTATTTGGTCGCTGACCATTGGCCCGTTGGATCCAGATATTTATGCCTACCACTTCCGAGTTGACGGAATGCAGATTCCCGATCCCTCGAACACCATCGCAGCCTTCACCGCCATGCCCCCCTACAGTCAACTGGTAGTGCACGGTGATGAGCCTGCATTCTATGATGCGAAGCAGGTACTCCACGGTGCTGTGACTCGACATATCTATCACTCCAAGGTCACCCAAGGGGAACGCGAGCTCTATGTCTACACTCCACCCGGATATCGGAGTGACAAGAAATACCCTGTACTCTACCTGCTGGGCGGTAGCGGCGAGCTCCCCTCCAACTGGATCTATGACGGCAGGGTGAACCTCATCATGGACAATCTGTTGGCTGAAGGTAAAGTGGAGCCAATGCTAATTGTCATTCCAAACAACCAGATCATCCACAGGAACCATCCGCAACATGCGGAACTGACATTCGACCTGTTTGAACGGGAGCTCCGGGAGCATGTAATCCCACTGGTGGACGAGCACTACGCCACCCGAAAGGAACCCAAGGGGAGGGCATTATCGGGTCTCTCAATGGGTGGCCGCCACAGCATGTTCATCGGATTCCGCTCACTCGACCTGTTTGCCAATTTCGGCATCCTTAGCGCTGGTGATACCGATGCGGAGAATACGCTACAGCACTTCCTGCAGGAGCCGCAGATAAACAGCAAGGTCGACTATCTTTTCGTCGGTCAGGGTACTAAAGAGGCACAGGGCTTCTTTAACCTCCGTTGCCAGGCGCTGCACGATGCGCTTACCAATCACGGAATAGAGCATGAGTACTACGTCGGCGGCAACGGCGGCCACGACTGGTCCACTTGGCGCCATCTGCTCTACTACCGCTTTTTACCGAACTTATGGAGAAAATAAACAATAAGATATCATTTGTTGAAACGGATCATACACAAATCAGAAAAATAACAATGAAAATGAATCGTCCTGTTCTAAAAAGCAGAAGTATTCTGCTTATCCTACTGCTAATCCTGTTGCGAATGTCAGCCATTGAGCCAGCAATGGCACAAAACCCTATCGTGCAGACAATCCATACTGCCGACCCAGCCCCCATGGTGTGGAACGACCGGCTATATCTCTATACAACCCACGATGCCGACGGATCCACATGGTTCACTATGGACAACTGGCGGCTCTATTCCACCAACGACATGGTGAACTGGACCGACCACGGCGTGGTACTCTCATACACCGATTTCGTGTGGGCCAAAGGAGATGCCTGGGCCGCCCAATGCATTGAGAGAGATGGAAAATTCTACATGTATGTGCCGATGATATCCAGGGAGAATAACCGGGGTGCCATCGGTGTTGCTGTGGCCGACAGTCCGCTGGGACCTTTTTACGATCCGCTGGGTAAGCCTTTGGCACAGACTGACTGGGGTGATATCGACCCCACTGTCTTCATCGATGACGACGGTCAGGCTTATCTTTACTGGGGGAATCCTAATCTCTACTACGTGAAGCTGAACGAAGATATGATCTCCTTCGAGGGAGATATCGTGAAAGTACCCCTTACCGAGGAGTCATTTGGAAAAAGAGAAGGTGACCCACAGCGTAGCACCCTCTACGAGGAGGGCCCCTGGCTTTACAAAAGAAACAATCTCTACTACCTATTCTGGCCGGGTGGTCCCCTGCCGGAACACATCGGCTACTCTACTAGCCAAAGCCCTGAAGGGCCTTGGAAGTACGGGGGAGTAGTGATGCCTGCACAGGGAAGGGCATTTACCAATCACCCTGGAGTGATCGACTTTCGAGGCCAGACCTACTTCTTTTATCACAACGGTGCTCTCCCCGGCGGTGGCGGCTTCACCCGTTCCGTGGCGGTGGAAGAACTCAAATTCAATGCTGACGGATCTATTCCTCAATTGAACATGACCGAAGGTATCAGCAAGGGTTTGGCTACGCTCAATCCATATCTGTTGAACCAGGCTGAGACCATCGCCTTCTCCGAAGGATTCAAGTCGTCGCACAACGACCAGGTGGGGGTATTTGTAACGGCCAACAAGGACGGCAGCTATATCAAAGTACGCGATGTCGATTTCCGGGAGAAAGGTGCCACAAAATTCACCGCCCGTGTTGCCACAACCCATAACGATCCCGTCACCCTTGAGGTGAGGCTGGGAAGCCGGGAGGGTGAGAAGATCGCTTCGGTTCGAATCCCACGTACCGGTGGCAGCGACCGCTGGGCAGTGGTATCGGCTGATCTGAACGGGATCACCGGCCTGCACGATCTCTATTTCATCGTCAGAGGAAAACCAGGAAGCCATCTGATGTACTTCGATTACTGGAAGTTCTCTGAGTAAGGTCTCCCCACTCCTGACATACATTGAAACAAACCTCATCATTCAACAAGACAACAAACAAAATGAAGCATTTATTTCTGATCCTCTCCATCTTATTCACCTTTACAACCCACATGTTTGCGCAGATTGCCACGCTGACCAGCCCTGACGGGAAGCTGAACCTACAGTTCCACGTTGTGGAGGGACAACCCCAATACTCTGTAGAGTATGAAGGCAAAACCATTCTTGAACAGTCACCACTGGGCATTGTTACCAATGAAGGGGATTTTAGCACCAACCTCACATATAAGAGTCACCAAACCACATCGGTAGAAAAGAACTATATCCAGGATAAAATCAAGCAGTCGCATATTCGCTATGAAGCCAACAAGATGGTCGTATCTCTCGAAGATGCCAAGCAGAGAGGGCTGAATATCGAGTTCCAGGTAAGCAACAACAACGTGGCATTCCGTTATGAACTACCGCAATGGGGTGAGAGAAGAGCCTGCGTGGTTGAAAAAGAAGCTACAGGGTTCAAGTTCCCGGAATCCACCACCACCTTTCTCTCTCCGATGATGGGTGCTATGGGTGCATTCGCCAGGACCTCTCCCAGTTACGAGAGCGGTTATACCAACGATGAACCTGTGGGAAAACCGACACATGGCAACTTGGGATACGTCTTCCCGGGACTCTTCCGTATTGGGGATGACGGTTGGGCACTGATCTCCGAAACAGGGGTCACAAGCCAGTACTGTGCCTCCCATTTGAGCGATGGCACCCGCGAGGGGCTTTATCATGTAGCATTTCCCGATATGCGGCAGAACAACGGCTTTGGCAGCAACGGTGCACAGCTCTCTCTACCCGGATTCACACCTTGGCGCACCATCACCGTAGGCAGTAGCCTGAAACCCATTGTGGAGACCACTATTCCATTCGACCTGGTTGAACCGCTTTACGAGCCCTCACGTGAGTACCAGTACGGTCGGGGCACCTGGAGCTGGATCGTATGGCAGGACCAGAGTATGAACTGGAATGATCAGGTGAAGTACATCGACCTGGCTGCGGAGATGGGATATGAATATATCCTGATCGATGCGTTGTGGGATACCAACATTGGCTATGAAAAGATGGAGGAGCTTATCAGTTATGCCAACTCCAAGAATGTAGACGTGTTCCTCTGGTATAACTCCAACGGAGGATTCAATGATGCACCACAAGGTCCCAGAAACAGGCTAAGCAGCTCCATCGCCAGGAAAGAGGAGATGAAATGGCTGAAGAAAGTGGGTGTGAAGGGACTGAAAGTCGATTTCTTTGGTGGCGACAAACAGGAGACCATGCGTTTTTACGAGGATATCCTCTCTGATGCCAATGATTACGGACTGATGATTATCTTCCATGGCTGTACGTTGCCGCGAGGATGGGAACGGATGTATCCCAACTTTGTGGGCAGTGAAGCGGTACTTGCCTCCGAGATGTTGATATTCTCGCAGGATGTACGGGAGAAAGAGGCCTTCTACGCTACACTACACCCCTTTATCCGCAACAGCGTAGCCAGTATGGAGTTCGGCGGTGTCTTCATGAACAAGTTCCTCAACAGGGGCAATAGCAGGGGACAACAAAGACTGACCACCGATGTATTTCAGATTGCAACCGGCATTCTCTTTCAAAACCCGGTACAGATGTTTGCACTGACGCCAAACAACCTGACTGATGCACCTGCCACTCTTATCAACTTTATGAAAGAGATCCCAACCACCTGGAATGAAACATTGTATATCGACGGTTACCCTGGCAAATATTCTGTCATCGCCCGCCGTCACGGGGAGCAGTGGTACATTGCCGGGGTGAATGCCTTGGAGGAACCGCTGGAACTGGAACTGAGCCTGCCCATGGTTGCAGGGAAAAAAGTCAGTATCTATTCCGACAACAGCAATCGGGAGGCAGTTGTCAACAGCAGCAAAATCAATCATAACGGCAAGGTGAAAGTAACGCTCCTGCCCAGAGGAGGATTTGTCATCAAACAATAAAGAATTACCCAGGTTCATCCTGTTGTGAGTAATCTCACAATTCTTTATTCACAAATGGCAGAAAAGCAGACCACAGTCATTTATTAAAATTCATAAGAATGAAAAGCAAAAACGTTACAGTATTCCTTTCTCTTTTTATCTGTTTTGCATCTGTACGGGCACAGGAAAAACTTTACATCAACGAGTTTCCAATATCCGATGTAACATTGCTTCAGGGACCATTCAAAGATGCACGTGACCTCAACATTGAGGTTCTGTTACAGTATGACGTGGATCGCTTGCTGGCACCCTACCGTAAAGTAGCAGGACTGCCGGAGAAGGCGGAAAGCTATCCCAACTGGGATGGACTGGACGGACATGTGGCCGGACATTACCTCTCCGCCATGGCAATCAACTATGCGGCTACCGGCAACAAAACCTGCAAGGAACGAATGGAATACATGCTATCGGAGCTGAATGCCTGCATGGAGGCCAATGCAGTACACAATGCCGAATGGGGTACCGGCTATATCGGTGGCTTTCCCAACAGCGCGGCATTGTGGCAGGCGTTCAGGAAAGGCGACTTTGGTTTGTACCACTCCGCATGGGCACCTTTCTACAACCTGCACAAGATGTATGCCGGTCTGCGTGATGCCTGGCTTTATGCAAATAACGAAGAGGCCATATCGCTCTTTCTTCAGTTTTGTAACTGGGGCATCGACATCACCGCTGACCTAAGCAATGAGCAGATGCAGTCAATGCTTAACATGGAACATGGAGGCATGAACGAGATCTTTGCAGATGCTTACCAGATAACCGGCAACGAGAAATACCTGGTGGCAGCAAGGAGATATTCACACAATCTGTTTCTTGAACCTCTGTCGCAGGGAATAGACAACCTCGACAACAAGCATGCCAACACCCAGATACCCAAATTTATCGGCTTTGCCAGAATCGCGGAACTGAGCGGTGACAATGAGTATGAAAATGCGGGACGTTTCTCCTGGGAGACGATAGTGAAAAACCGTACGCTTGCTTTCGGAGGAAACAGCCGTCGTGAACATTTCCCCAGTGTGGCGTCAGCTGGTGATTACATCAACGATGTGGACGGTCCTGAGACCTGTAACTCCTACAACATGCTGAAATTGACCGAAGATCTGTTCCGTGTCCGCCCGTCGGCACATTACGCCGATTACTATGAACGGACACTGTTCAATCACATACTCTCTACCCAGCACCCGGAACATGGAGGTTATGTCTATTTCACCACGGCACGCCCCCGTCACTATCGGGTCTATTCAACCCCCAACAATGCCATGTGGTGCTGTGTGGGCACTGGTATGGAAAACCATAGTAAATACAACCAGTTTATATACACCCATGCAGGCGATTCACTCTACCTGAACCTTTTTATTGCTTCTGAGCTAAATTGGAAGAATAAAAAAGTCAGAATAAGACAGGAAACCGGATTCCCATATGAAGAGGGTACGAAACTTACCATTACCGAGGGATCTTCACACTTCCCGCTGATGGTCCGGCATCCGGAATGGGTAAAGGAAGGGGAGTTGACCATCAGGATAAACGGCAAGGAGGTGAAGTACGACTCACACCCTTCCTCCTATATCTGCATTGAGAGAAGTTGGGTAAAGGGGGATGTTATGGAAGTGGATCTGCCGATGCACAATAGAGTCGAACCGCTGCCTAGTCTGGAGAACTACATCGCATTCATGCGTGGTCCCATTCTGTTGGGTGCCAGCACCGGTAGCGAAGACATGAAAGGATTGTTAGCCGATGACGGACGCTGGGCTCAGTACCCGGGTGGGCAGATGTTACCGGTTGACCAGGCACCGATACTAGTAGAGGACGACATCCAACAGATTGCAGACAAACTGACTCCAGTAAAGGAACGGCCCATGCAGTTCAAGCTGAATGTCAGGATGGAGAATCCAATGGAGGTGACACTTGAGCCGTTTGCAAAGATACACGATGCAAGGTATATGATATACTGGTTGGCACTCTCAAACGATGGATACAGTGCATACAAGGACTCCCTGACGGCGATCGAAAACGAAAAGATCGCCATTGAACGGCGCACCATTGACTTTGTGGCTACAGGGGAGCAACAACCGGAGACAGACCATGCCATGCAAAGTGAACACTCAACAGCAGGTAACAGCAACAACCAGTTCTATCGTGAAGCAAACAGGGATGGTTATTTCAGCTATGAAATGAAAACCGGATCAGAAACCAGTCTCACCCTCCTGGTTCGTTATTGGGGTGCTGAGTGGGGAGGTCGTAAGTTTGACATCTTCATCGACGATGAAAAGCTGTTGACAGAAGAGAATACCGGTCGCTGGAACCAATCACGATTTTTTGATGTCTCCTATGCTATTCCCGAAAGGATGGTTGCAGGAAAAGAAAAAATCAGGATAAGGTTTCAGTCACTGCCGGGCAATACCGCCGGCGCAGTCTACTTTATCCGTTTGCTTGGAAAATAACCAATCAACGAAACAATGAGTACAGTCACATTTAAAATAAATGAATAGGCATATGAAGAATTTAATCGTTATTTTTCAGAAGGCAATGTTTGCCTTGGTATTTCTTGGAACAGGGCTTATGAATCCTCTGTCCGCCCAGACCGCTGATATTGCGAATCTACCGGAACCGAGAGTCGTTGAAGATGGGGGAACAGGAGCATTTAAGGCAATCATGTATACCGATGAGGGATTGACCACCCATACCATTTTTCGCCCTGAAGAGCTGAGCCCATTTGGCGAAAAAATCAAGCTGCCCATTATCGCTTGGGGCAACGGAGCCTGTGCCAACTCCCCCTGGGAGCATATCAACTTCCTCTCGGAAGTGGCTTCCCATGGCTTCCTGGTGATTGCCATCGGCCCAATGCCGGAGGAGGGTGAACGTGGTGGCGGCAGATCTACTGCCTCGCAATTGCTGGACGCGATAGACTGGGCTATTGCGCAAAACGGTGATCCGTCAAGTCCCTTTTACAACAAGGTGGATGTGACCAAGATTGCAGTCAGTGGCATGTCCTGTGGTGGCCTGCAGACACTTGAGATAGCTCCTGATCCGCGGGTGACCACCGCAATTGTTTGCAATAGCGGCATCATTGGTGGCGGTGGCGGCATGCCGGGTATGCCTGCCCTCACCAAGGATCATCTGAACAAACTTCACACCCCTACCCTTTACCTGTTGGGTGGCGAGAGCGATATCGCCTACAACAACGGGATGGATGATTTCAATCGTATCAACCACGTACCGGTATTTGTGGCAAATATGGATGTTGGTCACGGAGGTACCTATAGTCAGCCCCATGGCGGTGCTTTTGCCGAAGTGGCTACAGCCTGGTACAAATGGCAACTGAAGGGGGATCAGGAGGCAGGCACTATGTTTACAGGTAATCCCAGCAAGCTCTCCCAATCTGATATTTGGACCGTCGACAAGAAAAATCTACCCTAATGAGAAATCTGACAATCCTCACTATGCTCCTGCTGTTGGCAGGAAGCAGTCTGGGCTATGCACATGAAAATATTCCACCCCAGCGCCCCATCATACAGACAAAGTATACTGCCGATCCGGCACCACTGGTGTATAATGATACGGTGTTCCTCTACACCAGTCACGACGAGGATGATGCCATGGGATTCAAGATGCAGGACTGGTTGCTATACTCCTCTACCGATATGGTCAACTGGACCGAGCATGGCGCGGTAGCCTCTTTGAAGGATTTTGCCTGGGTACCTTACGACAACGGAGCCTGGGCTGTACAATGCGTTGAACGCAATGGTAAGTTCTATCTCTATTGTCCCATGCCCGGGAATGTGGGCATTGGCGTTTTGGTAGCCGATAGTCCTTATGGACCCTTCAAAGACCCAATTGGCAAGCCGTTGATCAAAAACAGCAATCACGACATCGACCCCACCGTGATGATAGATGATGATGGCCAGGCTTATATGTACTGGGGTAATCCAAAGGTCTATTATGTAAAGCTGAATGAAGACATGATTTCCTATTCCGGAGAGATCATGCAGGATCCCACCACCCCTGCAAACTACCAGGAGGGACCCTGGGTCTGGAAACGCAATGGCATGTATTATATGGCCTATGCATCCACTTGCTGTCCCGAAGGAATCGGCTATGCCATGAGTAGCAAGCCCACCGGAGCATGGGAATATAAAGGAATGATCATAGATGCATCGGAGAAGAGCCGTGGAAATCATCCGGGAATCATTGAATACAAAGGGAAGTCTTATGTTTTTGGACATAGTTACGACCTGTTGAAACAGATCACTCCCAAGTTTTATGAGCGCCGTTCGGTAGACATGGATGAGATGTATTACAACCCTGATGGTACCATCCAGAACAGGCATTATTTCTCGGTTGAAGGTCCTGATCAGGTGGGTAACCTTAATCCTTATGTACGAGTTGAGGCGGAGACAATGGCTTGGAGCGAAGGAATTAAAACCAGGTTTGAAACGGAATGGGAAGGCGACTTCGACTGGGACCGAGGGAAGAGGATCGCAGACCGAAAGTTTGTAACGTCCATTCAGAATGGCGATTTCATTAAAGTGCAAGGAGTAGATCTGGCTAACGGAGCAAAATCACTGGAGGTAAGCGTTTCCCCCATTTACGGCGGTACCATTGAGATCCGTACTGACAGAATAGACGGTCCCCTGATTGCAACAGTGAAGGTGAATAAAACAGGTCAATCCGGACTTTGGACAACCTTTTCTGCCCCTGTCGAAGATGTAAATGGGGTGCATGATCTCTACTTTGTTTTTAAGGGAGAAAAAGACCTATTCGACTTTGACTGGTGGCAAATGAAATGAAACCGGAAGGTTCTGAGAGAATGAAAATAATAATCTGCTGATGCAAAAACTACTAGACTCACTGCTATTCATCTCTTTTTTTCTCTTTACAGTACTCCTTGGGACCTGTACCCATGATGCTACTGAGAACCTTATCACACCCTACGCTACCTTTTCTCTAGACAGCATCACCCTCTCACCGGAACAAGGAGAAGTTACCCTTTCGGTGGAATGGTCCGCAACAACCTGGGAAATCAGGATGGAAGATGAGAGTGGGATGATCAGTAATATATCTCCCACAAGCGGAGGAAACAGGAACAAACAGTATGGGCAGAATACGATCACCATACAGTTCAGTGAAAACAGTACGGAAAAGCGTCGCACACAGGTACTATTCCTGACAAACATGGAGTCGGGCGAACATTCTCAAATCACACTGATACAGGATTCCAGGCTTATACCGTTATCTATTCAACTGGACAAGTCGGTCCGCTATCAGTATGTTTATGGTTTCGGCGGAATGTACAACCCAAAAATATGGTTATCACCCGATAATCTGATCACAAGGGATGAACTGCTGAAAATGTACAGTTCGGAGGGTTTGGGATACAACATACTCCGTCTGATGATCTACCCTAATGAAGCCGATTGGTCTGCTGATGTTGAGGGAGCCAAACTGGCTCAGCAACAAGGTGCAATAGTGATTGCCGCACCATGGGACTGCACCGATGCCTATGCAGAAACAATCACACTGAACGGACGGGAGTACAAGCATTTAAAACAGGAGCATTATCAGGATTATGCAAATCATCTGATCAGCTATATCAATTTCATGAAGGAGCAAGGAGTAAATATTTTTGCCGTTTCGGTACAAAACGAACCGGATATGGAGTTTACCTTCTGGCATCCGGAAGAGGTGGTTGCATTTGTAAAGGAGCATGGGGCCAGCATCAGGGAAACGGGAGTGAAACTGATGGCACCCGAAGCCTGTGGAATGTCGGCGGAATATACTGATCCGGTTTTGAATGATCCAGTGGCGTTCGAACAAACCGATATCGTTGCCGGTCATCTTTATCAGGGCTTTGTAAAAATGGAAGAAAGCAGTTATGTCAAAAACAGGCATGACTACATTGTGGGATTGTACAACAGGAAGTTGGCTGCTGCCGGCAAGAGCTGGTGGATGACCGAGCACCTGTTCAACGACGGTGAAAAAGAGAGCAATCCCGCCTTGTGGCAGTTCCACGATTGGTCCTACAACCTTGAGACACTGGCTCAAGAGATCCACATGTGCATGGAGGGGTATTGCAGTGCCTATATTTACTGGTACTTGAAACGATTTTACGGCATGATTGGCGATCATGATACAAGAAGTGCTGCAGCACCGGGTGAAGTATTGAAGAATGGTTATATCCTTTCGCACTACGCCAAATATGCAACCGGAATGACACGGATAAAGGTGGGTGTTGGTGCCAGTGATATAAAAGCAACAGCGTACATCAACGATGAGGAAACAGAGATCAGCATCGTGCTGTTGAACATGAAGGCGGATGCCTGGCTGGGGCAAATTTCAATCCCTGGAACCATCAGCAGGATCACCGCCCTCGAAACAACTGCAATGAGAAACATGCAACCGACATCTGCAACTGTAGGGTCAGAGAACCGTAGTGCGACTGTCAATATTTCGGGAAACAGCATCGTTTCTGTGAATATTCAGGTTAAATAGAAGAAGAACCGATCACCATTGTCCAAAAATATATACCAAAACATGAACATCCTCTTGAAATATCTGCGTCAAACAACTTTCAAATGTACCATACTCACATGGTTAGCCACAATTATCCTTCTTCCATCCTGCATACAGGATACCGCGAAGGAAGAAGTTATGCGTGAGGTCATCTCACTGAATGACAATTGGCGATTCTTTCGTTATGAAGATGCAGCTGAAACTGATACGCTGATATATGATCACCGGCCGGAGATTACAAAGGCAGGTGAGTATCTGGTTGCCGATGCCAAGCCGACGGAAGCAGTGGAGGCGGAAGGTTCTGCAGTGGTATTAAAACCCTGGATTCTGCCTACAGCCAATCCATTTATTGCAGATTCGGCTAACCGGTATACCCGCCCTGAAGGGGAGACACCCGGGAAGGATTTCCCATTTGTGCAAACCGACTTTGACGACTCCAACTGGGAGAATATGAATCTTCCCCACGACTGGGCCATCGAGGGACCATTTTATGAAGGTGATGACCCCATAGTGGGTGGTGGTATGGGGCGATTGCCGGTGCAGGGAGTGGTCTGGTACCGGAAAAAACTGGATATCCCTTCAGAAGATATTGGGAAATCAATCTTCATGGAGGTGGAAGGTGCCATGTCTTATGCCATGGTCTGGCTCAACGGAACGTTGGTGGGTGGTTGGCCCTATGGGTATAACTCCTGGCAGCTCGATCTCACTCCCCATATACGTTATGGAGAAGAGAACCAGCTGGCCATACGCCTCGACAATCCCAACCACTCCTCGCGATGGTATCCCGGTGCCGGAATTTACAGAAATGTATGGCTGATCAAAACGCACCCGGTACACATTTCTCAATGGGGTACCTATGTGACCACAAAAGAGGTCTCGGCATCCTCAGCGACGGTTAACTTGGAGTTAACTGTCGATAACGACTCTGAGGCAGCTGCCTCTCTTGTTATCGCAACTGACATCTACGAGCTGGACAGCGTCGGGCTGAGAGGGAACAAACCTGTTGCCTCTTTCCCTGACAGTGAAATCATACTGAATGCAGGTGCGAGCGGTATAGAGAAACTCTCCACGGTGGTGAAGAATCCAAAGCTGTGGGGACCTAAACCAACCCAGACACCTCACCTATACAAAGCCATCACCACCTTAAAACTAAATGGCAGAGTTATTGACCACTACGAAACCACCTTCGGTATCCGTGAGCTTCAGTTTGATCCGGAACAGGGGCTACTGGTGAACGGTGAGGTGGTCAAACTGCAGGGAGTCAACCAGCATCACGACTTGGGTGCGTTAGGGGCTGCTTTCAACCGACGTGCCGCCGAGCGGCAGCTCGAATTGTTACAGGAAATGGGCTGCAATGCCATCCGTATGGCTCACAACCCTCCTTCACCGGAGCTGCTGGAGCTGACTGACAGGATGGGATTCCTTGTAGTAAATGAGATCTTCGACTCCTGGGAGAGAAAAAAAACACCCCACGACTTTCACCTGATCTTCCCGGAGTGGGCTGAAGCAGATACACGCTCATTCGTACGGCGTGACAGAAACCATCCTTCGGTGATTATGTGGAGCTACGGCAACGAAGTGGGTGAACAGTACACGGCTGAAGAGGGTGCAGCATTGGCTGAACGTCTGAACAGAATCGTCAAGGAGGAAGATCCCACACGTCCCACCACCCTCTCAATGAACTATGCCAAACCGGAAATGCCCTTCCCGCGTGTGGCAGATGTAATCGGCCTGAACTACCAGGGTGAGGGTATCCGACAGGAACCGGAATTTGAAGGTACCGACCGTATTCGAACGGTACCGCAGTATGACTCTTTCCATGCCGCCTATCCGGAAAAGGTGATCTTCGGCAGTGAGGTGGCCTCATCCTTCAGCAGTAGAGGGGTCTATCTCTTTCCGGTTACCGGTGAGAGCACTTCCCCGGTAAGAGACAACAGAGGGGGTGACTCTAAGCGGGCACAGGTAAGCAGCTATGAACTCTATGCGGTGGACTTTGGTTCATCGCCCGACAAAGTATTCATGATGCAGGACAAGCATCCGTTTGTGGCAGGCGGTTTTGTATGGACCGGATGGGACCATCTGGGAGAGCCCACTCCCTACTATTCCGCACGCAGCTCCTATTGTGGCATCATTGACCTGGCCGGTTTCAAAAAAGACCGCTTCTATCTCTACCAGTCGCGTTGGCGTCCTGAGCTGCCGATGGTACATATCCTTCCACATTGGAACTGGTCCGGTAGAGAGGGTGAAATCACACCGGTCCATCTTTTCACCTCTGGTGATGAGGCGGAGTTGTTCCTCAATGACAAATCGCTCGGTCGCAAGAAAAAGGGTGAATTTGAATACAGAATCAGGTGGGATGATGTTCGCTATGAGCCGGGTGAGATAAAGGCAATCGCCTACAAAAACGGCGAGAGATGGGCGGAAGCGATAATCGCAACTACAGAGGAGCCCTTCTCATTGCAGCTGGTAACAGACAGAAGGCAGATTGCCGCTGACGGGAAGGATCTCGCCTTTATCACTCTCACGGTGACCGACAGAAAGGGTCGCCCTGTACCGGATGCCAATGTCCCGGTTCATTTCACCATTGAGGGAGCGGGCGAGTTGGTGGCTACCGACAACGGTAATCCAACCGACATGACTCCCTTCTCTTCTCACGACAGGGTTACTTTTAGCGGGAAGTGCCTGGTCATTGTGAAAGGAAAAGCCAGCGATCCCGGGAGTATCACCGTTAGTGCTACCTCTCCGGGATTGGGAGATGGCAAGCTTATGCTGGTATCTGAATAATGCAGTCATCGCTATTTTTCATATTGACCAGAAAAAAAGACTACTTTTACACCTGAAAATTGAATTTCCCATCATCCAGACATCTATTATCCTATGAGAATAAATTATAACACCATTGTGACCCTCTTGTTTTGTATCATTTCGTTCAATACGACTCAAGTGATTGCCCAGGAAATACCCCTGGTTTATGATGCCGAAAATTCTGTTGCTCCTTTCGAGGTTTCTATACCCACGTTTGAGGAGCTTCCCGTGATCGAAATGCTGCCAGATCCCTTTGCCTGGACCGACGGTAGCGGACGCTCCACCCTTTTTGCTGACTGGGGACGCAGACGTATGGAGATAGGTGCGGAGATTCAACACTATGAGATTGGCAAAAAGCCTGAACGGCCCGATTCAATCACTGCCGACTATCGTAATGATACCCTAAGAGTACATATCACGGTAAATGGAGAGACGCTTACTCTCACCTCCGCCATTATCCTGCCGGAAGGAGAGGGACCCTTTCCTGCGGTGATCGGTATCGGCAGACCTTCCGGTAGCCTGCCTCCCCACCTCTTCACCTCTCGCAACATTGCTCAGATCAGCTTCAACTTTACGGAGGTGATGGCATGGCAACAGAAAAGAGGCGAAGAACCTATCAACCGTCTCTATCCCGATCTGATTCACATGGGTGCTTACAGTGCATGGTCATGGGGAGTCAGTCGCCTGATCGACGGGCTGGAACTGGTAAAGGATCAACTACCTGTCGATCTGCGCCGACTGGCCATCACAGGCTGTTCTTTTGCGGGCAAGATGGCACTCTATGCTGCGGCGTTTGATGAGCGGATTGCCCTGACAATCGCACAGGAGTCGGGTGGCGGCGGTGCGGCTGCCTGGCGTGTCTCTGAGACGCTGGGTGAGGTAGAGACACTCGCCAGAACAAGTCACGTCTGGTTTATGGAGGAGATGTTTCAATTCTCTGATGCTGTCGGGAAGCTGCCCTTCGACCACCATGAGTTGATGGCTATGATAGCTCCGCGTGCCTTACTCTGCCTGGGTAACCCCGATTATGAATGGTTGGCCGATGAATCGGGTTACGTTTCCAGTAAAGCAGCAAAAAAAGTATGGGAAACATTTGGAATCGCTGACCGGTTCGGATTCTCCATCGTGGCAGATCATGGCCACTGCATGCTGCCCGAAGTGCAACAGCCGGAGGTGGAGGCATTCCTGGACAAATTCCTGTTGGGATATAAGACAGTAAACACAAATATTGAAATTCATCCCTATCCGGAGGTGGATTATAGAAAATGGATTCAATGGTGAAACAGGTGGTTATATAGTGCGTTTATGCCTTCCATATTTATAATCTATGCTCACTTTTAACATTCTTCTTACACTGTTTTAATAATTTATCACATATATTTGTGCCGTTGATCATTGAAATAAGATCAGGCATCAGCAAATTTGCGTGGAAACTTAATGATATTCAGGCACATATTTATTATTGCTGCCTTTTACCAGAGTTATTTTTATTTTTGAACCAGTGTGTGTACGTCCACACAGTCAAAAACCACAACATTGTTCTGATCTTAGCTGTATGCTTTTGGTTAGGAATTTATTTGAAATTAATAACAAAACAGTATTTGTCTTAATTTAGTGTACTTACTGTTAGCTTACTGAACCGCGTGGACGTACACACTCTTTACAATCATGATAGAACAGGTAAAATGTAAATTAGACCGTAAATACTTTAAAAATAACTATATAATGAGAACACTATTTTTTTATTAATTATTAATCTAAACAAACCAGAGAATGAAAAGAAAGGTTTCAATTATTCAAAGAGGAATTTGTCTCGCTCTGTTGAGCACATTTACTCTATTTCTGTTTGCTCAGAACGTGACCCTGCGGGGCACTGTAGCTGATGCAACAGGAGAACCATTGATTGGGGTTACCGTTCAGGTACAAGGAACAACCTTGGGAACGGTGTCCGATGTAGATGGGAATTTCACCCTGTTGAATGTACCACCGGATGCCATCCTGGAGATTACTTATGTGGGTATGCGCCCTCAAGTGATCGCGCTGAATGGCAGAAACAGCCTGCAGGTGGTGCTGGAGGAAGACACCGAGCTGCTGGACGAGGTGGTGGTAGTGGGTTATGGCACCATGCGCCGTGAAGCTGTTACCGGGTCGGTTTCCTCCATGCAGGGAGATGTACTGCGTGATATCCCTACCGGCAATGTTACCACAGCCCTTCAAGGACGTCTGCCGGGTGTACAGATGCAGCAGAACAGTTCCAAGCCGGGAGCCGATATGCAGATCCGTATTCGCGGTACCCGTTCACTGAACGCAGACAACAATCCGCTTGTGGTACTCGATGGTATTCCCTTTGCGGGCACACTTTCCGACATCAATCCCAACGACATCAAGAGCATCGACATTCTGAAGGATGCCTCCTCAACCGCCATCTATGGCTCGAGAGGTGCCAACGGTGTGATCATGATCACCACCTTCAAGGGGATGTCCGGTCAAAAAGCCAGGGTAAGCTACAATGGCTATTACGGCACCAAAACCCTGTTCAACCGTTATCCCATGATGAGTGGTGATGAACTGTATGAGTTGCGTCATGTTGCAGGCATCTACAAGGAAGACCTAGGTGGCGGCAACAGTCGTCCCACCATGGGCTCCGATGAAGTTGAGGGTGTCAACACCGACTGGCAGGATCTGATGTTTGAATCAGGAATGGTGATGAGCCATGACATTGGCGTTTCCGGCGGTACTTCCGGTGGCAGTTACACCTTCGGTGCCGGTTACTATAAGGATCAGTCGCTGATGCCGGGACAGCAGTACGACCGCATCAACCTGCGTGCAAACATTGATCAGAGCATCGGGAAATATTTCCGCTTCGGACTCACCACCAACAACAACTACAACGTGACCACAGGATCGAACCTAGGGATGTACAACGTGCTTGCTACATCACCACTGATCGACCCGTACGCTGAAGATGGCACAGTGAAGCCAATCATTCACTCCATCGCCGACAACTACTGGACCTTTACCCGTGACAGGATTATGGATCTGGGTGAGAGCTATGCAGACAATCGCAAGGGATACGGTTCCTACAACTCTCTCTATGGGGAGGTGAAAATACCCGGAATCGAAGGACTGAGCTACCGCATCAACCTGGGTCTCAACCTGAGGGGATTCAACAGGGGGCAGTACCAGGGCATGGGTGTGTTTAGCGACACGCCAACAGCTGCATCGACCGGCTCACTCGAGAAATCGCTCACCTACCAGTGGGTGGTGGAAAATGTGGTAACCTACGACAAGAGTTTCGACAAGCACCACATCAACTTTACCGGTCTCTATTCTGAGGAAGCAACACATTACGACCGTTCACTGGTCAGCGCCCTCAACATCCCCTCCGACCACTTCCAATACTGGAACCTTGGACAGGCAGCAAAGGATGATGTAACCTATGACCCCAACAACCAGCATTATGAAGAGTGGGGACTCAAATCCTGGATGGGACGTATCATGTATGACTATGACAGCCGCTACATGTTGTCCGTTGCATTGCGTTCCGACGGATCATCCCGTCTTTCAAGTGGTTACAAGTGGCACACCTACCCCGCCATCTCTGCCGGTTGGAATATTGCCCGGGAGGAGTTCATGGAAAATGCAGACATGGTGAACAACCTTAAGCTGCGAATTGGATGGGGACAGACCTCCAACCAAGCCGTAACACCCTATGCAACATTGGGACGCCTCTCACTGCGACCATACAACTTCGGAAGCACTACAACTACCGGTGCATATGTATCGGAGGTGCCCAATCCGGAACTGGGATGGGAGTTCTCCAGCACCTCCAACGTGGGTCTGGACTTCTCACTGCTGAACAACCGATTGCGTGGTTCGGCCGACTACTACCTCGTCAACACCAACGACCTGCTGATGAAAGTAAACCTGCCTTCCACCGCGGGTGTGGGCAGCTATTGGGCCAACATCGGTAAATCGCAAAACAAAGGACTTGAACTGGCACTGAGCGGAACAATCATAGAAGATCGCAATGGCTGGAGCTGGGATGCCGGTCTCAATTTCTATACCAACCGCAATGAGATCGTGGAACTGGCCTCGGGTCAAGATCGTGACGAAGGAAATGCCTGGTTTGTGGGTTATCCCATCAACTCCATCTTCGACTATGAAAAAATCGGTCTCTGGCAGGAAGGGGATCCCTATTTGACCGATTTTGAACCGGGTGGAAATGCAGGTATGATCAAGGTAAAGTATACCGGTGAATATGATGCAAATGGCAAACCGGTACGTTCGATCGGCGCCGCAGACCGGCAGGTCATCAGTGCCGATCCCGACTGGCTGGGTGGCTTCAACACACGGGTGGCCTACAACAACTGGGACCTCAACGTGATTGGTACCTACCAGCATGGTGGCATTCTGGTGAGCTCTTTGCATGCTGCCAACGGATACCTTAACTTGCTTACTGGCCGCCGCGGCAATGTGAAGGTGGATTACTGGACTCCCGACAACACTGATGCCAAGTACCCGCTGCCGGGTGGCCTCCAGAGTGGTGACAACCCGAAGTATGGCAGCACTCTCGGATATTTCGATGCATCCTATTTCAAGGTGGGCCAAATCACACTGGGTTACAACTTTGATTCGCAAGCCGACTGGTTCCGGAATTCCGGCATCACCAATGCACGTCTTTACTTCAGCATCCAGAATGCCTTTGTACTCTTCTCCCCCTACCACAAAGAATCGGGATTGGATCCGGTAACCAACTCCTACGGCAATCAGAATGCTGCCGTCACCGGGAGTCTGCCCTACAATGCCAGCACCATGCTGACAGTGGGCACCAACAGCCCACAGACACGCAACTATCTGGTTGGTATCAACCTGACATTCTAACAAACATGCAACAATGTCTAAAAGTAAACAATAGATATGAAAAAAATGAATTATAAGCATATATTGGGAATGATCGTAGGGGCATTCATCGCTTTCGGTTGTTCCAATGATATCCTGGAGGAGAACCCACGTGCCATCTATGAGCCTGGATTCTTCAAAACCGAACAGGGTATTCAGTACGGGCTCACATCGCTCTATGCCCACACGCGCTATTTCCTCGGACAGTATTACTATGCAGCCGCCCAGAACGGTACGGACGAGTACACCTATGCACAGAGTGCTGACAACAACTTCAAGGATACCGACATGTCGGGTGTGGGATCACTCAACCCCTCCAGTAGCCGCTCGGATATTCTCTGGGGGACTGTCTACTCCAACATCAACACCGCCAGTGGCATCATTGAGAATGCCAGCGAGGTGGGACTCTCTGAAGCGATGATCTCCGAAGCACGCTTCTGGAGAGCATATGACTATTTCCTACTGGTACAGACCTTCGGCGGGGTACCCCTCGACCTGGGATCGGGTGAGCTGATGTTTAACACCTCACCGTCCCGCACCTCGATACGCAACACCGTGCCGGAAGTTTATACCAAGGCGGTCTTCCCCGACCTGAAAACGGCTATTGCCACTCTTCCGGAAACAGGACGCGTAACCGGTGGCGTCACCAAGACCGCTGCCCGCCTATTCCTGGCAAAGGCTTACCTCACCTATGCCTGGTGGCTTGAGAACCCGAACGGGATCCCGACCTACCCGGAAACGCCCCGTACCGATCCCGACGGACATGATGCCGCCTGGTACTATCAGGAAGCATACAACATCTCGCTCGAAGGGATCAACAACCCCGGCCCCTTCGGACTGCTCGATTATTACTACGATGTACATCTGGGAAGCAACGACCGCAACAAGGAGATCGTGCTCTACTCCGACCACATGGAAGATGAATATTACAACCAGGCCAGTCTCTCATGGTCAAATGGAAGCGCTCCTGAAAACTATGCGGTATGGTATGTGACCAGTAACTACACCAACGTGCGTAGCTCTGCCGACGGCACCAACTACAACATTTCATCTGTTCAACGTGACGCCGTACAGTGGGGTGGTCGCCCCTGGACCCGTATGGCACCCACCATAGAAGCCTATACCGAGACTTTTGCCGACAAGACGAACGACAGTCGCTTCGACGGCACCTTTGCCAGTGTCTTCTACGGCAATTGGGGCAAGGCTGGCATCACAAATGAAACACTCATAAATGCCAACGGACTGCCGGTTAAAAACGGTGAACCGGTATTGACCTTCCTGGAAGAGGAACCTGAAATTGCAGTCACCTATCCCACCGGTGCAGGACCGAGCAACGTGGGTGCCGGCACCCTGCCCGGAAGGGCCGACTGGGTGATCGCCCCCAGCGGCATCAGCCGCATATACTACCCCGGGCTCTGGAAGCTGGGCACCTATCGTACCGACAATGGTACCGGTCTGGGTCAACCCAACGGTGCAATCACGCGCCCCTGGAACATTGCCAAGTTCTCCGAGTTCTACCTGATTGCCGCCGAGGCAGCCGTGAAGGGTGCCACCGGTTCCATGACCGCCCGGCAACTGGTCAACGTGCTGCGTGCCCGTGCCGGCAAATGGCGCTGGAAAAACAACGGCAACTACGAGCTTGTGGCTGACCGTAGCGCAGCCATGACTGCTGCTACTCCTGCCACAATCGACATCAATTACATTCTGGCGGAACGCAGTCGCGAGCTGTTCGGTGAAGGACATCGCTGGTACGATCTCGTACGTACCCAGAAATGGGCAGAACTGGCTGGAACATACACCATCTGCGGTTCAGCAGCAGGTGACCATAATCCGGAGGTCTATACCCGAACCATCGAAAAATTCCACTATCTGCGCCCTATACCGCAAGGTCAGATCGACGGGATGACAATGAGTGAAGAGGAAAAAGCCGCCTATCAGAACCCCGGTTATTAATCGGATAGACAGACCCTATGAATTGCAATCATCTCCTTCTTGCGAAGGAGATGATTGTTTTTTTATCACAGATGCTTCAAGCCAGATTAACAGTTCACCACGTAATGCAGCTGCTCTGAATAATCGCTTCATCTGATTTTAATTTTCATCATATCTCTCTCGTATCTGACTCTAATCTGATTCGAATCTATTAGAACCATATTAGAACGAGATTAGAACGAGATTAGAACGAGATTAGAACGAGATTAGAATCAGTTCCAAACAATTTGCAAGCGATATGTCAAGATATGAGATGGTGGGAGTATACCCTTTAACCACAATATCAACAACAAATACCAAGGTTGAAAAGAGGAACATTATATGCCACATCTATACTTTATATGTGTATTATTTATACATCTTTTCCTTGTACAGCCCTTAATTTGCAAAAAATAAGGTTACTTTTGTACCAAATAATGTAAGACCGTTTTCACTTTTCTCAACAAGCATCTATTTTTTTACATTATTGATGTGCTTTTTCAAACGCTAAACTGTGCACGTGCACAATGCCGAGAAGCTGTTTAAATTGAAAACATGAAGCTCAGAATAAGCAGTACAAATTGACAAAACAACTTATACCAAACAAAAACAAACAGACAAAAATGGAAGATCTGTCAGCAACTAAGCGTGAGACGCGCGGCTTTTACAAACTGTCGTCGGTACAACGCATCGGGTTCGGTTCTGGAGACCTGGCACAAAACCTCATCTACCAGACGGTATCAATGTACCTTTTGATTTTTTACACCAACGTATTTGGATTGCCAGCTGCAACAGCTGCCGTGATGTTCCTCATAGTGCGACTTATCGATGTGATATGGGACCCCATTGTGGGAGCCTTTGTTGACAAACGCAATCCAAAGATGGGGAAATATCGTTCCTGGCTGATTCTGGGCGGCCTGCCACTTACAGGATTCGCCATCCTCTGTTTCTGGAACGGTTTCTCCGGTTCACTCTTCTATGCCTACATCACCTATGTGGGGATGTCGATGGCTTACACGCTTGTGAACGTACCATACGGTGCATTGAATGCATCTCTCACCCGTGATACCGATGAAATCACCAAGCTCACTGCCACCCGCATGTTCCTTGCAAACCTGGGAGGATTGGCTGTCGCCTATGGGATACCCATCATCGTGAAAAGCCTCTCCCCGGATGGAAGAATCAATTCTGCTGAGTCGGGCAACGCCTGGTTCATCACCATGACCATTTATGCACTGGTTGGACTGGCACTCCTGATCTTTTGCTACACCCAGACGAAAGAGCGGGTGGTGATGGATGAGAAGGATACCCATGATGTGAAGGTCTCCGACCTCTGGACAGAGTTTGTCCGCAACCGCCCCCTGCGGGTACTGGCTTTCTTCTTCATCACTGCTTTTGCCATGATGGCCATTGGCAATTCTGCCGGCTCCTATTACATGATTTACAATGTGAATGCGCCCGACATGGTGCCCTATTTCATGGCTCTGGGTTCCATCCCGGCATTTATCTTCATGCCAATGGTACCGGCCATTAAAAGGGCCATCGGCAAGAAACAGATGTTTTATGTCTTTCTGTCCGTGGCTATTTTTGGCATGGGACTCCTCTATGCTATCTCCGTCATCCCTGCCCTGAAAAATATGGTCTGGTTGGTATTGGTGGCACAGTTCATCAAGTCTACCGGCGTAATCGTAGCGACAGGATATATGTGGGCACTGGTACCGGAAGTGATCTCCTACGGAGAGCACAAAACCGGCCGACGCATCTCCGGCATCGTCAACGCCCTTACCGGTATCTTCTTCAAAGCAGGAATGGCGCTGGGTGGTGTGGTACCCGGATTTGTATTGGCATTCGTAGGATTTGACGAGAAAAACGCCATCACGCAGTCACCGTTAGTGGAACAGGGAATCCTTTGGTTGGTAGCTGTGATCCCTGCCCTGTTACTGATCGTAGCAATGTTCGTCATCTCCCGCTATGAGTTGGAAGATGATGTGATTGACAGGCTTAATCTGGAGATTGAAGCCAGACAAGAAAATCAATAACATCTTAAAAAACTGATCTGTTATGACAACAAAAAAAAGCTTTTATCCGATGCTGGCCGCATTACTTTTCATAGCCTTTATTCAAATGAGCTGCTCCGCACCGCAAAGCGAGAAAGGCCCCTCACTCAAAGAGGCATTTGAAGGTAAATTTTTGATTGGAACAGCCCTGAATGCAAATCACAATTTTGGAAGAGATACCTTGGGCATCCAGGTGATCCAAGACCACTTCAACTCCATTGTTGCAGAAAACTGCATGAAAAGCATGCATCTGCAACCAACAGAGGGAGTCTTCTTTTTTGATGAATCAGATAAATTCATTGAATTCGGTGAAGCCAACAACATGCATATCGTTGGCCATACGCTCATCTGGCATTCACAGGCTCCCGATTGGCTCTTCACCGACGAGAACGGAGAAAATGTATCGCGCGAGGTGATGATTGAACGAATGCGCAGCCATATTCATACCGTTGTAGGGCGCTACAAAGGGCGTGTCGACGGCTGGGATGTAGTGAACGAAGCAATAGTTGACGACGGTTCGTGGCGCAACACTAAGTTCTACGAGATCATTGGTGAAGAGTACATCAAACTGGCATTCCAATTTGCCCATGAAGCAGATCCCGATGCGGAACTCTATTACAATGACTATGGCATGTCACAGGAAGGCAGACGCAACAGTGTGGTTGAAATGGTGAAAAAGCTAAAGGAAGAGGGGATTAAAATTGATGGCATCGGGATGCAGGGTCATATGGGAATGGATTACCCTGATATCAACGAGTTTGAGAAAAGCATCGAAGCATTTGCAGCCCTAGGGGTAAAAGTGATGATCACAGAAATGGACATCACACTGCTCCCCTTCCCTGCCGGCGAGACAGCTGAGGTGTCACTCACAGCGGAATACCAGGAACAAATGAATCCCTATGCAGCCGGACTTCCCGAAGAGGTGGAAACAGCTTTCAACAAGCGCTATAGCGACTTTTTCGCTCTCTTTCTGAAACATCAGGATAAGATCAGCCGCGTAACCCTTTGGGGTTTGACCGACGGAGACACCTGGCGCAACGACTGGCCAATACCGGGAAGGACCGACTACCCGCTGCTTTTCGACCGCAACTACCAACCTAAACCGGTGGTACAGCAAATTATAGAGCTAACAAAAGAATAACAATAAAAAAAATATAGCACGATGAAAGAACCCAGATATCTCGTACCGGGTGATTACATGGCCGACCCGGCAGTACACGTTTTTAACGGCAAACTATATATCTACCCCTCCCACGACTGGGAGAGTGGTATCCCGGAAAACGACAACGGTGACCATTTCAACATGAAAGATTACCATGTCTTCTCGATGGATGAGGTGGAAAATGGAGAGGTGACCGACCATGGAGTGGTGCTTCGCACCGAGGATATCCCTTGGGCCGGGCGTCAGTTGTGGGACAGTGATGTAGCCTTTCGGAACGGTAAATACTACATGTACTTCCCGTTGAAAGATCAAAACGATATCTTCCGCATCGGTGTTGCTATCAGCGACAAACCGGAAGGTCCGTTCATTCCGCAGGAAAACCCGATGAAGGGCAGTTACAGTATCGACCCTTGTATCTGGCCCGACCGTGACGGTAATTATTACATGTACTTCGGTGGTTTGTGGGGTGGACAACTGCAGCGCTATCGCAACAACAAAGCGCTGGAATGTGCAATATTACCGGAAGGTGATGAGCAGGCCCTCTGCCCCAAGGTAGTGCGTCTGAGAGAGGATATGCTGGAGTTTGGCGAGGAACCCCGCGACCTGGTGATCCTTGATGAGAATGGGAATCCCCTGACAGCCGGTGATACCGAACGTCGCTTTTTCGAGGCCTCCTGGATGCATTGTTACAATGGAAAATATTACTTCACCTACTCCACCGGTGACACCCACCTGATTTGCTATGCCATGGGCGACAACCCCTATGGCCCATTCACCTATCAGGGGGTCATCCTCACACCCGTAGTGGGATGGACCACACACCACTCCATCGTAGAATATAAAGGGAAATGGTATTTGTTCCACCACGACTGCGTACCTTCGGAAGGTAAGACATGGCTCAGGAGCCTCAAAGTGACGGAACTGACATACAACCCCGACGGCACCATCCAACCAATAAAAGGAACTGCTGAATAATGAAAATAAGAAGACTCTTGCTGGTCATCAGCTTTTGTATTGCCGCTATCGGACAGCTTGCTGCTGAGGATGGCAGCAGGCTCTGGTTGCGTTTCCAACCGCAGGAGAAGAGCACTCTTCCACCCTTTACCCGACTCCGGGGGGATGCCTCATCGGTCGCACTCAAGGAGTTTCAGCATGCCTGGCAGGAAATGAGCGGCAGCAGCCTCCCTGAGAACGGAAGTGATCGTACGCATACCCTGTTGATCGGCACTTTGAAAAACAGAGAGGTACGCAAGTTAATAAAAAGTAAAGAATTGCAGGAACCCGGGATAGAAGGTTATATCATTCGTACAGTGGAACAGGGCAACCGCCGTACTACGGTGGTGGCTTCTGCCGGGGAGGCAGGTCTCCTTTACGGTGTGTACCACCTTGTACGGCATATCCAAACAGGTCACTTCAGCAATAAGGTAGAAATCACCGAACAACCACGCTACGACCTCCGCATCCTGAATCATTGGGACAACCTCAACGGCACGGTGGAACGTGGTTATGCCGGTTATTCCATCTGGCAGTGGGACAAGTTGCCCGGAGAGATCTCACCCCTCTACAGGGAATATGCACGTGCAAACGCATCCATCGGCATCAACGCTACGGTGCTGAACAACGTGAATGCCACTCCTGATATTCTAACCAAGGAATATCTTGAAAAGGTGAAGCTGATTGCCGATGAGCTGCGTCCCTTTCATATCAAGGTCTACCTCTCCATCAACTTCTCCTCTCCCAAGGAACTGGGTGGTCTGGAAAACTCCGACCCACTTCAACCGGAGGTGGCACAATGGTGGAAGAATAAAGCCGATGAAATCTACCGGATCATTCCCGACTTCGGGGGGTTCCTGGTGAAGGCCAACTCTGAGGGGTTGCCGGGACCACAGGATTATGGGCGCACTCATGCCGAGGGGGCCAACATGCTGGCCGATGCCCTCAAGCCACATGGCGGCATCGTGATGTGGCGTGCGTTTGTCTACAATCCTACCGAGGAGGACCGTGCCAAACAGGCATACAGTGAGTTCATGCCGCTCGACGGACAGTTCCGCGACAACGTGATCATCCAGGTGAAGAACGGGCCGGTCGACTTCCAGCCGCGTGAGCCTTTCAGTCCCCTGTTCGGTGCAATGCAGCAGACAGCCCTGATGCCGGAATTGCAGATCACGCAGGAATATTTAGGTTTCTCCAATCACTTGGTCTATCTGGCCACACAGTGGAAAGAATTTTTGGAAAGTAACACCCATTGCCTGGGTGATGAATCCACAGTGGCGAACTGCACTGATGGCACGCTGCTCTCACATCCACTCACCGCAATTGCGGGTGTGGCCAACATCGGGCTGGATGACAACTGGAGCGGACACCACTTTGCCCAGGCCAACTGGTATGCCTTCGGGCGGTTGGCATGGGATCACACCCTCACGGCAGAAGAGATCGCCGAGGAGTGGCTCAGGATGACTTTTACGAATGACCAGGCGTTCCTGGAGCCAGTACGGGAGATGATGCTGAGCTCCTGGGAGACGGCGGTCAATTACATGATGCCACTGGGACTGCACCATATCTTCGCTTGGGATCACCATTACGGACCCGAACCCTGGTGTGAGATACCGGGTGCCCGGCCCGACTGGCTCCCACCCTATTACCACAATGCCAGTAAAGAGGGTATTGGATTTGATCGTACCACTTCTGGCAGTAATGCGGTGTCGCAATACTGCTCTCCATTGAGCGAAACATACAACAACCTGGAAACCTGCCCAGAAGAGTTGCTGCTCTGGTTCCACCATGTTCCCTGGGATCATCGGATGAAAAACGGACGTACGCTTTGGGATGAACTCTCTTACCGTTATGATGGGGGTGTGCAGCAGGTACGTGACTTTCAAAAATTGTGGGACCGAATGGAACCTTATGTCGACAGCGAAAGGTTCAGTCAGGTACAGTCTCGTCTCAGAATCCAGTCGCGTGACGCCGTCTGGTGGAAGGATGCCTGTCTGCTTTACTTCCAGACATTCTCAGGCATGCCCATCCCTTACGAAATTGAGCGACCGGTGCATGAGCTGGAAGAATTGAAACAAATCAAATTGGATCTCAAGCATCACAATTGATGTACAGATCCGACTGTTCCGGGCCAAAGCAGATAAGTTAGCATGCAGGCATGTTCATGGTTCACAAATAAATTAAACTTACAGCTGAAAGCAGATTGCCGAATGCTGAGAACATAATTATAATTCAATATGATCAAAACCTGGAGATGGTTTGGCAAGAAAGATCCCATCACTCTGGAGATGTTACGGCAGATTGGCGTGGAGGGAATTGTGACGGCACTCTATGACTTGCCACCGGGTGAGGTATGGAGTCTGGAAGCAATTGAAGATATGAAACAAACCATTGAAGGGGCAGGTCTTGTCTGGTCCGTTGCGGAAAGTCTACCCGTAGCTGAGGAGATTAAATATGCCGCTCCCACTCGCGACATGCTGATTCACAATTACAACGCGAGCCTGGTGAACCTGGGCAGGGCAGGCATCAAAACTATCTGTTACAACTTCATGCCGGCCATCGATTGGGTAAGAACCGATCTTAACCGACAATTACCGGACGGGACCACCACCCTCTATTTCGACCGGATGCGGTATGCCTACTTCGATTGCAGGATCCTGCAACGGGAGGGGGCTGAGGCCGATTACAGTGTGGAAGAGCTGAGAAAAATTGAACTCCTCGACCAAACCCTCACCAAAGATGAAAAGGAGGAACTGATTGACACCATCATCGTCAAGACGCAGGGATTTATCCACCGCAAGATGAAAGAGGGAGCCGATCCGGTTACAGAATTTAAAAAGTTACTCCATCATTACAGGGATATGGACAGAGAGGGATTGCGGGAGAATCTCACTTATTTCCTACAAAAAGTGGTACCAGTGGCTGAAGCGTATGGCATCATGCTCTGCATCCATCCCGATGATCCACCCTTTCCAGTATTCGGGTTACCCCGTATAGTGAGTCGGGAAGAGGATCTTGAATGGATCATCGGAGCGGTCAACAACCACAGCAACGGCATCACATTTTGCGCCGGATCGCTTAGTGCCATCGCAGAGAATGATGTTCCTCGTATGGCAAAACGTTTCGCAAAACGAATCGGTTTCGCCCACCTGCGCAGCACGGCGCTGTTGCCCGAAGGCAATTTCATGGAAGCATCCCATCTGGATGGAAACGGAAGGTTGATTGAGGTAATCCGTATACTTGAAGAATGTGTATCCGACATCCCGATGCGGGTAGACCATGGCAGGGTGTTGCCCGGCGACAGTGAAATTACTCACAATCCGGGATACACCTTCTACGGGAGGATGTTTGCCCTGGCTCAGGTGGAGGGGATGATGGCAGTTGTGAGAAATGAAATTAATGAAAAAAGATCAAGATAGATCGGATAACAATGAGAGATTTATTCAATATTAACGGAAAAGTAATTGTAATTACTGGCGGAACCGGCGTACTGGGTAGTGTGATTGCCACCTATCTGGCAGGTGAAGGGGCCAGTGTTGTGATACTTGGTCGGCGCATAGAGCCGGGTGAAGCATTGGTAAAAGAGATCAGAAACAAGGGAGGAGAAGCACTTTTCCTGGAAACAGATGTATTGAATGAGGAGAAACTAACCCAAAATCGTGAAGAGATTCTGACACGTTATGGACGTATTGATGTGCTCTTGAATGGAGCCGGTGGCAACATGTCCGGTGCCAACATTGCACCCGAAAGAACCTTTTTCGACCTGGACATGGATCAGTTCGACCAGGTGGTAAAGCTCAACCTCACTGGGAGTGTGCTCCCCTCGCAGATTTTCCTGCAACCGATGGTACAACAAAAAAAGGGAGTAATACTCAACTTCTCATCCATGGCTGCTTTTCGTCCCATGACACGGGTCGTGGGTTACGCCGCGGCAAAAGCCGGAATAACCAACTTCACCCAATTTCTGGCCACCGAGGTAGCAACCAAATTTGGCGAAGGAATCAGGGTAAATGCAGTGGCACCCGGGTTCTTCCTTACCGAACAGAACAGGGAACTGCTAACCAATCCCGACGGTTCATACACACAACGGGGAAAGGATGTGATTCGTCAGACACCGTTCAAACGCATGGGTAGACCTGAAGAGTTGTGCGGCACCATCCATTACCTGGTGAGTGATGCCTCATCTTTTGTTACGGGTAGCACCATCACGGTGGACGGTGGATTTAACGCATTTGCCATGTGATTCAGACAGTCTCAAATTCGTACGCGAGACAATCATCCTACTAGAATAGAAAAGAACAGAATAAGAATAATAGATTAATCAACAAAAAATGTACCTACTTGGATATGATATTGGTAGCTCATCGGTGAAAGCAGCACTGGTTGATGCAGTGACAGGAAAAACTGTGGCTTCGGATTTTTATCCGAAAACTGAGATGAGCATGCAGGCCATTCAGGCAGGCTGGGCGGAACAGGATCCGGAAATGTGGTGGAGCAACCTGAAGCTGGCCAACGCTTCGGTGTTGCAACAATCGGGTGTAAACCCTGCCGACATCAAGGCAATTGGCATCTCCTGGCAAATGCACGGGCTGGTGATGATTGACAAAGATCGCAAGCTGCTGCGGCCCTCCATCATATGGTGCGACAGCCGTGCGGTGCCCTATGGTGAAAAGGCATTCAAGGCCATCGGTGAAGAGAAAGCTCTTTCCCACCTGCTTAATTCACCCGGCAACTTCACAGCAGCCAAGCTGGCCTGGGTGAAGGAGAATGAGCCGGAGCTCTACGAACATATCTACCGGATCATGCTGCCTGGGGATTACATCGCCATGAAGCTGACCGGTGAGATTGGCGTCACCGTGGAGGGTCTCTCGGAAGGAATCTTCTGGGATTTCAAGGAGAACGGACTCTCACAGGATGTGATGGATCACTTCGGCTTTGAGAAGGAGATGATCCCCTCCCTCACGCCGGTATTTGGCATCCAGGGAAAAGTGACTGAAGCAGTGGCCAAGGAACTGGGACTACATCCCGGCACACCCGTCAGCTACCGTGCGGGAGATCAGCCCAACAACGCCCTGTCGCTCAATGTCTTCAATCCTGGTGAAATCGCCTCCACCGCCGGCACCTCCGGAGTGGTTTATGGAGTACTCGATCAGGTGAAATATGACCCCCTCTCCAGGGTGAACATCTTCGCCCATGTGAATCACCTGCCGGAACAGACCCGTCTGGGAGTATTGCTCTGCATCAACGGTACCGGTATCCTCAACTCATGGATCAAGAAAAACATGGTGCCGGCTGATCTGGGATACAACGAGATGAACCAAATGGCCGCACAATCGACCATCGGTGCCAGGGGCATTTCGGTGGTACCCTTTGGCAACGGTGCCGAACGGGTATTGGAAAACAGGGATACGGGCAGCTCTTTCCATGGCATCAATTTCAACATCCACTCTCTTTCAGACCTTTTACGGGCAGCACAAGAAGGCATCGTCTTCTCCTTCCAGTATGGCATGGAGGTGATGCAGGCAATCGGCATGGATATCAAGGTAATCCGGGCTGGAAATGCAAACATGTTCCTCAGTCCCATTTTCCGCGACACACTCGCCTCAGTGAGCGGTGCAGTGATTGAACTCTACGACACTGACGGAGCAGCAGGTGCCGCCAAGGGTGCAGGCATAGGTGCCGGAATCTATGCTTCACCGAAGGAAGCATTTGCCTCATTGCGGAAGATCATGACGATAGAGCCTGATACAAAAAATTGCGACAGATATCAGGATGCATATGCACAATGGAAAAAATTTATTTAAAACAAAATAAGTTCAATTTTAAAATTCAACAATTGTATGGAAAGTGAAAAAAAAGTAAATGAATATTTTCCCGGAATCGGGAAGATAAAATTTGAAGGCAAAGAGAGCCGCAACCCGCTGGCTTTTCGTTATTATGACCCTGAGAAAGTGGTCTACGGCCGTAAGATGAAAGATTGGTTCAAATTCTCAATGGCCTACTGGCACACACTCTGCGCTGAGTCGAACGACCCGTTTGGTGAAGAAACCAAGGATTTTGAATGGAACAACGGTGATGCCATTCTTGAGCGAGCCAAAAAGAAGGTAGATGCCGGCTTCGAATTCATGCAGAAGATTGGTTTGGAATACTTTTGTTTCCATGATGTAGACCTGGTGGAAGAAGGCAACTCCCTGGAAGAGTATGAAGCAAACCTGAAAAGCATCGTTTCCTATGTGAAGGAGAAGATGAACGAAACAGGCATCAAACTGTTGTGGGGAACCGCCAACGTTTTCGGCAACAAACGTTACATGAATGGTGCAGCCACCAACCCCAACTTCGACAGTGTGGCATATGCTGCTACTCAAATCAAGAATGCACTTGATGCCACAATCGAACTGGGAGGTGAGAATTATGTCTTCTGGGGAGGCCGTGAAGGTTATATGACCCTGCTGAACACCGATATGAAGCGGGAGAAGGAACACCTGGCCACCATGTTGAAAATGGCACGCGACTATGCCCGTTCAAAAGGATTCAAGGGTACTTTCTTCATTGAACCCAAGCCTATGGAACCGACCAAGCATCAATATGACGTGGATGCAGAAACAGTAATCGGATTCCTCCGTGCCCATGGTCTTGACAAAGACTTCAAACTAAACATTGAAGTGAATCATGCCACGCTGGCCGGTCATACCTTCGAACATGAACTGCAGTGCGCCGTGGATGCGGGACTACTGGGTTCTATCGACGCAAACAGAGGTGACTATCAGAACGGGTGGGATACCGACCAGTTCCCCATCGACCTCTACGAACTGACACAGGCAATGCTGGTAATCCTTCGTGGAGGAGGCTTGCAGGGTGGTGGCACCAATTTCGACGCCAAAACACGCCGCAACTCCACCGACCTGGATGATATCTTCATCGCTCACATCGCCGGCATGGACGCCTTCGCCCGTGCCCTGGAGACGGCAGCTGCCATCCTTGAAGAATCACCCTATCTCTCAATGCTCAATGAACGTTATGCTTCATTTGATGAGGGTAAGGGAAAAGCATTTGAGGAAGGTAAACTCACGCTGGAAGAAGTGCGTCAGTACGCTCTTTCTTTAGGGAAAGAACCTGCACAGATCAGCGGCAAACAAGAGCTCTACGAAGCGATTGTCAACATGTATATTTAAATTGTTAGTAAACAGAAAGATCATCGACCTGTAATGGGTCGATTGATCTTTCTTTCTTTTTTGATATAGTATGTTCAAACCATGTTGTTTGAATTTGCTCTCCATTTCCTACTTTTCTTCTACTAATCTCTTTACTACCAATGAAACTGTTTATAGACCAATTCTCTTCCAGAATTATCCTTACCATTGCTTTAACACTGCTGATATCGTCAATGTACGGTTCTGTGAAACTTCCCCCTCTGATTTCTGACAATATGATAATTCAGAGAGAGAAAGAGATTCATCTCTGGGGCAGTGCCGATCCATGTGAAGAAGTGACAGTCCAGTTTCAGGGAAAAAAACATAAAACAGTAGCCGACATGCAGGGCAAATGGTCGCTGTTGCTGCCCTCCATAGCTGCAGGTGGCCCCTATACCATGCAGATCAATGAGATCACCTTGAACAACATCATGGTGGGTGATGTCTGGATCATTTCGGGACAGTCGAACATCGATATTCCGATTTATCGAGTCGAAGACCTCTACAAAGAGCTGACCGACACCTTGAAAAAAGAGAAGGTACGATTGCTGAAAGTAGCCAACAACACACAGTTAACGGGTCCTGAAGAAAACCTAGCTGATACTCGCTGGCGCATACTGGCACCTGAAAATGTATCAGATTTCTCAGCTCTTTCCTATTTTCTGGCCAACGACCTCTATGAGAAGACAGGTATCCCGCAGGGAGTGATTGCCACCAGTTGGGGAGGCACACCCATCCAGGCTTGGATCAGTGAAGCAGATGTGAAGAAATATCCCCATTATTACAATGAGTTGCTGCTGGCACGCAACAATGCATATGTATCGAATGTGAACAGGGCAGCACATACAGCAAGTCGTGCCTGGAATGAATTGTTGTACAGACTCGACCCGGGAGTGCAGGAAAAGTGGTATGCCACCGACTACGATGACCGTAAGTGGCAAACAGTAAACCAGTATGATTCGCGTAAATGGACCCGCACCGAACATGGTCCACATAACGGTTCTTACTGGTTCAGACAGGAGATCGAAGTGGATGCGTCACATGCAGGTGAAGCGGCTCTTCTGAGAGTAGGTTGTCTGGTGGATGCCGATTCTACCTACCTGAACGGAGTGCTTGTAGGCACGACCGGTTACCAATATCCACCGCGGAAATATCGCATACCTGAAGGTCTCCTGAAAGCCGGGAAGAACCAGATTACCATCCGCTTGATTGGCGGTAGCAATGCATCATTTGTAGAGGATAAACCCTATAAGATTGTATTCGACAACGGAGAGGAACAACCATTGTCTCCTAACTGGAAATTCAGACATGGTGCTTATATGCCACAGCAACGGGTACAGGGAATCAGTTTGCAGAACATCGCCACTGCCTGCTACAACAGCATGATCTGGCCCCTTCACAACTTCCCGATAGCGGGAGTGCTATGGTATCAGGGTGAGTCGAACACTGGCCGTGCGGAGGAATATGAAGGATTACTGGGCGACTTGATGAACAACTGGCGGAAGATTTGGAACACACCTTCACTCCCCTTCTTCATTGTGCAACTACCGGATTATATGCCCCCCAGTGAGAAGCCTTCCGAAAGTGGATGGGTGAGATTGCGTGAGTCTCAACGCAGGGCAACTCTCAATGACCCCAATGCCGAGCTGGTTGTAGGTCTTGGCTTGGGAGAATGGAATGACATCCATCCCTTGCGTAAAAAAGAGATGGCTGAACGTGCATCTATAGAAATCAGGAGCAAAGTATATCGTCAGGATGTAACCGTTACACCGCGACTGGTGAGCGGTGAAGTATCGGGCAACAGCGTGATCCTGACTTTTTCTGATACTGTGATGGGAGATCACGAAGGAAAGGTGTATGATGTTGAATTGTCAGGAGATGGTAGACAATATAGGAATGCAGAGGCTTTCGCAAAAGAAAACAAGCTGTATATCACCTGCTCGGAAATAATGAACCCGGTGAGTGTGCGTTACGCATGGCGCAACACTCCTCCCCGGGCAAATCTTAAAGGTGAGGGTGAGCTACCTCTACCAACGTTTCAATGGGATATGGCCCACTGAATGCTTACTTCACGTTGAAAGCCACCCGCAAGTCGTCAATATCCTCTTCCCCTATCGGTTGCAACGGCCCAATGGATGAGGCCATGACCAATGAGTTGGCCGAAAATTCTGCCACCTCCAGGTAATCGAAGGTGTTTAGCAATTTGTCACCTGTTACGAAGACACTGTCGTTCTCCACCAGGATCACCCTGTTTTTGTCGAACATCTTTGCCACGCTGTCCACATCATTGTAAATCAGCCCAAAAGGTATGGAGGGCACATCCTGCAGGAAGATCCAGCTCTCAGGAATAGTGCGCACATCAAACTTACTACCGCTCACCGCATGTGCCATCAAGTTCACCGGCTGTGTACAGATGATGGAGTTGATGTGCGGGTTCAGCTGGTAGATACGCTGGTGCAGTGCAACAGATCTACTGGGGGTCTTGCCTGCTTCTGCCATGCCGTTTTTGATTTGCACTATGTCACTCGGGACAATGTCCCAGCGTGCAATGTTGCTGGGAGTAATCAGAAAGTCATTCTCTTTCCATCGTACCGAAACAGTTCCATATGTTGAGATCATTAATCCCTGATTGCAAGCCCTGCGAATGATATTCACCATTTCGGATCGGAGAGCACGCTCTTCGGATGGATGCTCGATATCCATGAAATGAGAAACATTGGAGGGAAGGTGATTCACATATTGCAACACTTGGTTGTCTGATAGGTAATTGACACTACCCAAACGTTTGGCATTGATTATGGTACGACAACAGAACTCAAGCGTTTCAAACCGCTGATAGGCATCCATCATATCAGTACCACCCAGTACCACACCATGGTTTTCCATAATCACAGCCTTGTAGCGCTTATCCTGAAACTCGAAAGCAATCTTCTCACCCAATTCTTCACTACCTGGTGTACCGTAGGGCGCAAAGCCTATGTCACCGCAGATGTTATGCGCCTGAGGAACAATCTTGGTGTCGGGGACAATGCCGGTGATACTGAAAGCCACCAGTGCCGGCGGGTGTGCATGGATGATGGCCATAAGCTCCGGACGTGATTCATATATCGCCCTGTGAAAGGGCAACTCGGAAGAGGGTTTGTGAAGACCGATAATGGTTCCATCCTGCTTCACCTGCATGATGTCCTTCATCGTGAGCGATCCCTTGTCCACACCCGAGGGGGTGATCCAAATATCACCGTTCTTGTCTCTGATAGAGATATTACCACCCGAGGTGGTGGTCATCCCGCTTTTGTATATCCTTCCGATGATCACATTGATCTGTTCCACCGGATGCATCAGGTTTATATCTAATTGTTTCATTGTTTGTATTATATAGTATTCAGCTCTCAGCGATGAGCTGACAGCTTACAATTACCTTAGTTCTTTTCAAAAAAGTTGAGCAAATAGGATTCAGCCTCCACGCTCCAAAGCCCGTTATTGCGATTGCAGATCTCAGCCAATTTACGGAACAACTCACTCTTTTCTCCCAGCTTTTCAAAATCGGCAATGGGAGTAAGCGGCATATCAATATGGGTATAAATCAGTTTCTTCCCACCCGGAATCTCAGGCAAGTGTTTAGTGGTATCGATCACCGCATCGAGTCCCCCGATATGTGTGACCAGTCCCGCAGGATCAAGGCCGCTTCCCATGATCTCCAGTGCCTCCTTCATGTCATCATTGTTGCCTCCACTGGTACCTACGATATGGGTGTAGGCGTAATGCACATTGTAGAAGTTGAGCATGGCGCTGAAGTTGGGATCACCGGGACCGGCGAAGAAATTGAGACAGCCGTCGAACGCCAGAATGGCATCCCCCTGCTCCACCACAGGCTTCACGGGTGCAAAGACAAAAACATCATCATAACCATGATCACCACTTATCAACTTCAACTCTTTTACAGGATCGGCCATCTTTCCGGTATTCACATAGCGCAGGTCAATTCCTCTTGCAGCAGCAAAAGCCACCGTATAGATGGATGCTGCTCGGTCCAGCCGAGCCTGATCGACGTCGGTTACCACCAGTAGTGAAGGTTTACGATTCTCTCTGTTGAGCACGTAGTTGATGGCTGCAAGTCCCATGGGACCTACCCCTGCCAGGATGGCCATCTTACCATCCTCCACAATTTCCATTTTGTGTTTATAACTTCCCGGTGTGGTATGGTAATTGGCATGCATGGCACCTATCACGCAGGAGAGAGGCTCTGCCAGGGATGCGGGATAGTAGCCTTCTCCATGGTAGGGTAACAGACAATCCTGTTCCATTACTTCGTTTGGAATCACCACGTAAGTGGCATCACCACCGATATATTTGTAACTGTACCCGGGAGCACTCAAAATTCCCACCGGACCATTCTCGTAGTATAATGCAGGCTGTATGGAAAATTTGTCACCCGCCTTGAATTTGTCGGCCCATTTGGCACCCACCTCCAGCAACTCACCGGCAAATTCATGTCCAATAATTATTGGGTTTTCTGCAACATCATCCGGGATTCGTTTGTGCTCTGTACCCTGTGAAGATGCCTTGTAGGAGGACATGCAGATGGAATCGGATACTACTTTTGCAAGAATCTCATCCTCTTTGATCTGGGGCAATTCAAATTCCTCCAATCGGAGATCATTCTTACCATATAATCGTACAGCTCTTGTCTTCATTTCAATTGATCTGTTTTTAATTCAACATTACCTGACCTCCGGTGATAGGGAGCGCCTGTCCCGTTTCACCACACTGCTCCATTAAATAAAGCACTCCCTTCGTGACATCTTCCGGGGTACATCCTTTACGCATTGGCACCTTTGAGAGATAGAACGCTTTCACGTCCGCAATGGTTTTCGCTCCGGGCACTTTGCCGGCATTCAGGTACTGCACGAAGAGGCCATTATCTGGATCACTCCACAATGGCCCCTCATAGAAGTTACCGGGACAGACTGCATTCACCTTGATCCGATAAGGTGCCAGCTCAAGTGCAAAGGACTGTGTGAGGCCTATGCCACCGAATTTACCGCCGGCATAGGCAAAGTTAGCTTTGCTTCCTTCCAGTCCTGACTTTGAGTTAATCTGAATGATATCAGCATAATAGGATTCCGGAGCAAATGCAGTCTGCAGCTTCATGATCCTGCTCACCACTTTGGTTACATAAAAGAAGGCACTGTAGTTTATTTTGGTGACAAACTCGAAGTTCTCGGGTGTCATCTCTTCTAGACCCCCGGCACGAAGTACCCCCGCATTGCTGATGAAACAGTCTATTCCACCGAAGTAGCTTATAGTCTCTTTCACCAATTGCTCCAGGCTTGTAATATCCGCCACATTGGTCTGGATGAAACAAGCTTGGTTACCTTTCACCAAACTATTGAAGTGGGTTGCGGTGGCACTCCCTGCTTCATCGTTTAAATCGGCTACCACGATGTTGGCCCCTTCGAACAAAAGGCAACGACTGATTCCTTCACCAAAACCCTGAGCAGCACCAGTCACCACGATAGTTCTATTGTCAACCCTCCCGGAGGAGCCGGAGGTTGCCACCTTCCTGCGGTAATTTTCCACCTCCCAGTGATCGATAAAATCAATTTGCTCGGCTGTCATGTGATGCGGACCACCAAAGGCATGTGAGATGGTTGCCACTTTCATGGCATCTTCAAATACATCGAGGATGATATCACACTGATCGGCATTATCACCGACAGCCACAAGGCCTATTCCTTTGATAAGAATTATCTTTGGCAGGTATCCATGCATCTGTTCAAAAGAAGCTATCGCTTTTTCGGCTTCAGGCAGCAGCGATCCTGTCGTCTCTTCGTTAAGGAAGAGATAGTTGGACTTACAGTAGACGATGGCATCCGGTGTGAAGGGAAGGGCTATCTCCTGCTGTTTAAGAAGATGCTCACCGAATGAATGAATCAATGCATTGTTACGCAATCGCAGTGTTTTAAGACCATTGCGAGAGAGGATCATTCTGAGTGCAGGAATAATTTCAACTACATTTGACGGAATGGACATTTCTCCCTCAGGTATGGGTTTATCCAGGTTCTCTTGAATTTTATTGAGAATGTCTGCATAGATCTTTTTGATCTCCTCCGTACTGTCTGCTGCCACAAAGATGCCATGGTTCTGTAACCAGATCACCTGTGGTTCTTCACCATACTGCGTCCTGTATTCATCGATCTTGCTTGCTACCTTCTTGAAAAGCAGATATCCGGGATCTGTATATTCCACATAAAGGGCTTTCTCACCAAACAACCTATACAGCTCTTTCTCCGATTCCGATGCACACATCAAACCGTTAACAAAAGTGGGATGAAGATGTACCACAAAGGCATAACCGATCACATTGTGCATCGATGTCTCAACCGAGGGTCGTCGTTCTTTGGTGAGGGTGGCTTCAGTAAGATCATTCTTCACCTCCTGCTCCCTTTTCGTCACATCTTTACTATACTCCTTGTCTGTCATCCGGTTGAGAAGAGAGCGGTCGAGTTTTGCAAAACCCTCCTCCCCGATGGTAGCCAGTGAGGAACCACTGGCTTTTACCCATATGTAATCATTGTTTTTATAGGAAGTGTTTCCCCCACCGGCAATCACAAAACGGTTATCGCCACCATAATATCGGGAAATGCTGATTAGATCGTCAATCGGATTCATACGTTCTTTATTTCTGTTCGCTTCATTTCTATCAAGCTTGCTCCAAGCGAAACGTACTCATCACGCCGGGAACGGTCAGCTACTCCTTCTGCATTGAGGTAGCCCTGCAATCCCTGTGCAACCAGATGCTGGTGTGCTACAATCACACAGGCTCCTGCATAGTTGATTTCCTTTAAACGATGAGTCAGGGGCACCCCGCCACGTGTAGATAAAAGTATCGGTTCCAAAAGTGGAGTGTTGTGTTCACTGCCGAATGTTACTATAAAGCCCTGTTCATATAGGTATGATGCATATTTTTCCAATTGCTGCTGTTCGTTGCGGGTAGTGATAAACTCTACGGAGTGAAAACCACGTTCAGTCAGTGCTATCGCCACCTTCTCCAGATCATTTTCAAAATCGGTATACACTCCTTTGGGATCATCTGCAAGAAATGGATAAGTAGGAATACCACCAGCAGCACGTATGATGCGGCAAACTGTCTGCATCGGCAGAAAAGCAGTAGATTCTTCGGGCACAAAAGCTGTTCCTCCCGCTTTCAGCAGGTTGGCACGAATCTCATTTTCCACACCTGCATGGTCATCGGTAGCTGACTGCAATTGCTTTCCGCTAAAGAGTGTTGCAAGCATTTCACTGATTACCGACTCACTGTTGTTACAATACTCGTAGAGTTTCATCCGAAGAGCCCTTGCCAGGTGCCGTTCACGCAGTGATCCACGGGTCAGCTCCTGTTTGATTTGATCCAAATTAAGCAGGAAGCCCATCTTTTTTTTTTGCAGAAGTTCATTCAATTTCTCGTACATCCTCTCCACCTGTCGGTTTGACTCAAGCTGTACTGCTGCCAATTGTAACGCATAGGGTTTTTCCAGATGAAAAGGATGGGTAAGTCCCTTCCCACTGAGATAGGTTCGACCCGGGTTGGCAGGATCATTCACCCGCAAGCCGGCTTTCTGATCGGCTTCATTCAGGCTGATAAATTCGATACCGAAAAGCGGTACCAATCCCCTTTTACTACAACCGTCGGCCCACTCATCATATCCCTTTGTGGTGTAAAAATCGTTGATACCAACTACTTTTACCCCCTCCTCAACAGCCATGTCAAGCGCTTCGTCTATGTCACGAAAGGCACTGAAGGAGTAAGGTGTATGCAAATGGGCATTGACATCAGGGAGGTCATGCCCTTTTTTATTGTTCATGTTGGATGACACTTAGATTCCTCTCTTTGCTCTGTTAATCATCTCACCTGCAGTAAAGTTTTCACCCGGAATATGACCGCTAAGGGGTTGTATCCGTTCGTGAATCATATCGATGAACCAGTCCGGTTGCGGGAAGAATGCCTCTTCCAACTCATGCGCCGGAGTGATCCAGTTACGGGAACCAAGTACGCAAACCGGGGCATCAAGATAATCGAACGCCAGCTGACCGATATTGGCTGCCAGATCGTTCAGAAATGAGCCACGGGCAGTGGCATCTCCAGCCACAATGATCTTGCCGGTTTTCTTCACCGAAGCGATCACCTTCTCGTAGTTGAAGGGGACCAATGAGCGGGCATCGATTACTTCGGCACTCATACCATATTTTTCTTCGAGCTCATTGGCTGCCTTTAAAGCCGGATAGAGGGTATGCCCCACAGTAAGGAAGGTGATATCACTACCCTCTTTTTTTACATCCGGTTCACCGATCGGGATCTCATAGTACCCCTCGGGTACCCCTCCTTCGTGAAATTGTTCGCCGATGTCATAGATGCGCTGGCTCTCAAAGAAGATCACTGGGTCGGTACCTTGCAGAGCGGCAGTCATCAATCCCTTGGCATCGTAGGGTGTTACGGGAAAGCAAACCTTTATTCCCGGTATGTGAGCCACAAGTGAAGTCCAGTCTTGTGAGTGCTGTGCTCCATATTTTGAGCCTACCGAAACGCGGACCACCACCGGCATCTTGAGAACGTTGCCACTCATCGCCTGCCACTTGGGCAACTGGTTGAAGATCTCATCTCCGGCACGGCCTATAAAGTCACAGTACATGATCTCCGGAATCACCCGTCCGCCGCACATGGCATAGCCGATGGCAGTACCCACGATGGAGGCCTCAGCGATGGGTGAATTGAAGAGGCGGTGATAGGGCAACGCCTCGGTCAATCCCCCATAGACGGCAAAAGCACCACCCCAGTCTCGGTTCTCTTCACCGTAGGCGATGAGCGAAGCATCCTTGTAAAAGCGATCGATGATTGCTTCGAAGATGCCGTCACGCAACTGGTATTGCTTCATCTTACTGAAGGGCTTTCCCTCTGCATCGAACGCAAAACGCTCTTTGTTGGCGATCTTCTTCACGCGTGGATTCTCTTCTATAGGCATCAGCACGTCTGGTTTCGCATCGGAGAAAGAGTCGACCGATCCGTTGGAGAACATCATTTCACCAATTATATCTGCATTGTCCATGCGGGGTGAAAGTTCATCGTCAATCGACTTGAGAAACATCTCATAGACCAATTTCCTGACCTCATCCGATACTTGGTCGAGCTCCTCCTTGGTAGATACCCCGGCTTCAAGCAACTGATCGCCGTAACTGCGAATGCAATCCTGTGCTTCCCAGGCCTCAACCTCCTCTTTGGTACGGTAGGAGGAGGCATCGGAAGGAGAGTGGCCGCTGTAGCGATAGGTGAGCACATCGAGCAACACAGGCCCCCTCTTCTCTTCAATCACCTTCCGCTTCCGTTTGTAGGCATCGATCACTGCCAAGGGGTTGTAACCGTCCACACGCTCCGCGTGCATCTGGTCATTGTTCACACCCGCACCTATTCGTGCGGCAATACCATATCCCATTGTCTCGCCAGCGGTTTGGCCTCCCATGCCATACTGGTTGTTCATGACATTGATGATTACCGGCAAGCCACCTTTCATATCGTCTTCCCACAGCTCACGGAACTGATCCATAGCTGCAAAGGAGATTCCTTCCCATACTGGACCGCAGGCAAGAGATGCATCACCGATGTTGGCCACCACCAGTCCTGGTTTACGATTCACTTTCTTATAAAGTGCCGCACCTACTGCAATGTCCCCCGATCCACCCACTATAGCGTTATTAGGATAGACTCCAAATGGTGTAAAGAAAGCATGCATGGATCCACCCAGTCCCCTGTTGAATCCGGTCTTGCGTGCAAAAATCTCAGCTAGCGTGCCATATACCAAAAATCGTTTTGCCAGTTCCTTGACCGAACCGTTGAAATCTTTTTTCACAATCTCATAAACCACTCCATCGAAGAATGTTTCCATGATTTCAGTGAGCTCCCCATCCTCTAGCTTGTGGATAGCCGACATTCCTTTTGCAAGAATTTCACCATGTGAGCGGTGACTGCCGAAAATAAAATCATCGACCGTCAGTGTCCAAGCCATACCCACTGCTGAAGATTCCTGCCCGATGGAAAGGTGAGCAGGACCGGGGTGGTTGTAAGGCGTACCGTTGTACTCACCCTTTATCTTGATCAGGTTCAACATGGTTTCAAATTCACGGATGAGCACCATGTCATGGTAAATGGCTTTGAACTCCTCATCCGTAAAGTGAGCTCTTTCATCCTTGACTCTCTTCTGATATTGGTTTACGGGAATGGGACTGAATTCAACATATCCCGGTTTTCGAACCTCCTGTGGATCGATGATTTGTACTTTAGGCATACTATATTAATTTGTTGTTGTGTTAATTAGTTGTTGTGCAAATTTTCACCTCAAGCAACCAATTAAAAACTGAACACAGTCTCTTTAAAAATTTCACTCACGGTGGGATGAGGGAATACAACCTCCTGCATCTCTTTCAGGGTCATCTCCTGTTCAATGGCCATACAGGCACCATAAATGATCTCACTGGAGGGATTGCCCAGCATATGTACTCCAATCACCTCACCATGCTTCTCTCCTACCAGCACCTTACAGAGACCGTTACCACCCTCGTTCTCGGCGACGAAACGACCCGCATATGCCATGGACAGCTTGGCTACCTTGTAGGCAATTTTCTTTTCTTTGGCCGACTCCTCGGTTTCTCCCACGCCAGCGACCTCAGGGTTGGTGTAGACCACACCGGGGATGGCATTGTAGCGCATTATGTCATTTCTACCGGTGAGGTTGTTGACCACTACCTCCCCTTCGCGGCTGGCAGTATGGGCCAGTAACGAGAATCCAGTGACATCACCAGCGGCAAAAACACCAGGTACGTTGGTCCGCATCTTCTCATCCACTTTGATGCCATTGCGCAACAATTCTACACCTATTTTATCCAGTCCGAAACCCTGGGTGACAGGGCGGCGACCTACACTCAGCAAGATCTTATCACCCTCAACCTTATGTATTTCCCCATCTTTCTCAAAAATCACATTTTTGCCTTCTACCTGTACAACTTTGGCATTAAGGTTGAATGCAATTCCTTTTTTGGCATAGATGCCACGAAGCATGGCAGATATCTCGAAATCAAGTCCTCCCAGGATCTCAGGCAACATCTCAATTACAGTCACCTTCGTCCCCAGGCTGTTGAAAAAGCTGGCAAACTCCATCCCAATCACACCACCACCAATTACAACCAGTGATGCAGGCCGTTCGGTCATCTCCAGAATCTCACGATTGGTAAGAACCACATCACCTGCCTCTTTCAACCCGGGTATGGGCGGCACAGAAGCCTCAGAACCGGTACATACCAGCAGGTTCTTGCCCGTATACATTTCGCCGTTGCAGCTAACTTCTATTCCTACGGCAGAACGTCCTTCAATCATTGCATCCCCTTTTACAACTGTCACCTTGTTGGCTTTCATCTTGCTTTCTACACCAGAAACTAACTTTCGGACTACTTTCTTCTTGCGGGAAATCATCTTTTCATAGTCGAATCGGATGTTGTCTCCAAAAACACCATACTTATCACCATGAAGTGCATTCTCATAGATTTTTGCCCCATAAAGCAGCGTCTTGGTCGGGATACACCCTTCATTCAGACAGACTCCGCCCATTGCTTTCTTCTCAAAAAGAACCACATTCAAACCGTTGTGACCGGCTCTCTCTGCCGCTACATAGCCGGCGGGGCCACCGCCGATGATCAGTAAATCTATCATTGTTGTGTAATTTTAGTTATTCGTTTATTGGTTATATGCATTGCCTATGTGCTGTTAGCGATTAGATTTCTTTAATTTAATTTAAAAAATCACAATATGAGCACATCATCATATCTTCAATTCAGCACATCAATATCCAGCGTTTCGATCTCAATAGCGATCTGTTTAAGGAAACGGGTTGCTTCTCCACCGTCAAGTGATCTGTGGTCGTAAGTGAGACTCAGACCTATAAAAGGTACAAAAGCATAAACTCCGTCACCCAGATCCTTGGGACGCGGAACAATTGTATTTACCCCAAGAATGGCTGATTGCGGGAGATTGATAACCGGTGTAAACATCTCCACTCCGTAGTTGCCCAGGTTTGACACCGTAAAGGAACCGGCTTCAGGCGAGAGGATGTCAGGATTTATGCTTCCGTTCCTGCAGGCGGCAGCTATTTCTTTCAACTGTGCAGCCAGACCAGCAATGGAAAGATCATCGGCATTGCGCACAACAGGCACCATTAACCCACGATCGGTATCCACCGCGAGACCCAAATGAACCTTATGGAAGTAACGTGTCTTATCACCTAAGAAATGCGTGTTTACATTGGGGAATTTTTTCAATGCTTTGATTACTGCAAAGCAAACCATATCGTTAAGGGTGATATTGACAGATAAAGTTCCCGCTTCCAGGGCGACTTTTACTTTTTTGCGCAATTCGAGGATACGTCGTGCATCTGCACCCAGATGATGGGTAAGCTGTGCCGAATTTTGAAGAGACGCATGCATGGAACGGGCTATCAGTTTACGGATATTGGATATGTTCCGTTCTTCGTAATCCTTTCCGTAGACGTCATTATGTGGAGCGGTGAGATCAGAAGATCTGGCTGCTCCGGCCAGACCTGTTCCCGCCGACTGGGGTTGCATACCTTCCTGAACAGCCAATTTCTTTGCCAGGGGGGTCATCCGTGGACGCTCCTGCAGATGTGAGACCACATCTTTTTCAATGATACGCCCTTGTGGACCGGTGCCAGCAATCCGGGTGAAATCGACCGCCTCTTTCTCTGCCAGTTTTTTGGCGCGGGGTGAGATAAAAAGTTCATCGGTCACAGGAGAAAGAAGTACTCCTGCTACTTGTTTCAAATCAGGCACCTTGCTATCCACCAAATCAGTTTCAATCTTTCCGGCATCTGCTTGCTCATCTTTTGTTTGTTGAATCATCTTATGCGTATCACCCAACAATGTAGTAATATCTTCACCCGAGGTGCCGATCACCATCATATTTTCCAATACGGGCACTTCATCACCTTCTTCGTACAAACAAGCCAACAGGACACCATCGATAGGCGAAACCTCCTCGAATGAAGCTTTATCTGTTTCATAGGTAAAGAGGACATCTCCTTTTTTAACAGAATCACCTGTTTTCTTCTTCAATTCAGTGATGATACAACTCTCTACTGATTGCCCTTGCTTGGGCATGATTACTACCTCTGCCATTTTACCTATATATGATTTGAGCGTTTATCAATAAGTTGAACAAACAGGACTTGTTACAAAGATATCAAAAAAAAATGACAGCTTAAACTGTCGGGATACCCCAGAATCAATCCCATTAATTGTCCACAAATGTATTCAAATAGTGATGACTGAAGTTGTAATAATTGATTTTTTAGCTATGTTTTTTGACATAATTAACCATGCTGATCACAAATAGGCAGATCAGATTAAAATAACCAGCATTAATATCAAAAACTACAGTTTTTAAATCATTTTTTTCATTGTGTTCACTATTATAAGCCCTAGATTTGCATACAATCTTTCATACACCTATTATTTAACCTCATCATGAATGAAGGCAAATTTTTCTCATTTTTAGCAATAGACCTAGGTGCAAGCAGTGGTAGAGCAATCCTGGGAACAATCCAAAACGATCAGTTGTCCATGAAAGAGATCAGGAGGTTTCCGAATCCAATCATCGAAGTGAACAACCGTCAGTATTGGGATCTTTTCTCGCTTTACCAACAAGTGATCGAATCTCTTAAAGAGGTCAGGCAGCTCACACAATCCGTCACTTCCGTTGGGATTGACACCTGGGGTGTGGATTATGTCTGTTTCGCCAATGATGGAGAACCCCTGCGAATGCCTTACAGTTATAGAGACCACCGTACGAATGGAGCAGCTGAACGTTTCTTTGACAAATTGGCAAAGAAGGAGCTCTACCAAAGGACTGGCATCCAGATCATGGATTTTAACACGATTTTCCAACTGGATACCCAACAGGAAGAAAAGGACCCAATCATCGAAATCACCGATAAGATACTCTTTATGCCAGATGCTCTCTCCTATATGCTGACCGGTAAAATGGTAACAGAGTACACCATCGCATCCACTTCACAATTAATCAATCCATATACAAGGGAAATGGATCCAACGTTGTTGGAAAAGGTTGGACTTACAACGAATCATTTTGCACCAATTGTTTTTTCCGGAAAAGAGATTGGGAACATCAGTGAAACCGCACAACACCTTACCGGCATTAAAAAGCTCTCAGTTATTGCTGTTGCCGGACACGACACAGCTTCTGCTGTATTGTCTGTACCGGCTATCGGTAAGAATTTCGCTTATCTGAGCTCAGGAACCTGGTCTCTGATGGGTATTGAGTCCGAGCAACCTGTGATTAATGAAGAGACCTATTCATTGAATTTCACCAATGAGGGAGGTGCCGATGGGACCATACGTCTCCTGAAAAATATTTGTGGCATGTGGCTCATTGAGCGTTGCAAAAAAGAATGGGACCAGGATCATCCACTCACCTATGAAGAGATAGTGGTGGCAGCAGAACATAGCAAACCATTTCAATGTTTCATCAATCCTGATGCCTCCTGTTTTGCCAATCCAACTTCTATGATCGGGGCAATCCAGGGGTACTGCCAAAAAACAAACCAGTACGTACCGGTCACCGTGGGTGAGATAGCCCGATCAATATATGAAAGCCTCGCCTTCCGCTACAGACAAGTATTGGAAAACCTGCAAAAGCTCTCCACCTTTCCAATCGAAACCCTTTACATCATTGGTGGGGGATCTAAAAACCAAATGTTAAACGCATTCACCGCAAATGCCATAGGGATACCCGTTGTTGCCGGTCCTTCGGAAGCCACCGCAATGGGTAATATTCTGCTTCAAGCAAAGGCTGCTGGAGTGCTACACAATAAAGATGAAATGCGTCGCATCGTACGAAATTCAAGTGAGCTGGAAACTTTTGAACCTGTTAACAGAGAAGAATGGGATCAACAGTATGAACAATATCTCAGTGTATACCTCGATGAATGATTGATAGGTGGCCAAGAGCAAGCAATATTGTTCACGTTGAGTTGTCTGTACAACGAAGTATTTCCAAACAATAATAAAAATTCAACCAAATTAAAATCGCATGAAAGAAGAACAGTTACAAAGAGCATATGAGGATGCAAAAGCACAATATGCGGCATTGGGTGTTGACGTTGATCAAGCCATTGAAAAGTTAAACCAGCACTCCATCTCTATTCATTGCTGGCAGGCAGATGATGTTTCAGGATTTGAGAACCCGGAAGGTGAATTGACGGGTGGGATACAAACCACCGGCAATTTCCCCGGCAAAGCACGCTCCATTGAAGAGCTCAGAAATGACTTGGAAAAGGTAATTTCCTTGATTCCGGGGAGACATCGCATCAGTCTGCATGCCACATATGGCGATTTCGGTGGTGAGTTTGTAGATCGCGACAAGGTAGAACCCAAACATTTTCAGAGCTGGATCGACTGGGCCAAAGAGAAAAATGTGATGCTCGATTTCAATTCCACTTTCTTCTCACACGACAAGGCGGACAGTGGATATACACTCTCCAATTTCGATCCCGAAATCAGACGGTTCTGGAAAGACCATCTGCGCCAGTGCAGAAAGATCGCAGCCGAGATCGGCAGACAACAGGGTGATGCCTGTATCCACAATATCTGGATACCTGATGGAGAGAAGGACAAAACGGTTTCCCGTTACGAACATAGACGCCTATTGCAGGAGTCACTCGACGAGGTACTGGCTGAAAAGATCAGCACAGAGTATCTGAAAGATTGTGTGGAATGCAAACTCTTCGGTATCGGCAGCGAAAGTTACGTGGTTGGATCACACGAGTTTTACATGGGGTATGCGGTAAAGAACAACATGACCCTCACCCTCGACGCAGGTCACTTCCATCCTACCGAAGTAATCTCCGACAAGCTCTCATCCATGTTACTGTTCGTTCCAGAAATAACCCTGCATGTAAGCCGTCCGGAACGTTGGGATAGTGACCATGTGGTGATCCTCACCGATGAACTGCTTGCCATTTCACAGGAAATTGTACGTTCCGGTCACATGGACCGGATACACATGGGCTTGGACTATTTCGATGCCTCAATTAACCGTATAGGGGCTTATGTGGTAGGGATCCGTTCGGCTCAAAAAGCGATGCTTCAAGCCCTTCTGGAACCGACTGAAAAGTTACGGGAGTATGAGAAACAAGATAAGAATTTCGAACGAATGGCCTACCTGGAAGAGCTGAAAGGAATGCCCTGGAACATGCTGTATAACTACTACTGCAATAAGCAGGGTGTACCTGTGGGTGATGCTTATATCAGAGAGATTCAGGCATATGAATCGGAGATTACATCCAAAAGAAACTAAACAATGAATACCATCATCGGTCTGCTAATTATAGCGGTTGGCAGTATGGGCCAGTCGAGCTCTTATGTCCCCATCAACAAAATCAAGGATTGGTCATGGGAGAACTTCTGGCTGGTTCAAGGTGTTTTTGCCTGGCTTGTGTTTCCCTTATTGGGAGCCTTTATGGCCAATTCTTTACCGGAACTGTTCTCGATTTACGGTTCTACCGGTGCTGCCACCTTACAGGCAGTAGGCTTTGGCGTACTATGGGGAGTCGGCGGACTAACTTTCGGACTCAGCATGCGTTACCTCGGTATCGCACTGGGACAGTCAGTAGCACTTGGCACTTGTGCTGCCTTCGGTACGCTTATCCCGGCAATGCTGACCGGAACGGATTTGCTCTCACCCAAAGGATTGATCCTGTTATTTGCCGTTGCTGTTACCCTTGTGGGCATCACTTTGGTGGGATATGCCGGCAGCCTCCGCTCACGAAACATGACGGATGAGGAGCGACGAAAAGCAATCAAAGACTTCGCACTGAAAAAAGGATTGCTCATCGCTCTGCTCTCAGGTGTAATGAGTGCCTGTTTCAGCCTTGGCCTGAGTGCCGGAATCCCGGTAAAAGAGGCGGCAATAGCCGCCGGTGCTTCAGATCTGTTCGCACAGAACCCTGTAACTCTGTTGGTCACTTTCGGAGGATTTCTGACAAACCTGGTATATTGCCTCTACATGAACCGAAAGAACAAAACAGGTGGGGAAATTGCCCGCTCATCGAAAGCTGTATTGATCAATAACCTGCTATTCTGTGCCCTGGCAGGTTTGCTTTGGTATTCTCAGTTCTTCGGCCTTGGTATGGGACAAAGCTTCTTTGAGGCCAATAGTGTGATGATGGCTTTCTCCTGGAGTATCCTAATGTCACTCAACGTGGTATTTAGCAATGTGTGGGGCATCATTCTGAAGGAATGGAAGGGAGCCGGTAACAAGGCAATTACATTTCTTGTCATCGGTATGGCAGTCCTGATCTTCTCATTGATCATCCCCAATCTATTTTAATCCTACAAAACAGGCTTGATAGACAATTTATTCTCTTGGCTCAATGTGGTATTGCGTATAAAAAATAAACGTGATACCACATTGCCTTTTTTTTTGTATATTTACCGCCGATAAAAAAAGGGAAAGCC